>FWWL01002410.1_pt1 | contig 21035 bp, 19 predicted proteins | sample 2228331 | NCBI WGS metagenome assembly FWWL01 (sample SAMEA103939775, study PRJEB20133) | metagenome | reverse complement strand
CCTTTCGGGGATGGGTTAAGCCTGTCCAAAAGGCTTTCCACTGATTCAGACGCCGTGGTGAGGATTCAGATACGGCCAGACGACGGGCTTCAGCCAAAAAGGCGGTGCGGGCGCGTGCGGCTGCGGTTGGGTCGCGCGGGGGTACCTCGCGTAGGGCATCCAGATGCGCGCGCACCTCAGGATCGGGTTGGGGGTCGGACCAGGTCTTAGACATGCTCTACCTCGGGTTTCAACAGGCGTTTCAGGGCGGACAGCGCGCGATGTTGCAGGGCTTTTACGGCGCCTACCGGTTTTTGCAGGGCAGCAGCCACGGTTTCATTATCCAGGCCCTCCACAAAGCGCAGCAAAATCACCTGACGTTGCTCCGGCGTGAGTTGCCACAGGGCTCGGCGCAGGCGCTGACGCATCCATTGGGCCTCGGCATCCTCTTCAAGTGGGGGGGCTGGGTTGCTTAATGGGTGGATTTCTATGCTCAGGTTGGGCGGAGGCTCGCGGCGATAGCGATCTGTGATCCAGTTGTGGGCAATGCGGTAGAGATAGGCCTGAAGATGCTGACGCGGCCCGCGTCCGGCATGCAGGGCCTGTAAAAAGCGTGTAAATGTCTCGGCGACGCACTCTTCTGCTGTATTGGCATCTCCCAGCAGACGCATAGCATAGGCATAAAGGCGCGGGCTGTATTGATCATAGATAGCCGCCACCGCCTCCATATCAAAGCGTTGCGCTGCCTGCAACCACTCTTGCTCCTTAGGTGAGTTCATTCTCTATCAATTCAGACGCCGATGCCGCAAAAAAGATACGCCTTCGGTGGATGAAGGAAGGCGGTTTAGGGGGTCTGCCGGGGAAGCGTGAATTGCAGACGGGTTCCGTATCCCCGGCCCTGAGCATCGGTGTAGATGGGACTTTCGGCACTTACCTCACCCCCGTGCAAGTGCACCAGTTGCTTCACAATTGCCAGCCCCAACCCTGAGCCACCGCTGGTACGGGCGCGCGATTTATCGGCCCGGTAGAAGCGTTCAAATACGTGGGGTAAGTCCTCGTGCGGGATGCCTGGCCCACTGTCCTCGATGGAGATGTTCACTGTGCGCTCATCGGCTCCGGGAACGACCTCAATGCGGATACGCCCGCCAGCGGGGGTGTAGCGCAGCGCATTATCCAGCAGGTTGACCAACACCTGTTGAATGCGCTGGGGGTCCAGGAGGAGCGGGGGCAGATTTTCGGGAGCGCTGATTTCGAGGGTTACTCCCTTCTGGGCTGCGGCGGCTTCAAATTGCCCAATCACTTTTTGGATGAGCGGAATCAACACAGTCGGTTGCTTTTCCAGGGTCAGGTGTCCGGATTCGGCCAACGAAAGCAGACGTAAATCGGCCACCAGGCGGTTAAGCAATTGCACCTGATCGTAGAGCACCTGGACCTGTTCCAGGTCCATTGGCAGCACCCCATCTTGCATGGCTTCCAGGTTGGCCTGTAGAACGGCCAGGGGGGTGCGCAGTTCGTGGGCAACATCGGCGACCATCTGACGACGGGCTTTCTCGGCGCGTTCCAGGCTGGCGGCCATCTCATTAAAGGCCAGCGAGACCTCGCCTAGTTCGTCATGGGTGAGGATCGGCACCCGCTGCGAGAGATCCCCTTTGGCGATGGCCTGAGCAGCGCGTTGCAGGCGGCGTAAGGGTGAGATTACCCGGTAAACCACCAGTGCCACCAGGAGTAAGGCAGCCGCACTGGCGATCACGACAGCACCGAGAACGGCGCGGTTCACAGCACTGAGGAATTGGCTTTCCAGCGTGGTGACACCCGCCTCTCCTGCCGGCAGGACCAGCAGGGTTCCCACCTGAGCATTCCCAACCCGGATGGGCGCTCCCACTGCCAGGGCTTCGGCGGGTACGGTCTGGCCTTCCCAGACCCCTTGAGTGTCCAGGACCACTTGCCCATCGGCATCCACCAGAACCAGTCGCTGAGCCAGTACGCGGCCCAGGAGGGCACTCTGAAATTGGGTCATGTGGCCGGGGAGGTCATTGCCCATCATTCCCTGACCCATGCGCCCTCGCGGCCACATTTCCGCCATATGCAGGAACATATCCACCCCCGTCCAGGAGCCAGTGCGTTGGTAATAATCGGCCAGCACAGGGGCCAGACGTTGGGCCCAGGCCTGGGCACTGCGTTCGGTGTAGGTGCCAAAAGCCAGCCGGGTAGCCCGGCGGGTTAAAACGACGGTGAGCACGGCCACCAGGAGCAGCACCCCCAAAAACGCGGCGACCAGTTTAAGATAGAGGCGGCTGGGCATCTTCGACGACCTCCAATTTGTACCCCACACCGAAGACAGTCTGGATGTAAGTGGGACGGCGGGGGTTCGGTTCGATCTTGGCGCGCAGGTTTTTGATGTGGGCATCAATGGTGCGCTCGTAGCCGGGGTAATCGGTACCCAGCGCCTGTTCCAGCAGTTGCAGGCGGGTGAAGACCCGACGCGGGTGACGGGCCATGGTCACCAGTAGCGCAAACTCGGTTGGGGTGAGGTTTACCGGTTTCCCGTCCACGGTGACCGTCCGCTGGGTGAGATTAATTGCCAATTTGCCCACGCGCAGAAGTTCGTTCTCCTGGGCGGTTTCTGCGGCGCGCCGGAAGATGGCACGTACTCGGGCGACAATCTCGCGGGGGCTGAAGGGCTTGGTAACGTAGTCATCCGCGCCCAATTCCAACCCGGTGATGCGATCCACTTCTTCTACTCGCGCCGTGAGCATCAGAATGGGCACATTAGATTCGCGGCGGATGGCGCGAGCCACATCCAGGCCATCCATGCCCGGTAAGTTGAGATCGAGGATGACGAAATCAGGATGTTCGCGGCGGAAGAGGTTCAATGCCTGCTCGCCATCCCCGGCCTGAACGACTTGAAATCCGGCTCGTTCCAGGTAGCCCTGCACAACGCGCACAATTTGGGGTTCGTCATCCACTACCAGAATTTTCTTCATCTCCATACCCTACGATTTTAAAGTGAAGTTGTGAAGAAAGCGTGAATTTTAACAGGCGTTTGCGTTGTCAGTAAGAATCGGATTGAATATACTAAAATTATCGCATAAACAGGTATTGATGGTCTCCCCGGAGTTGCTCCCCATGGAAGAGGCATATTTCATCTCTCACGAGGCGACCCATCCCCAGGCTTTACCGACGGAGGGCTGGCGACGGGTTGCCCTGCCGCATCAGTGGACGCTAGAGGGTCTGGAAGCCGAGGTGGGGTGGTACCGGCTGGATGTGCCCCCGGCAGAGGTGGGTCAACGGCGCTGGGTGCGCTTGTGGGCCGATTATTATGCCGAAGCATGGCTGGAAGCAACGTACTTGGGCCAGCATGAGGGCTACTTTGAACCCTGGATTCTGGCTTTGCCTTCTACCGGCACAAAGCTATGGGTGCGTGTGGCGGCGCCGCGGGAGCCCTATGGTGAGGTGTGGCCACGTTTCAAGCGCCAGATCAAAGGCGTTTTTGGACAACACGATTGTCGGCCCGGTGGGATAGGCCCGCGCGGGCAGGAGCGTGGTACGGGTGGGCTGTGGGGTGGTGCGGAGGTGATGCTCAGCGGGGCTGTTGTGCTGCTGGGGCTGCGCGTTTTGCCCCTGCGCATCGCGGGGGGCTGGCGCCTGCAAATTGAAGCCGAGGTGGATAGCCCTCATGCTCAGACAGTGCGGGCCTATCTCGAACTGACACCGGAGAACTTCCAGGGAGAAAGTTTGGGCAGTGAGCGGGAGTTGGCGCTGGCGCCGGGGCGTCAGCGCTTGCGCCTCTTCTGGCAGGTGCCGGATCTCCCCACTTGGGAGGTGTGGGAGCGTGGCTTTCCGCACCTCTATCGTCTGACCTTGCGGGTGGAGGAGGCCGAACTCGCGGTCACCACGGGGCTCCGCACGGTGTCGCGCGAGGGGGATTGGGTGTGCCTGAATGGCCGTAACCTCTTCCTGCGCGGGACAAACATCATCCCCACCCAGTGGCTGGCCGGCTATACCCCGGGTCAAGCAGAATCCGATGTGCACCTGCTCAAGGAGGCGCATCTTAATGCCGTGCGTGTGCATGCTCATGTGACTCACCCGTCCTTTTACGAGGTTTGCGACCGTGAAGGGGTGCTGGTTTGGCAGGATATGCCTCTGCAGTGGGGCTATGCCCTGGATGATACTTTCACCCAGGAGGTGGTACGCCAGGCGGAGGCGCTGACCTGGATTTTGGGCAGTCACCCCTCAATTTTTCTGTGGTGTGCCAGCAACGAACCCACTCACAACCGTCATACCACGGTTTCAGCCGTGGCAGCAGCGTTGCGTGGGAGTGATCCCACCCGCCTGGTCAAAGAAGCCTCCGACTTTCGTGAGCATACCTACCCGGGCTGGTACTGGGGGCATTGGCGGGATTTCCTGGCGCTGCCGGCGGCACCTCTGCCCTCCGAGTTTGGCGCTCAGGCACTGCCCCGCGTTGAGACGCTGCAGCGCACTTTGGCAGAAAACGCCTGGCCGCCGCGCTGGGAGGTGTGGGCTTACCACAATTTCCAGGCTGAGCAGACTTTTCGTGTTGCGGGGGTGGAAATGGGTCCCAGCCTGGAAACTTTTGTGGCCAATTCCCAAGCCTATCAAGCACGACTACTGCGTTTTGCCATTGAAACCTACCGCCGGGCCAAAGGGAAGGTAACGGGTTATTTCCAGTTCATGTTCGTTGAACCCTGGGAGGGGATTACCTGGGCAGTCGTTGAGGCGGATCGCACGCCAAAGGCCGGGTACTACGCCCTCAAAGAAGCCTCCAGCCCGGTGCTGCTCTCGCTGGTTCCCTACCGTGAGGTGACTGAAATTGGCCAACCGCCAGTAAGCGAGATTTGGCTGATCAGCGATCTGGATCGTCCTCTGGATGTGCGGGTGCGATTGCGCCTGGAGGGACCCGTGAGTGGCGATTTGGGACAACTACCGGCTCAACTGGCTCCGCAGGAAGCACGCTGTCTGTTCAACCTGATGGAGGGGTATGAAATGCCGCCGGGGGAGGGGGAGTGGATGGAACGCGTTGCTCGGTTTTTACGCAGCCTGGTGCCGGGGGAGTATCGTCTGATCGGAGAGGTGTGGGAGGGTAAGACCCTGCTTGCCACTTCCACATTACCTGTGACCTATCTTCCTCCAATTGTGCCAACGGGGGGTGCATGGTGAGCCATCTCTGGGAGTCGCTGGGACTGCATGGAAAGCGGGTGCTGATTTTGCACCATGATGATTTGGGCTTGTTACATGCCCAAAACGCGGCATACGAGGTGCTTGGGTTTCCAACCGGTTCGATCATGGTACCGGCTGGCTGGGGGGCTCAATTGGCGCATCGCCCGCACCTGGACCTGGGTGTGCACCTGACGCTCACCAGCGAATGGCGGGCACCGCGCCTGCGACCGTTGACCACCGGTGCCAGTTTGCGGGATTCCAGCGGCCACTTCTGGTCAACTGTCGAGGAGGCCTGGTTACACATCCGGTCCGAGGAAGCCGAGGCTGAATTGCGGGCGCAGATTCACGCTGCGCTGGCTATGGGCATTGATGTGACCCACGTAGATACTCACATGGGCGCTGTTCTGCGCCCTGACCTGGCGGAGATTTACTTGAAACTGGCGCTCGAGTTTCGCCTCCCTGCTTTTATTCCCGAATCCCTGGAGGCCATCAACCTGCCGGCTCCGCTGCGTCTGCCGATTGAGAGCCTACTGGATCGTGCACCGCTACCTAAGGTGCGCTGGTTGGATAGTTATCCGGTTACCCCGGATCAGCGGCGGGCGTGGTATCTGGGTACCCTGAGCCGGGCTGGGCCAGGGGTTTATCATCTGATTCATCACGCGGCCATCCCCACTCCCGAAGCCCAAAGCCTGCCGGATTGGGAAAAACGTAAAGCGGATTATGAAGCCCTCCAGGATGCCGAAGTGCGGCGGGTGATTGGGGAATTTACGTTGCTCACCTATCGCCAGGTGCGGGAGGCGTTGCGCAGGGCTGGATGATCCACGAGGAGCCGGCTTCGACCTATCGTGCTAATCCCTGGCGTTATGCGCTGGCAGCATTTGGGCTGAGCCTGCCCGGATTTGCGATCGGTACCTACCTGGTCTTCTTCTACACCGATGTCCTGGCGCTGCCGGTGACGCTGGTCGCTGTGGCACGGGCCATCAATTCCGTGTGGGATGGTTTCAATGATCCTATTTTTGCCCACCTCTCCGACCGCACGTGCACTCGCTGGGGGCGCCGCCGCCCGTGGCTGTGGCTGGCCCTACCGTTAAATCTGATGGTCTGGATAGCCTTGTGGATGCCGCCGCGACGGGCTGGGATGGATGTGCTATTCATTTGGTTTCTGGTATTTCTGCTCGCCTCTGAAACGGTTGCAACCCTCAGTTGGGTGAATTACAATGCGCTCTTTCCGCGCCTTTTCACCTCAGAGGCGCAGCGCGTGCGCGCCAATGCCGTGCGCAAAGCCTTGGGCCAGGTGGCGCTCATCGGTGGGATTGCCCTTAGTCCTCTGCTTTACAGTCGCTTTGGGTTTGCCGGCATGGGTGCAATTTGGGCTGGTGTAGGGGGGTTGGCGTTTTTGCTTTTCCTCCTGGATTTTCGCGAGGATGCAGAGTCCTTACCTGAGACGCCGCCGAATTTTCTCCAAAATATTTGGGATTTGCTTAGAAACCCGGCTTACCGCCTGTATCTGGGCATTTATATGCTGAGCACACTGGCCAACTCATTACTCATGGCCGGGATGCCATTTTACGCCAAATACGCACTGGGGCTGGCCGAGGCCCAGACCTCCTTGCTGTTTGGGGCGGTCTTCGTGACGGCCATCCCGGGTGTGGCGGTGTGGATTTATATCACCCGGCGCTTGCGCGCCACCCGGGCCTGGCAGACAGCGCTGGGCTGGCTCATGCTGGCTCTCCTGCCCCTTATGCTCATTCGCTCGCTTGGAGGGAGCCTTCTCACAGCGGCAGTAATCGGACTGGGGTTGAGCGGGGGCATGGTTTTGGGCGATGTGGTGTTGGGGCGGATCATTGACGAAGATGCTCGCCGTCACGGGCAACCGCGCGAAGCCATGTTTTATGGTTTGGCGGCTGTGCTGGCGCGGCTCTCAGGTTTGCTCAACGCACAAAGTTTTGTGCTGTTGACCTGGTTGTTTGGGTATGTGAGCGGGGAACACCCCGGCCCGAATCCTGACCTGGCGTTTCGGTTCTTCATGGTGGTGATTCCGGGGTCGGCATTGCTCCTGGCGGTAGTCCTGGCGGGATGGTTGAGCCGCCGGCTTGACTCCAGTGGCAGATTGGGGAAAGCCCCTCTTGGAGTAACGGATGATTTCACTGAATAGGTTTTTTGGCGGGCAGGCCGACTCGACGCGGATAGCCGGGTGGGGTAGCGCTCTGCTTACGGATTACGATCAGGTAGCGCTCCTCGACCACGCCCGGTAGATAAACCGGCAAGATTTGCTGCAACTGCCCCCCAAGAATGTGAATAGCCCGCTCTGCCGCCTGGGTTTCGGCAGGGCCGCTGGCGCCTTTTTGTGCCAGCGCAGCACCCCCTATGCGCACCAGGGGCAGAAGGTATTCCACCAGAACCGGCATATTGGCTACTGCGCGGGCCACGGCCCAGTCATAGCGTTCGCGGTGAGCCGGGGTTTGTCCCAGTTCTTCAGCGCGCCCCTGGATTAAGGTCACTTTTTCCATTTTTAATACTTCCACCATGTGGCGGCAGAAAGCCAATTTTTTACCTACCGAATCCACCAGCGTCACTTCCAGGTGAGGCAGGAGGATCTTAAGGGGAAGGCCGGGAAATCCGGCACCGGTGCCAATATCTATGAGTGTCTGAGGCGGGTTATTGCGCCAGGCCAGGATGCAGGTGAGCGAATCCAGGAAGTGCTTAGTGCGAATGCTTTCAGGATCACGAATGGCGGTGAGATTAAAACGTGCGTTCCAGGCCAGCAATTCTTGTTCGTAAGTAGCAAAAGCCGCGATCTGACGCGGCGTCAGTTTGATCCCTAAAAGGCTCTGCACATCCTGGGCGAACTTCTCCATGCGCCGCCATTATACCGAAACTTGGGCACTTTGGGGCTTTGAACTCACGATTTTAACGCGGGTGTGGTTATAATCTGAGCATATTCCCTTGTTGGAGGCCGGCCACGGTGAACGCGCCTAAACGCTGAATTTCAGATGGGCGGGTACGGGAGCGTACCCTCAGGGCGGACACGCCTGTGGCGGCCAGAAGGGCCCGGAAGGGGCAGGGAACATGAGAGACCTTCTGCCAGATCATGGGCCGGGATGGGGCTAGAGGCGGTCTGCTCAATCGAGAATCAACCATTCTCACTGGCAGGAGGTTGGGTATGTCTGCATCTGATACGGTGTGGCTTTTCACCCGTTATGGACTGGGTGAGGGGCCAGCAGAATTGCAACAGCAACTGGTTGTCAAGTACCTGACGCTGGCGCTGGAAGCGGGAGAATTACCGGCTAAAGTAATCTTTTACACCCACGGAGTGCGGTTAGCCTGTGCGGGTTCTCCGGTACTGGATCAATTGCGCGAATTTGAGAAACGCGGCGTTGAATTGGTTCTCTGTCACACCTGTTTGAGTTACTTTGGTTTGCTGGACCAGGTGCAAGTAGGTGTTGTGGGAGGCATGGGAGATATCCTGGAAGCGCTTAATCGCGCTACCAAGGTGGTTGCCTTGTAAGAAACAAACAGTTGCTTTTCCGTGGCCGGCCAGATCTTTCAGGGCGTTTGACGCGCTTTTAACTCGGCTAGCTGACGCTCCAGTTCGGCGCGCAGGACTTGGGGGTTGGCCTTGCCGCCCACTGCGCGCATGACCTGGCCGAAGAACCAGTGGGCCAGGGTTTCTTTGCCCCGCAGGTAGGATTGTACCTCGGCCGGGTTTTCAGCAAGGACCTGGGCCACCAGAGCACGCAGGGCCTCAGCATCCGAGACCTGGCGCAAGCCGCGCGAATTAATAATGGCTGCGGCGCGTTCTCCGCTTTGCAACATTTCCAGAAGCACAGCCTTGGCGGTGGTCTGGTTGATCTCGCCACTCTGGAGGTACTCCAGCAATTCGACCAACGCCTCGGGGCCCGCTTTCAATTGCTCGATAGTCTCGCCGCTCTCGTTCATCCAGGCGAACAATTCGCCCAGGACCCAGTTGGCAATCATGCGCGGGGGCAGGTGAGGCGCTGCCTTGACGGCTGTTTCGTAATACTCGGCGACAGCGCGTTCGCCGACCAGGAGTGAGGCATCGGTGGGAGAGAGCCCATAGGTTTGGATGAAGCGTTGACGCCGTGCATGGGGTAATTCCGGCAGACCGGCGCGTATTTCGTCAATCCAGGCGCTTTCAACCACCAGCGGAGGCAGGTCGGGCTCGGGGAAGTAGCGGTAATCATGAGCCTCTTCTTTGCTGCGCTGAGAGTAAGTGCGCGCGTTGGCCTCATCCCAGCCAAGGGTTTCCTGCTCGATGCACTGACCCTGGCTGAGCAACCGACTTTGCCGCTCAATTTCGTAGGCCACGGCACGTTCCAGGGCACGGAAACTGTTGAGATTTTTTATCTCGACCCGTGTACCTAATTGGGAACTGCCCTTGGGACGCACGGAGACGTTAGCCTCAAAGCGAATGACTCCTTTTTCCATGTCGCCTGAATTGACGCCTAGGTAGCGCAGTAATGTGCGCAAAGCCATGGCATAAGCACGCACCTCCTCGACGCTGAACAGGTCCGGCTCGGAGACGATCTCGAGCAGGGGCACGCCTGCGCGATTGAGGTCCACCAGCGAATAGGTTTCACCCCCTGGTGTGGTGACGTGGGTGAGTTTGCCGGTATCTTCTTCGAGGTGTACGCGGCGAATGCGTACGGCGCGCTCACCAGCGCTGGTAAAGATGGGCAACCGGCCATGTTGGGCCAGGGGGTATTCATACTGGGAGATCTGGTAGCCTTTGGGCAGGTCGGGGTAAAAGTAGTTTTTGCGTGCAAAGAGACTGTGGGTGGCGATTTCGCATCCCAGCGCCAGCGCCACTCGCAGGGCATACTCCACAGCGCGCTGATTAATGACCGGTAAAACTCCCGGCATGCCGGCACAGACCGGGCATACGGCAGTATTTGGCTCGGCTTGAGTAGCATCTACCACCGGGCAGGCACAAAACATTTTAGAGCGGGTTTGGAGTTCGGCGTGGACTTCTAAACCAATGACGGGCTCATATTCCATGATTCCCTCACCATGCTAAACTTTACCCCACCTCCCTGCTGGAAGGCTCGCGGGTGATTTTACCACTAAACCCAGCCTTACCGCGGCTTATTGATAATTCCAGATCAGATAACTGTCACTGGTGCAAATAGGCTGATCGGAGGGCAGAGAGAGGCAAACCCGGTAGGCAATGACGCTCCCATTCGGTTGCTCGGGGGTCAGGGGGGCTATGCTCAGGTGTGCCCGCCCCTGGGCATCCGTGGGGGGCAGGCGATATTCCAGACGCGTGCCGTCGGCCAGGGTGAGCCACAGACGCGATTCAATCCCTGCCAGCGGGCGCTGGTCGCGCGCATCCAAGACAATGATCTCAAACGACTGGGGTTGATCGGCCGGCACTCGGCTCGAGGCAGCCGTGGCAAAGAGGCGAATGGTCTGGGGAGAATAGAGCAGGGGCAACGCACCGCTTTCATGCTGGATGCGGCGCAGGTACTCCAGCCCCAAGGGGAGCAGGCGCACGCGCAAACTACGGGCGGCAGTATGGTCGTAGAGCAGGCAGTAATTTTCGAAGCATTGACGGTAGCGTTTCTCACCCACGGCGGCAATTTCTTCCAGCGGATTGCCCGAAATCTCTCGCCCGCCGTGCTGAGCAATGAACTCATCGAACACCCGCGGGACGTGGAACCCAAGGTCACCGTGAACGGGATAAAAGACCATCCCATCGGCTTCACCGTAGATTTGGGGCCCGGGTGGATAATCGGGGAAACCCAACATCCGACTGAGTGGGCGCAGGCGCATGGCGTTAGGATTATCGGCGGGGGCATAGAGCACAACCGTCTCGTAAATCTGCTCGATGGCACCATCGGGCGCGGTGTAGGGCTCACTCAGCGGACGCCCAAAGGCTGCCAGTCCTCCCAGACGCGCCAGGCGCGAGAGGAACGGTTGCGCCACTTGGTTGGAAAGCGGGGTTACAATCCCGTTGAGGGGCGCCTGATAGCGGCAGTAAGCATCACAGGCATACACCCCATAAGCGAGCAAGCGCACATTCCCGGGTGGTTCATCCAGGCTGCGATAAAAGCCCACATTTTCAAAGTATTGTTCAATTCGGTTGTGAGTGGCGTTGTAGCGGGGTTGGGTCAAAGGGCGACCGGCATACAGTGAGCCCCCTAAGCGGTCGTAAAGCGGTACAAATTCTTCGTAAATCAGGTAGCCGTTGACGATGGGACCTTCACCGGAGACCACGCCCGGATCTTCACGCAGGTTGAGCACCTGTCCAAGAGGAAAAAGGTAAAAGCGCCGGCGCTCTTCGGCATAGGGATTGAAGCACATCAGCGCGTTTTGGGTGTACTGGCATAAGTTGGCCTCAAAGCGGAACGCACGGGTAATGGCAGGACCCAAAATTGTTTCACCCCCCAGCATGCGGTAGAACTCGCGGAATACCGGGTCAACCTCGAAAATCCCGGGGTGAGAAGTGGTCTGCGATCCGTAAGAAGAGCATCCGCCCAGGATGAGGACGACCAGCACAAGCCATCGGTGCCACGAGCGTATAAGATCAGATATGGGTTTGCTGTCCCCGCTTCTCATTCCCACTCTTCCTCAGACTTGCACCAAAATGGGGTGGCGCCGCGCCGGAGAATGTTTCATTTCGCCTCCTGGTTCCCGTGTTTGGGGGTGCCATTACGCCGCCTCAGGCGCGGATCGCGTTCCAGGGTTAGCCGCAACCCCTCTTCCAGACTTATGCGGGGTCGGTAGCCGAGTTTTTCAGCGGCCAAGTGGATATCGGCACACATTCGCGGGGGGCCACCATCTGCACGTGGGTTATAGACCACTTCGGGCTGGGTACCGGTTACTTCGAGCACCAGCCGCACCAATTCGCGCACGCTGGTCTCACGCCCGCTTCCCACGTTGATGATGGCCTGATTCACCTCGCTGGCTGTTGCCGCCGCGACCATGGCTTCAACCACATCGTCTACGTACACATAATCACGGGTCTGGGAACCGTCACCATGGACGATTAGTGTGCCCTCTTGAATTGCCTGGCGCAGAAAATTGGGGACAACCGGGGCATGGACGGGAGGGAGATGCTGGCCCGGTCCATAGGCGTTGAAGACGCGCAAACATACGGTTTCAATGCCCCACAGGGCACCGATGGTGCGCACGTAGTACTCGGCGGCCAATTTGGAGACGGCATAGGGCGAACGTGGGTTGGGGATGGCATCTTCGCGTACCGGTTGGCGTTCCTGATAGCCGTATACGGCGCCAGAGGAAATAAACACCACCCGCCGCACCCCCACATCGCGCATGGCTTCCATCAAGGTGACGGTACCGCCCACATTGACGAGGTTGTATTCGCGGGGGTAAAGAATGGATTCGGGCACCAGTACGCGTGCGGCCAGGTGATAGACGCAATCCACTTCCTGGAGCAATGTCCAGAGCTTGGGGCGGTCGTTAATATCCCCGCGGGTAAAGTGAACCTCCGGGGAAAGGCTAGCTGGGTCCCCGGTAGAACAATCATCCAGGCCGACGACGGTGTGCCCCTCGGCGACCAAACGATTTGAGAGCGCTGATCCCAGGAATCCGGCGGCTCCGGTAACCAGAAAACGCATTGAACCTCGTTGGGTATAGGCTAAAAATTATTATAGCACCGGCTCGGTTAGTGTACCACGCCCAGCAGTCCCATGGCCTCGAGCATTTCTTCATTGGTGGCAAAGCGATATTCCTCCAGGCCGAGTGCCTGGGCGCGTTCAGCCTCGGCCTGATACAGGCGTGCCAGATGCTCTTTGGTCACCACGGGGTGGGGTAAATCCTGGATGGCCTGTTCAATGGCGGGCAGTAGAGGGGTGGGCAGGGGGGTAAGGTTGCCGAGGTATTGAAGCATGGCCCGTGCAGCATTGACCCCGTCCCTGCGAGCCACTCCCACCAATCCGCTGCTGGCTTTGCGCGACCAGCCGGCTACGAAGACCCCTTCAATGGGCTCGTTACGCTCACTATCATAGGCTTCGTAAGATTCGCCCTCAATGGGGAAGCGCGGGTGGGGGTTTTTGTCGAATTCGTAGCGGTGGACGGGCAGACCAATGCTTTCATCCACTCGATCACCAATGGCAAAGATGAGGGTATCCACCGGCATCACCCAGGTATGGCCTAGTCCCTTGGCAACAACCTCGCCATTTTGAAGCACCAGGGTGTTATCCTCCAGTTCAATGCCCCCGACGGCACCTTGCCCGTTATCCAGGATGCGGCGCGGGGAAGCCAGGAAACGGATCCACAGACGGGTGGTGGAGCGGCGAGGACCGGCCTTGGCGATGGCTGCACGCACGAATTCGCGTGAGGTTTCGGGGTCCTGCCCAAGCGCGCGCATGATTGGCGCCACGCGTTCGAGTTCAGCCTCAAAGGCCTGCCAGTCCAGGTTGGCCGCTACGGTCTCCAGTTCACGGCGGTCAAATTTAACCTCTTTGGGGCCGCGGCGCACAATGGCCACTACCTCATCCACTTGGCGGACCTCAATCAGGTAGCGCGCCACATCCACCATCACGTTCCCTCCGCCGACAATGGCCACCTTATTCCCGATCCGATGCGTGCGCTGGCTATATGGAGGGAGTTTGTTATAATGGTACACAATGTCCTTGGCGTGATAAACACCTTCCAGGTTTTCGCCGGGGAGCCCCAGCCATTTGGTACCCTGAGCACCGACGGCGACCAGGATGGCCTGGAAGCCCAGGCGGCGCAGGTCATCTAGAGTGAAATCACCATCTCGCCCGATGCGGACATAGCCGTAGTAATGCACTTCGGGCAAAGAGAGGATTTGCTGGAATTGAGCACGCAGGCCGTTTTTGAGGCGCAGTTTATCTGGATAGATACCGTATTCAGCCAACCCCCCTGGCCGAATGTCGCGGTTGAACAGGACAACCTGAATGCCGTGTTCGGCAAGGTGCTGTGCGGCGTAGAGGCCGGCAGGTCCAGCACCGGCGATAGCAACCCAATAACGGTTTTCAAGGTTCATCGCATGCTCCTGAGCGGCAATTTGGGCATTCCCTCTTTATTATAAATGGTCTTTGAATTGGAGATCACGGGTAACTTGGGTGTGATTCGGATGAAATAAGGAGGTTTTGATTTCTATGACGAATGGGGCATCGGTCACGCGGGCACGATTATCCAATGGATTGATGGTGTTGCTAAAAGAGGTGCACACCGCACCGCTGATCAGTTTTTGGGTCTGGTACCGGGTGGGCTCACGCGATGAATTGCCCGGCAAGACAGGCATCTCGCATTGGGTGGAACACATGCAGTTCAAGGGCACCCCGCGTTTTCCCTCCGGATTGCTAGATCGGTGGATCTCGCGGGAAGGGGGCATGTGGAACGCCTTCACCTACCTCGATTGGACGACTTACTTTGAAACCTTGCCGGCGGATAAGATTGACCTGGCCCTGGACCTGGAAGCAGATCGCATGGTCAATAGCCGCTTCGACCCTGAGGAGGTGGAGGCAGAACGTACGGTGATCCTTTCGGAACGCGAGGGAAGTGAGAACGAACCGCTTTTCTTGTTGGGGGAGGCCGTGCAGATGGCGGCCTTTGACCGGCATCCTTACCGCTACGAAGTGATTGGCTTGAAGGAGGATCTGCGCCGGCTGACTCGGGATGATCTTTACCAGCATTATCGGCGCTACTACACACCCGCGAACGCACTCATTGCCGTGGCGGGCGATTTTGAAACCGCCCTCATGCTCGAAAAGATTGAGAAGGCCTTCGGTGGTCTTCCGGCGGGTGAAGCGGTGAAGCGGGAGATCCCTCCGGAGCCGCCCCTTGAGCAGGAGCGCCGGATCACTGTAAAGGGGCCGGGTTCCACGGTCTTCATGCATCTGGCTTATCGTGCGCCTGCCGCCAGTGATCCGGATTTCTTTGCCTTTACGGTGTTGGATAGCCTGCTTTCCGGACCAAGCAGTTTGAATATGTTCGGCGGGGGTGGTGTTTCGAACAAGACCTCACGTCTCTATCGGGCGCTGGTCGAACGCGAACTGGCGGTCAGTGTGGGTGGTGGGTTGCATGCCACAATTGATCCATACCTCTACGATTTGGTGATCACCGTCCACCCCGAGAGTTCACCCGAAGCGGTCCTGAAAGCCGTTGATGCCGAAATCCAGCGCCTGCAGGAGGAACGTGTGCGGGAAGAAGAGATCCAGCGTGCCCTCAAGCAAGCGCGTGCGCTCTTTGCCTACGGCAGTGAAAACATCACTAATCAGGGATTCTGGTTGGGGTTCTCGGAGATGTTTGCCACTTACGACTGGTTTGCCCACTATGTGGAGAATCTTTCGGCAGTGCGGGCTGAGGACGTACAGCGCATTGCCCAGACCTATCTCCAACCCCAGCGGCGCGTTGTCGGTATTTATCAACCCACCGGAGAGGAGGCCCCGGCATGATGGCAACCCTTTCACCTGCAACCTGGCGTTCTCTTCCCGGGCCAGAGGATATTACCCGGGTTGAACTTCCCAATGGCATTGTGGTGCTGACGCGCAGTAATTTCAACAGCCCTTCAGTGGTCATTAATGGTTATCTCCCTTGTGGCAGCCTGTACGACCCACCCGATAAACTCGGGCTGGCGGGTTTTACAGCGCGGGCGTTGATGCGTGGGACGGCACGCTACGATTTCCAGGCCCTTCATGAGGCCCTCGAATCTGTGGGGGCCAGCCTGGGGTTCAGCGCCAACGTGCACACCATCACCTTTGGGGGCAGAGCGCTGGCCGAAGATCTGCCGCTCTTGCTGAACCTGCTTTCCACCTGCGTGCGCGAACCCACTTTTCCCCTTGACCAGGTGGAGCGTTTGCGCGCTCAGCTTTTGACCAGCCTGGCAATTCGGGCACAGGACCCGGCTGAAATGGCCGAACTCACCTTCGATGCCCTGCTCTTTCCTGATCATCCCTACGGACGCTCCGAAGATGGTTACCCGGAAACGGTCAAAACAATTCGCCGTGAGGATTTGGAGGCATTTCATCGTGCCTACTTTCGGCCTCAGGGGATGGTATTGGTTGTGGTGGGGGCAGTTGCGGCTGAGGAGGTCATTGCCCAGGTCAACGCTGTGCTGGGGAATTGGTTCGCTACGCCGGCTGACGAAAATCGCGTTGTGCCTCCGGTAGCACCCCCGCGTCAGGCTGTGCGCCAGCACGTTCCCCTGCCTGATAAGGTGCAAACCGAATTGGTGATCGGCACCTTAGGGCCTAAGCGCAACCACCCCGACTACCTGCCAGCCTCGTTGGGCAACAACATTCTAGGGCAATTCGGCATGATGGGACGCATCGGCGAGGTGGTGCGCGAGAAGGCGGGGCTGGCCTATTATGCCATGAGCAGCCTGAATGCCTGGATGGTTGCCGGTTCCTGGGAGGTCAATGCTGGAGTGAATCCGGCTAACCTGGACCGGGCCATTGAACTGATCCGGGAAGAGATCCGACGCTTTGTTAGTGAGCCGGTCACTGAGGAAGAGCTCAGCGACAGCCAGGCCCATTTCATCGGGCGACTTCCGCTTTCACTGGAATCGAATGCGGGGGTGGCTGGTGCACTGCTAAGCATGGAGCGTTTCCAACTGGGGTTAGACTACCTGCAACGCTATCCACAGCAGGTCCTTGCCGTTACGCGGGAACAAATTCTGGAGGTGGCGCGTCGCTATCTGGATCCGGAGCGCCTGATCATTGTGAGCGCGGGACCGCCGGCCGAGGGGTGACCCGATGACCTTGCGATGTGGAATTGACCTGGTTGAAATTCGGCGTCTGGAGCACCTTGATCCTCAAATTCGCCAGCGCTTCCTGCATCGCGTCTTCACCCCGCAGGAACTCGATGATGCTCAAGAGGATCTGATGGTGTTAGCGGGGCGCTTTGCGGCAAAAGAGGCTGTGGCGAAGGCGCTGGGGTGCGGCATCGGCCCAATTTCCTGGCAGGAAATCGAGGTGCAACGTGGGCCGGAGGGTCAGCCCTTGCTTCGTCTGCATGGTCGGGCGGCGGAACGGGCTGCGGCGCTTAACCTGTGCGAATGGTCCATCAGCATCACGCATACCCGAGATCTGGCAATGGCTATGGCCGTGGCGCTGGGACCATCCGGGTCGCCTTCGGCCCTACCAGGGGCTTGAGCCCCATTGAATGGTGTGCTATGATGAGGGCGCGGATGGCCATATGAACATCCTGGCGGTCAGTGATGTGGAACTTGGGTTTATCTACGACGCGAACATTGTGAACCGTTTTCGCCACATTGATCTGGTGATCAGTTGCGGCGATCTGCCCCATTATTATCTCGAATTCATTGTTAGCATGCTGGACCGCCCGTTGTATTACGTATTGGGCAATCACGTCAGTAAGACCGAGGTGGGGGTAAGGGGTGAGCGCCGGGCTCCCTGGGGAGCCATCAATCTGCATCGGCGCGTGATGCGCACGCCGGAGGGTTTGCTACTGGCCGGCATTGAAGGGTGCTTGCAGTATAATTACGGGCCGCACCAGTACTCTCAGGCCGAGATGTGGGCGCTGGTGCTGGGGCTGGTGCCGGGCTTGTTAATTAATCGCCTGATTTACGGGCGCTATCTGGATATTTTTGTCACCCACGCGCCCCCCTGGAAGATTCACGATTTGGACGATCGTCCGCATCGTGGCATTAAGGCTTTCCGCTGGTTGATTGAGACTTTTCAGCCGGCATATCATTTGCACGGTCATGTGCATGTTTATCGCAATGATATTCCCACGGTCACCCGCGTGGGTAAAACTGTGGTGATCAATGCATATGGGTATCGAGAGATAACCTATGAAGTGCCGGCTCCACGGCCATGGTTCTGGCAGCGGCGCGTGGCACAGGAGGCTCTGCATGAGCGAAATACCCCCTCGGGACGAATCACTGATTGAGCAAATTGCCAAAGCCGATTTTGAGGCGGCATTGCGCAAAGGCTTCTGGCGTTCGGTGCTTTCGTGGTTTTCTCAATCCAGCAACCGCCTCTTGCCTTTCGATGAGGTGCGGGCCCGCCTTCCAATGCGCGGCCAGCGTTACATCGGTCTGAGAGAAGTCCCCATTGAGAAGATCATCGGCAGTGTGGGGCGTTATCAGGATTTTGACCGGGCTTTTCTGCCACGTCATTCTCGCACAGCCTCGCGCTGGATCAGCATTGACGCGGCTCATCTCCAGGAGGTTGACCTCCCGCCGGTGGAACTCTATAAAATTGGCGAGGCGTATTTTGTGAAGGACGGCAATCACCGCGTTTCTGTGGCGCGGGAACGGGGCCAGAAATTCATTGATGCCTATGTCATTGAAATTGACACGCCGGTTCCCATTGATGAGCACACCGACATTGATGAGTTGATCACCCTGCACGAGAAGGGAGAATTTTATGCAAAAACCCAATTGGATCAACTCCGCCCTGGCGCCAAAATTGATCTGACGCTGCCTGGCCAGTATGCCAAATTATTGGAACACATAGATGTGCACCGCTACTTTATGGGCATAGAGCGTGGGCAGGAAGTGACGTATGAAGAGGCGGTGGCGTCCTGGTATGATGAAGTTTACCTGCCTTTGGCGCGGGTCATTGAGGAGACCGATTTGCTGAAAGAATTTCCCGGTCGGACGGTGGGTGACCTGTACTTATGGATCATCGAACACTTGTGGTATTTGCGGGAGCAATACCGCCGTGAGGTGACTCCTGAAGAGGCGGCCAATCACTTTCGTGAGCAGTTCGGAGGGGCGAAGTTAGCCTCGCCCCTTGGGGTGTTGCGCCGCCTCTTTCAGGGTTTAGCGGCCCATTCGGATCCATCTCCTTCTACGAAGGGAGATCCAGCGGACTGACCGAGCGCGGCTATCCTTGCAAAGATGGAGCAGGGTCGCCTAGTTCGAGCAGACCCAGCCAGAGGTGATTTCGAAGCACGCGCCGGTTGGTGCGTACCTCGATTTCGTTGACCTGCAATCGCTCTTGTCCAAGCATGCTGGGATGAACATAGCACAGGTTGGGGCGGATGCCGTATTTCTTTTGGTAATAGTCCGCCGCGCGGTGGACCTTAGTGCGCAAATCGGCTTTGGGATCATCGTCATACCAGAGCATTCCCATTTTCATGATTCACCTCATTCGTGCAATTTCGGGCAGCCAGAGATGGATCCATTGGCCCTGGCTGCGTAAACTGAAACAGCGTGTTTGGGGTAGATATTGGCTCAGTGGGTTCTCAGGAACACTAAAATGCTTTTTTTGCGCGGGGCTCAAATCGGCTCCCCAGATGAGGGTTCGAAAGCGACGCAACCATCGCAAAAGGTGAGTCTCCGTTTCGGTCGTTGTTGCCACAATGGGCCAGATTTTCTGTGCCGGCCCATAATGGAGCAGGTGCTCAAAGGCCCATATGGCTTCGTGATCGGTTTGAAGGATCCATTCCAACTTGTCAATCACGAGGACGACGGAGGGGCCATTCAATCGCCCGTGCTGGCGAGAATCAGAAAGATCGGCAAGTTCAAGTAGCCGGATTTCTAAATCCCGCTCAAATGGTTTTATCACGCATTCCAGAGGATGAAGCGAGGAGGCTTTAGTATCGGTCACGCGGAATAACTGCAAAGAAAAGGGAGCATTCGCCACCTGTAAAGATTGGCAGATGACGTCTAGCATCTCAGATGAGGTGGAGGTCTGAGCGGTAATGACTAATATTGCCCCCGGTGATGGATTGCGAAGATCAAGCAACAGCGGGATACCGTCCTCACATACTCCCAGGAGAGCCGTCTCGTGACTTAAAAAGGGCAACCCGGCAAGCACCTCATGCAGGTTGGGTAGTTGCGCCTGAATCCGATCGGAGGTGAAGGATTGAGGGGTTTGTGGATTCTCTCCGGTTGCAACTATGGAAGAGCCAATTTGATATTTCTGGGTCAGGACGGTCATGGTTATCTCCTTTTGTGTTATCGAAACCAGTTCTTTATAAGAGGCTTTCTCAGTATAACAGAACATATGTTCTATTTCAAGGGGGAAACCGGGTGATTTCTGGAACAAATTTTCAATTCACCATAGCGAAAAGCGGTTATCATAACCGGGTAAAATCAAAGCGGGAGGCATTGCGGCATGAACCTATTACAATCTTTGCTGTACAGCCGTTTGGCCGTTGCGCTTGGGCTGGGGATCAGCCAAAGCCTGCCCCCGTCGTTGGGATATCGAATTGCCGATTTGGGGGCTGCGTTGGTGGCTGCGCGCTCGCAATCTGCCATTGTGCGGGCGATTTACGTTAACCAGTGGGTCGTGCGTGGGGGGAACCTGACGCATTCGGAAATGCGCAAACTGACGCGCAAAATATTGCGCCTCCACGCCCGGAATTTGTATGTTTACTTCCATACGCTCAATCGCCCTCAGGAGGTTCTGGAAAGGGTTTCGTTTTCGCCTGAGTTTCAGGTCCTTTTTGATCGTTTATTGCAGGAGGGGGGGCCTGCCCTCATTGTCACTCCCCACCTGAGTAATTTCGACCTGGCAGGACGTGCGTTGGCGTTGCGGGGCTTGCGGTTTCAGGTGCTTTCCTACCCTCAACCCCCGGGGGCATACCGCTGGCAGAATCGCTTACGTCGCGAAAGCGGTATTGAGGTCACCCCCATTTCGATGAGCGCCCTACAACAAGCCCGCGCACGCTTGCAAAATGGGGGGGTGGTGCTGACAGGGATTGACCGTCCGGTAAGTGAGACGCGCTACTTTCCCCGTTTTTTCGGGCGCCCCGCACCTCTACCGGTTTTTCACGTGCGCCTGGCTTTGCAACTCAACCTGCCCATCATCCTTGTGGCATGTGTGGGGGTCGGGGATGGACGCTATGTGGTTGTTGCACGGCCCCCGGTGCCCATGCAACCGGCAGAAACCCTGGAACGTTCCCTGCTCCAAAATGCCGAGGCTGTTTTGCGTGAAGCCGAGGTCTTA
>FWWL01003053.1_pt1 | contig 21054 bp, 15 predicted proteins | sample 2228331 | NCBI WGS metagenome assembly FWWL01 (sample SAMEA103939775, study PRJEB20133) | metagenome | reverse complement strand
GAGCGCTGCGCCCGCGCCGCCCATGGCGACATAGGCGCGCGCGCTATCGCCGCCGATCTCTTCGATCGACTCGGCCAAAGCCGAAAGCGCCACCGCCTGCGCTGCAGGATCAAGTCTTCGAAACAAGCCCATCAGCGCCTCGGGCCGGATCATCAGATACCGGCGGCTTTCATCGTAATGAGCCCCCTCATCCGGACAAAATTTGAGCCTGTCAAGAAACCGGGTCACGTGTCGCTCTTCTCCGTTGGGCCTAAAGCGGGCGCTTGTGGCGCAAAACCAACCCGGGCGGCAGCAAAACCTGAAAGCAACAGCCCCAAATCCGAGCAGGTGACCACCATCTGATAACCTTGCTGACGCCGCGCGCAGGCCTCTGCCAGCGAAGGCGTGTAGAGCCCGCATGCAAGGCGCGCTTTCTGACATGCAGCCCGAATCCGCTCACACGCAGCCGCGACGGCCGCATCGCCCGGCGCCGCCGCAAGCGACAACGCCAAATCTCCCGTGCCGATGAAAACCAAATCGAGCCCTGGGACTGCTGCAATCGCATCGGCTTGCGCAAGCGCCTGTTGTGTTTCGATCATCACCGCAACGAAGGGCCGAGCCCCACGGCCGGCGCGATAGGCGGCAAAATCGGCCAACACCCGCACGCCACCAACCGAGCGTTGCCCTTCAGGGGGATAGCGCGCAAAAGCACAAGCCCGCGCTGCCGCCTCGGGCCCCTCGATCAACGGCACGATGATCCCGTCGGCGCCAGCATCAAGGGCTGTGCCAATTGCACCTGCGTCGTTGGCTTCCACCCGCACCAAAACCGGCACCAAGCGCCCGGCAAGCCCAATGGCCGCCTCAAGTTCGCGCCGCTCGAACAGGCCGTGCTGGAGGTCAAGCACCACGGCATCCGCGCCGCTTTGCGCGGCCAGCTCAGCCACTGCGGCGCTGCCAAGCGCAAGCCAGACAACCCCAAGGCATTCACCTTGCGCAAGGGCGTTTCGCAAGCGATCAGCGGCGCAGGGCACCATTTTGCGGTTCCGCGTTAGGTCACGCGCAGCCCGGCTTGCCGCATCAGTGGCAGTACCCGAGCGCAGAAAAAGGGCAGTTCTTCGGTGTAGTTGACAAAGCTCAAAGCGGCGCCGTCGTAGCCTTGCGCGGCAATCCGGACGAGATCGTCAACGATGCGCTCAGGCGTCCCGACCAGGGGGTAACTTCCGGCACCAGCGGCAAAGCGCTGGCGATAAAGCGCATAGGCATGGGGATCGTGCGAGCCGGAAAATTCTTTCTTTTTTGAAACATATTCATCAAGAGCGGCGTGATCTGCGTTTTCAATGGCGTAATAGCGATAATAATCTTCCGCCTCGGCCTGCGTCTCACGGCAGACAACATGGCAGACGGTATAAACCCCGACTTTCCGACCAAATCGGGATGCGCGCGCGCGCATATCGGCCACATGCCGCGCACCATCTTCAATCTCGGTAAAGGTCGAAAAGAGAAAATCGCAGGCGCGTGCGGCAAACTCGCGCCCAGGCTCGCTAAAGGCAGCGTTCATCGTCACCGGCCGCGGCCGCTGCACACTGGCTGGCCGACTAATCACGCCCTTGAGAGAATAATAGCGTCCCTCGTAGTCAAAAGGCGCATCATCACGATAGGCACGCTCGATGATCTCGATCCACTCTGCCGCTTGCTCATAGGGCCGCTCAACCGGCTTGACCCCAAACATCGCAAACTCCCCCGGGCTCCAACCGCAGACAACGTTGAGCCCGGCGCGTCCTTGTGCGATGTGATCGACCGTTGCCAAGGCTTTTGCGGCATAGACCGGATGCACAAGCGGCACATGCACGGTCATAAAAATGGCGATCCGGCTTGTCAGGGCAGCAAGCCCGGCGGCCCAGGTGAACGTTTCAAACGACCATTCGCGAGCATTGGTCTTGCCGCCAAACCCTTTCCACCGCGCAATGGGCAGGATGAATTCAAGTCCAGCCTCTTCGGCGACGCGAGCAGCCGCAACATTGTCGCCCCATTCGGCGCGCCAGCGTTCCGGCACCGTGGTAAGAGCAAGCCCGCCATCGGCATTGGTCGAAAAAATTCCCAGTTTGAAGCGGTTTGGACCGTGTAAAGGATGCCTTGGGGTGACAGGAGCGGGATCGGTCATGGGGCGAGACGGGAGTGAACAGAATGAAATCGAAACACCCCTAAACGGCCGGAGGCCAGAGGCAGAGCAAGGATCACCCTTTCAGGATGCAAGGTCAAGGGAGCTTTTGGCGCGAGCAAAAGAGCGTGGCCACGGGCCGGCGCACCGCAAGTTGCCGGTTCACGTGCCCAGCCGTCTTGAGGCACGATCTTCCCGCGACACGCCGCACCGGCGCACCGGTGAGGATTGCCGAGCGCTTCCTGATGCCGGAGCGGTGCGTACCGCCGCGGCGGAGGCCGCACACCGCCGTTAAGGCTGAGGAACCCGCACACCGCCGCTCAACGTGGCACGCCTGGGGCGTGGGCGCACCCTGATCGTCCTTGCGCCCGTCGCTCGCCCAACGCCACCGACACCACAAGTCAACAAAGGCCCGTCGCTAGGCTGCGTTTTTGCGCGGGCCGGGGTTGCCAAACACCATCCTGGTTCTCCGGTGTTTTCCCCCGGCCCCAACTGGGCTTGCACGCGGGCGGGACAAAGGCGTCCCGCCGCGCACGGGTTTGGCATAAAGCGGTTTACACGGGGCTTGCGTTTTCGGTCGCATCAAGGGCAAGCGCCTTTGGGACTGAAAGCCAGACGGCCAGCGCAAAGCCCGCCGCACCGCCCAAAAGCTTCCCCAAGAGCAACGGCAGGATCAGCGACGGCTGAAAATTGGCGGTGAAGGCGAGGTGGTCGCCAAAGGAGAACGCCGCACAGACGGCAAAGGCAATAACCAAAACCTTATCGCGTCCCCGCATCTCACGCACGAGCCGATACATGGCAATAATATTGGCCACAGTGGCAAGAAGCCCCGCTGCCCCCAAAGGCGAAAGCCCAAGGCGCTTTCCGAACGCTTCCATGGGGCCGGCAAGGTAGCGGGTGATCAAATAGACCATTGGAAAGGCTCCCGAAAGCATAATGCCGATGTATCCCGCAATCTCAAGCGCGCGGAACTGGTCGGTTTCGTCTGCGATAATCGGGTCAAACCCCCACCCACCGAAAACAAAAGTGAAAAAGCCCGTGAAATATTCAACAATAGAAAAAACTAAGACTACGGTAATTCCGGCATACATCAGCTTTCCGAACCAAAGAAAACCGGTAATCATTGCATCTGGGGCGAACCTTAGCCCAAGCGCAATGGCCACGCAAAAGAGCGCAAGCGGAAACAGATTGGCCAGGATCTCGCCAAGGCTCAGGGCCAGCGCAAGTGTGGGCGCACCGGTATTGGAGATCTCGCCGCGGATGAGCGTTCCGGTGATGAGCACGGTCAGCGCGGCGATAAACACGCCAATTGGCACTGACAAAATGCCAGACATAATACCAAGCGCAAGGTATTTATGATCGCGTTTGTCGAGCATCGCAAGCCCGACTGGGATCGAGAAAATAATCGTTGCCCCGGCCATATAGCCCACGAGCGCGGCTAAGAACCAAGCTTCGCGGCTTTGCGCAAGCGCCTCGGCCAGCTGATAACCGCCCATGTCGATGGCGATAATTGTGGTTGCTGCAATCGCTGGGTCGGCACCCATCAGAGAAAAAAATGGCCCGACCGCGCCGCTGATAGCCTGCGAGAGATAAGGAATTGCCGCCATAATCCCTGCCACGGGAATGAAGATTGGGCCGATTGCATGCAATCCTTCGCGAAATTCGCGACCAAGCCCCTGCTCGGGGTCTCGGATATAAGCGAAGGCTCCTGCCACCGCACACGCCATGATGACGTAAATGACAATCTTGCCGATGAGCTCCATTGTAACCTCCCATGCTGGACTTTCGTTTTGATGAGCGCGTTGGCGCGTTTGGACAGCGCTTTGCGAAAACAGAGCACCGCTCTTATCCGCGGAGCGCGGTTCCGCTTGGATCGTAAAAGGGCGCAAGCGACATCCGGGCGGGCACTTCATCGCCCGCCACAACGAGGCTGAAGCGGCTTGCCTGGAGGCTTTCGTCGGTAAGGCTTGGGTTTTGCTCGACCGTGCGAACATAGCCTATGCCAACCGGGCGCCCGAGCGTATAGCCAAAGCCGCCGCTCGTCAGATAGCCGACTGGGATGCCATCGCGCAGGATGGTCTCGCGGCCCAAAACGACGGCGCTTGGATCATCAACCACAAAGAACACCAGCCGGCGGCTGAGCGGGCGCTCGGATTGGACCAAAAGCGCCCCGCGACCGATGAAGTCTTGGTTTGTCCGCAATTTGACAAAGGCGCCAAGCCCCGCCTCAAGCGGCGTATCGCTGGGTGTAATATCGGCCCCCCAAGCGCGATATCCCTTTTCGAGCCGAAGCGACTCAAGCGCGCGGTAGCCGACGGGGCGCAGCCCCTCCTTCGTGCTCATGAGCGCATCGTACACCTGAGGCAGGGCCTCCAGCGGCGTGTGCAGCTCCCAGCCGAGTTCGCCCACATAGGTCACCCGCAGCGCACGCACCGGGATTCCCGCAATGCGGATTGTCCGGTACTGGCCGAAAGGGTGGGCGGCACTTGAAACATCGTCCTCAGTGACTGCGGATAAGATCGCGCGCGCGCGTGGCCCCATGAGCGACAGCGTGCCCCACGCTTCGGTGACGTCTTCCAGAAAAACTGAACCATCTGCGGGCAGATGGTCGGCAATCCAGGCGAAATCATGGGTTCGAAAGCCCGTGCCCGTGACCAGATAAAAGCGATCCTCGGCAAGCCGCGTTACCGTTAGGTCGCATTCGATGCCTCCGCGGCTGTTCAGCATTTGGGTGTAAGTGATGCGGCCAACGGGCCTTGTGACATCATTGGCACAAAGCCGGCTTAACAACGCTTCAGCGCCTTTGCCGGAAAGCTCGAACTTGGCAAAAGACGATTGATCAAAGAGACCGGCTACGCGGCGGACATGCTGGTGCTCTTCGCCCACCACCGCAAACCAATTCGGCCGGCCCATCGAGGGGATGTCTTCGGGAGCCATCCCCGGCGGGGCAAACCAATTTGGCCGCTCCCAGCCCAGCTTCGCGCCAAACACTGCCCCCGCCGCTTTGAGCCGCGCATAAAGCGGCGATGTTATTCGTGGCCTGCCGCTTTGATATTCCTCGTGCGGATAGGCCACCGCATAGTGCTTCGCATAAGCCTCAAGCGTGCGTATCCGCACCCAGTCGCGATCGTGATGCAAGGAGGAAAAGCGGCGGATGTCAACCGGCCAGAGATCAAGCGGCGCTTCACCGCGCATGATCCATTCCGCAAGCGCCCAGCCCGCCCCACCAGCAGAGGCAATGCCAAAGGCGTTGAAGCCCGCCCCGACGAACATATTCTGAACCTCAGGCGCCTTGCCCAAAATGAAATTGCCGTCAGGCGTGAAGCTTTCGGGGCCGTTGATCATCTGTTTCACGCCCACCTCGGAAAGCGCCGGCACGCGGGCAATCGCCTGCACCATATGCTGTTCGAAGTGGTCGAAATCATCGTCAAACAGGCGAAACGCCCAGTCCTCGGGCGCGTCATTGCCCGGGCGGCCCGTGTCCCACGGGATGGGGTTTGGCTCATATCCGCCAACGACAAGCCCGCCGACCTCTTCTTTGAAATACGTTCGCCGGTCCGGGTCACGTACGGTGGGGGTATTGGCAGAAAGGCCAGGGATCTTCTCGGTCACGATATATTGGTGCTTGACGGCCTGCAGCGGCACCGAGACCCCCGCCAGCGCTCCAACCTGCCGTGCCCAAAGTCCGGCACAATTTGCGACCGTCTCACAGCTGATCTCGCCGCGGTCGGTCAGGACGGCTCGGATCCGCCGGCCGTCCATCCGAAAGCCCGTTACACGGACACCCTCGATCAGCCGCGCGCCATGCAAACGCGCCCCCTTGGCCAGCGCCTGGGTAATATCCGAGGGATTGGCCTGCCCATCGGTTGGAAGCCACGAGGCGCCAATCAGATCTGACGTCTCCATCAAAGGCCACAGGCGCTTGACCTCCTCAGGCCCGAGAAGCTCCATCTCCATGCCAAAGCTGCGGGCAATTGTGGCAAGGCGGCGGAATTCGAGCCAGCGGTCCTGGGTTGTGGCAAGCCTGAGACAGCCGGTCATCTTCCAGCCGGTCTCAAGGCCGGTTTCCTGAGACAGGCGCTTGTACAGCGCAACCGAATATTTCAGCAGCTGAGTGATTGAGGCCGAGGACCGCAGCTGCCCAACCAGGCCCGCTGCGTGCCATGTCGACCCGGCTGTGAGCTTATGTTGCTCAAGGAGGACCACATCGGCCTTATGCTCGCGCGCAAGATGATAGGCCGTGGAGCAGCCGATAATGCCACCCCCAATCACAACGACCTGGGCATGGCGCGGAAGGCTTTCAGTCATGACAAACGTCCAAATTCGGTTTGATAGGCATCAAGCGCGGCCTCAAGCCGGGCAAGATTTTCAGCCGTATAGGCAACGTAATCGACCCCAGGCGCGTTGAGGTGCAGTTCCGAAACCATGCTCCACATCGCCTCACGCAAAAGCGAGGCGCATTGCATCGCCGCCATGGAGCGGATGAGAGCCGTATCGGGCTCTCGCCCGAAATAGGCCTTCAAAAGCGCAAGTGTCTCCTCGCGCGAGAAGCCGGCGTTTGACGACAGGCCCGCAAGGTCGAACAATGGGGTCGAAAACGCCGCATATTCAAAATCGATCAGCCACAAACGATGGCCGTCGTGCATGAGATTCGTGGGGAGCAGATCATTATGGGCAAAGACAATCGGCAACGGAATTTGCACGGCCTCAAGAGCCTCGGCCAAACCCAAAAACCTCGGCACCTCGCTTGCCATGCGGCTCCCATCACGCACGAGCGTTCGCGCATAATCTCGCACCACGTAAAAAGGCCAAAAAAAGCGCGCGGGGCCCGAGATCAACCGCGGCATTTCGGTGTGAAAGGCGCGCAACAGCGTGGTAATTGGCCCAATCGTTGCGCGCACATCCTCAGCGTCAAAGGTCCGGGCCTCGATGTAATCGGTGACGAGCACCCCAGGCCCCGAATGGCGGACAGCCGGGGCAAAGCCCGCTTCGGCTGCAGCGCGCGCGACCATCACTTCGTGGCGGCGCTCAACATGGTGAACCGGGTAATCCGTGCCAAAGCGCACAACAAAACGCCCCGTCGCATCGTCAACGATCCAACTTTCATTGCTGATTCCGCCTTTGAGCGGGGTGATCCAAATTGCCCCCTTCCAAAGGCCCAGAGCCTCGATCCGCTCCTTTGCTGCGCCCTCGTCCACCGCTGCCCCCTCCCCTCGATGCGCTCATGCTACCGAGCTGCCAAAGCCCGCGTCAACCGAATTTTGTTGTTTTTTGCCCGAACATTAGCATTTTTCGGCAGAGAGGCGACGAATAAAACACAGAAAACCACAAAGTCGGTCATTCGTGGAGCACGGCCATGATCGCAGCGCAACGCCAGGCAGAAATTTTGCGCCTTTTGTCCGAAACCGGCGTCGTGCGCATCAATGACCTTGCAGAGCGGCTTGGCGTTTCTGTCGAAACGATCCGCCGTGATGTTTCTTCGCTGGTGGCTGAGGGGGCGGTCACGCGCCGGCATGGCGGGATCATGCTGCCAAGCCGCGTGCGCGAAGCTCCGCTTGCGCGGCGCATGCGCGAAAACACGGCCGCCAAACGGGCAATTGCTGCCGCTGTGGCGGCGATGATCGGCGATGGTCAGTCGGTCATGCTCGACACAGGCTCAACGACAAGCTTTGTCGCGCGCGCGCTGCTTGACCGCCGGCGGCTGACCATTGTGACCAATTCACCCGATATTGCGCAGTTGCTTGCCGGTGTGCACGGCAATACAGTGTTTTTGGCAGGCGGAATTTTGGATCAAGACAGCGGGGCGGTTTTAGGGGCATCGGCAAACGCTTTTGCCGCTCAGTTTTGGGTTGACCATGCAATCATTTCGGCTGGCGCCCTGCATCCTGAGCTTGGGGTTATGGACCATCGGCTTGAGGAGGCCGAGTTCGCCCGCGCAGTGTTGCGCCATGCAGCGCGCCGCACGGTTGTCTGCGATGCCAGCAAATTCGACCGCACGGGGCTGGTGCAGGTTGCAGGATGGAGCGAGCTCACCGCGCTTGTCACCGACAAACCGCCTTCGGAGCACTTCCGCGCCGCACTGAACCGCGCCGGCGTCGAGCTCGTGTTGGCGACCGGCTAAGGAGCAGGGCGCGCTGCGGCTGAGGCAAACGTCGCGACTAAGCCACAACCGGCACGCGCCAAAGCCCCGCCCGGGAGCCGCGCCGGAACGATTTGCGTGTTTGCGCCGCTGAAACCCAAAAGCTCCACAGCAAAGCTGAAAGTGACTGGACAGAGAGCCAAACCCTCACGCTTGGCCCGGCCGACGAACAAAACAGCGCAAGGCCGCACGGCTTGCCCTCGCGCCGAACGAAGACGCTCGTTGCCCCTTGGAAAAGTAAACAAACGCTTCCGATGAATTTCGCGGATGACAATCACGACGAAACAGCCATGTCTCGTGGGTCGTGCAGTCCTTCGTTCGCCGCACCGGGTGAACTGAGAACATTGCCCTAACCGTGCCGCTCGAACCGAGGCCGCCCAACACGCGGTTTACGGGTCGCGAGCGTGCCGCGAAGGGCCTCTTTGGTCTGCGCCCTGCGCGCTCGCACCGGCCAAGCGATATCCGCCTGTTATAAGCAACACAACATCGCCTCAGGCAAGGCTCGGCGGCTCGTCTGCCGCGCCCCAAGTCGGCAACGACATCGATCAAGGTTCCCGCGCGCAAACGCAGGGCACCCCCTCGCGTTGGGCAATATGTCGCATCCTGGATTGTTTGATGGCCGTTTCCTGAACAGGTTCGGCCTGTCGCGGGGCCAGTCCTTGACGGTGTCGCTGAGCGCTCGGCCTTTCAGGACGGCGTGCGCGAGGGAGCCACGTGAGAACCGGACGGAGTGGATGGTCTATTCGAGAATGTCGCTAGGCTCGACCTAATGGCTCTCGCGCACTGCCTCGATCTGGCCGGAGAGGCTTTCGACGCCGCGGGATGATCGGCCATCGGTCCGAGGATCATGCCGCCGGTTGGTCTGCACGCGCAGGGGCACGGCGGGGCGCGAAGCCGAGTGCGGCGCAGCCCCATGGGCAAGCCTTGGTGCCGCTCGCGGCGCGGCGAGGCGGGCCAAAGAGGCGGTGGGTGAAGCCCTTGCCGTTGAAGGAGAGTGCTGTCGCGATCGTCATCCGCGCCGAAAGCTGCAGTGGGCGGAGACACCAGCAAGCGTGAGCAGCGGTCTTTGCCCGCGTGAGGCGCACGAAGACCCGCGCCGGATGGCGCGCTCAAGGCCCCGAAGAGATGGCGCCAGCATTCGCGGGATTTGCGCGGCGGTCCGCCGGATGGGGCCACGGCTCCCCCTCATCAACGGCCACCTCCAGCAGGGATTTGCCGTGAATGCGAAGCGAGCCCGGAAGGAAAGCCGTGAAGGGTTTGGGCGCGGGTTTTTTTACCGAGGGCTTGAGGTCACCCAGGTTCCCGCCTCGATGCCAGCTGAGGCGCGGCTCGAGCTCTGAGCGCGAAGCATCGGGACTTGGAAACGTGCAGCACCACGAAGAAGGTCGTCCAGCGGCAGGAACAGCGCCTGGCGCAGAAACAGCTTAACCGTCTCCGGTGTAGGCTTCAGCGTGGCCGAGTGCCGGCGCAAGGTGTCGCTGCGCTCGTGCACGCTGTCCCGCTTGCGCCATTTCGAAATCATCTCCTCTAAGACGCCGCGGTGCGCGACAAGAATTCTGGCCGCATCCCTGTGCGCCCGAATCGCGGCCCGGATCCTTGACGTCGTTGACGTCCGCCTGCGACGCGCAATCAGCATGTCTCCCCGTCTCGATACGCACCCAGACTGAATCGGGCCATCAACAACGTCGTCCGCCATGGATTTCTGTGATCGTCCAGGCAGCGAACGCGGCGCCGGCGCGTTGATCCCGCGCACTGGGACCGCGGTTTTGACGCCCGATGAGGCCTACCGCCCGATGATTCAGACAGCTGAGCGTGCGGCGCACGACCTGGCGGTGAAGCCGAAATGCGGCGCTCGTTATCGATCGTTGGCAGCACGGTCCTCGGACCAAAGCGCAAGTGATCCTGCGTCGCAGCAGCGGCGGACACGAGCGCTGTCGCGTTCCTGAACCAACGCGCGGCCCGGCTGGCAAGTCTTCACGGCCGTGAAGACGACGCGGCAATCAGCGTTACGCTTTGGGCTTCGAAAGCGGGGCCGATGACGCAGCACTATCGCAGCGTTGCTCGCGAAGCCGCGCCTTTTAACCCGTTACACTTTTCTGGAAACGTTCTGGCGTTGAACAATCGTGTCGGACGCAGCCAACACAAGACCAAAGTGTCAATTTAGTGCGACAAATGGTGGAGCCAAGGGGAGTCGAACCCCTGACCTCTTGAATGCCATTCAAGCGCTCTCCCAACTGAGCTATGGCCCCACTGCAAGGCCCTCGGCGTCTGCCGCAAGCCTCAGCGCGGTTATTTAGACGCGGCCGAGCGCCGGCGCAAGAGGGAACCGCGCACACGTCCCGCAACTCCACCGCGCGCGGCACGACGCTCAAGTTTCTTCTTCGTCCTCAGCAACGTCCGAAAGTTCGTCCAAAGAAACCGTGTCGTCGCTCAACGCGTCTTCGTCATCTTCCGGCACGGGGACGTCATCGTCAAGAAGAACATCCTCGACCTCGAGGTCATCACCGATCAAAGGTGTGATCTTCAGCGCCTCACCCTCTTCAAGGCTCGGTTTACGCATGGGAAGGTCGATATGGACGATCTCGCCAGTATAAGGGCTAACGATTGGGTCACGATTGAGGTCATAAAAGCGCCGTCCCGTCTTTGGGCACAAACGCTTGACGCCCCATTCAGGTTTGGGCATGGCAGAATCCTCGATGCACGATGATTGCGGCCCCGTGCCATAACAGCGGGTAAATGTCAAAGGCTGAGTGGCAGGTTTTGAACCAACCGGGCTTGCCAAGGCGCGCCCGCTCAGCGTTGACAGGCCTGGGTCGGGAAAGGGCTCGGGTGGAGGCCCGCGCGGGGCGGATCGCAAATAGGGCGCAGGGGGTCGAAGGGCCGCTTGTGCACCTTCTGTGAGCAAGGGCAAGCGATGCAAAACGTGCCCGGCAAAAAGAGCCAACCGACCCTACGCGATGGCAAAGGTCAGGCGACAACGCTACCCCTTGCCGACGATCTTTCTCTGGTGATTGCCCTGCGGCGAACGCGGCGCGCGCGCAGGCTCATCTTGAGCGTCTCGGCTCAGGACGGACGCGTACGCCTGACTGTGCCCCCAAGCGCAAGCCGGCATGATATTGACCGTTTTTTGGCGAGCCGGCTTCAGTGGGTGCGCAGGGTTCTTGCCACGATCCCCACGCCGCTTCCGGTGGCTGAAGGCACCCTTTTGCCGGTTGAAGGAGAGCCTTTGCGGCTTGAGCGTGCGCGCATTGGCCGGGTCGAGCGGCGCGGGGGCTGCCTTCTTCTGCCACCGCGTGGGAGGGCCGGGGTGCTTGTGGCCAACTGGCTCAAGCTTTTTGCGCGCGAAAAAGCACTGGTTTCTCTTGCCCGCTGTGAAAAGCGCCTGGGGCGCAAGGCCGCCGGCCTGCGCCTTGCTGACCCGCAAAGCCGCTGGGGATCTTGCTCAGCGAGTGGGAAGATCATGCTGTCTTGGCGCTTGGCCATGGCCCCGCCTGCCGTCTTTGACTATGTCGTGGCCCATGAAGCGGCGCATCTTGTTGAGATGAACCATTCGCGCGCGTTTTGGGCTGTGGTCGCTGAGCTCTGCCCCGATTACGCCCACCACCGCGCTTGGCTCAAACACCATGGGCGCAACTTGCATCGCTTTCGCTTTGACAAGGAACTCCTGCCGGAGCCGGGTTGAGCCGAGCGCTCAGACGGACTTTTCGTCCCGTTCGAACGGTTTCGAACCCTGCCGCCATGAAGGCCGAGCCAAAAGGCCAGGCGCATGCAGCGCGTCAAAAGATGCGGCTCTGCCGCGTTGACCCAAGCCCGGCTCTTGCCTAAGAAAGCAGGCGGTCGGCTCGCGCCGCCCCAAAGCGCCGGAGTTCTCGCGATGGCTGTCACCCCGACTCTGCCCCAGAGCTTCCAAGAGATCATTCTCAGGTTGCAAACATATTGGGCCGGGCGTGGCTGCGTGATTCTGCAGCCCTACGACATGGAAGTCGGGGCGGGCACCTTTCATCCGGCCACAACCTTGCGCGCGCTTGGCCCCAAAGCCTGGGCGGCGGCCTATGTGCAGCCCTCACGCCGGCCAACCGATGGGCGCTATGGCGAAAACCCCAACCGCCTGCAGCACTATTACCAATATCAGGTGATTATTAAACCCTCGCCGCCCGATCTGCAGGAGCTCTTTCTCGGCAGCCTTGAGGCGATTGGCCTTGATCTTTCTCTCCATGACATCCGCTTTGTTGAGGACGATTGGGAAAGCCCCACGCTCGGCGCCTGGGGCTTGGGCTGGGAAGTGTGGTGCGACGGCATGGAAATTGCCCAATTCACCTATTTTCAACAGGTGGGCGGGCACGATTGCCGGCCCGTTTCGGGCGAACTCACGTATGGCCTTGAACGGCTTGCGATGTATGTCTTGGGCGTTGATCACGTTATGGACATGCCGTTCAACGATCCCGCCGCGCCCATTCCACTCCGTTATGGTGACGTCTTTCGACAGACCGAACAGGAATATAGCCGCTACAACTTCGATGCCGCCGACACCGCCATGCTTTTCAGGCATTTTGAAGATGCCGAGGCCGAGTGCCGCCGGCTGCTGTCATTTCCCGCAGAGGATCCCAATTTCGGAGGAAGGCCCAACGTGATGGTGCATCCGGCTTACGACCAGTGCATCAAGGCCTCACATCTGTTCAACCTGCTCGATGCACGGGGGGTGATCTCGCCAACCGAACGGCAAAGCTACATCGCCCGTGTGCGCGCGCTGGCCAAAGCCTGCGCAGACGCGTTCCTTGCGACCGAGGCGGGGGGCGCGTGAGGCGCGGGCAAATCCTCGTACTCATGCTGGCTCTGGCGGCCATTCTCGCGGGGGCCGGGGTTTGGTACGCACAAACACGCGCCTACTACCGCCAGAGCTTGATCGACACCCTCGCTGTTGCCCCTGCGGATGAAAGCCGTGGCCGTGTTTTGCTCAGCGCTCAGGGCACGGCAATCGATTCCGAGAGCTCGCCTTTGCGCTTTCGTGCCTGTCTTGAGCTTTCCCCCGCGGATGCCGCGCGCTTGCGCGCCGTGGCCAAGCCGGCAACAAACGCCATGCCGCTTGTTGCCCCCCGCTGGTTTTCCTGCTTTGACGCGGCGCGCTTGGCCGCTGACCTTGCAGCCGGGCAGGCCGACGCCTGGCTTGTTGAGGAAAATTTCCGCTATGGCTTTGACCGGCTGCTTGCCCTTTACCCCGATGGCCGCGCCTACATGTGGCATCAGATCAATTCTTGCGGGCAAGCTTTTTTTGACGGCCGCCCCTTGCCCGAAGGCTGCCCGCCCCCACCCTCACGGTGATTGCAATGGCCCCCTCCGTTTCTGCCTCTGATGAAACCGGCGAGCTTTTGGTTGAGCTGTATTCCGAGGAGATCCCGGCCCGAATGCAGCCGCGGGCGGCCGAGGATTTGCTTCGCATGGTTACGGAAGGCCTTGCGAGCGCCGGGCTTCGGCATGGGCCAGCCGAGGCCTTTGCCACACCGCGACGGCTTGCGCTTGTGGTTCGGGATCTGACGCTTGCAAGCCCCGATCAAGTTGAAGAGCGACGCGGGCCGCGGGTGGATGCACCACGCTCTGCGCTTGAGGGGTTTTTGCGTGCAACCGGGCTGTCGCCTGCCGATCTTGTGGTGCAAGAAGACCGCCGCGGAGCTTATTACAGCGCCCGGATCACCCGCCCCGGCCGGCCCGCCGAGGAGATCGTGGCCGAGGTGCTTGAGCGCGTGATCCGCACTTTTCCCTGGCCAAAGTCCATGCGTTGGGGCTCTGGCAGCTTACGCTGGGTGCGGCCGCTGCGGTCAATTTTGTGCCTTCTCGTGGGTGCTGAGGGGCCCAAGATTGTGCCCTTCGCACTTGCGGGTCTCGAGGCGGGCAACACCACGCGCGGCCACCGCTTCCTTGCCCCTGAGCCTGTGGCTGTGACGGGGTTTGCCGATTATCGCACCAAGCTTGAGAAGGCCTTCGTCATCCTCGACCCGGAGCAGCGCAAACGGATCATCCAGACCGAGGCCGAGGCCCAAGCGCGAGCAATGGGGTTGTCGCTGGTTCCTGATCCTGCGCTGTTGACCGAGGTTGCCGGGCTTGTCGAATGGCCTGTGGTGCTCGCGGGGCGGCTTGAGGAGCGGTTTTTGCACCTGCCGCCCGAGGTCTTGCGCACCTCAATGCGCGAACATCAGAAGACCTTTGCCTTGGCTGAGCCCTCAGGGCGGGTGGTTGGCTTTGCCACCGTCGCTAACCGACCAACCGTTGACCACGGCGCAACAATTCTCACCGGAAACCGCAAGGTCTTAGCGGCGCGGCTTTCGGATGCGGCATTTTTCTGGGAAACTGATTTGCGCACTGTCGCCGAGATTGGCCTCAGAGGCCTTGCCGACGGGTTGTGCGCGGTCACCTTCCACGCCCGGCTGGGCAGTCAGGCTGAGCGTGTCGAGCGGCTCAGCGCCTTGGCGCGCGATCTTGCGCCGCAGGTGGGGGCGCTGCCCGATCTTGCCGGGGAGGCGGCGCGCGTGTGCAAGGCTGATCTTTGCTCGAAGATGGTCGGAGAATTTCCCGAGCTCCAGGGTGTCATGGGCGCTTACTATGCCCGCGCGGCGGGCCTGCCCGAGGCGGTTGCCCGCGCCTTGCGCGAGCATTATCTTCCGCAAGGGCCAACAGACGATGTGCCCACCGCGCCAGTTTCGGTGGCGGTCGCCCTCGCCGACCGGATCGATACGCTTTTGGGCTTCTGGGCGATCGATGAAAAACCGACCGGCTCGAAAGATCCCTTCGCTTTGCGCCGCGCAGCCTTGGGCATCATCCGGCTTTTGCTGACAAACAAGCATCGCCTTCCGCTTCGACCCATTTTTGAAAAGCATCTAACCCGAAGTGGCACGGCAGCCTTTCCCGCCTCGGTTGCGGTGCCTCACGCCTTGGCCGAAGATCTTTTGGGTTTCCTTCACGAGCGCCTCAAGGTCCACCTGCGCGACCAAGGCATTCGGCATGATGTGATCGACGCGGTCCTTCACATGCCTGGCAATGACGACTTGGTTTTGCTGGTCAAGCGCGCCGAGGCCCTGGCCGCCTTTTTGGCCACCGACGATGGCGAAAACCTCCTGCGAGGCTTCCGCCGCGCAAACAACATCCTCGCTCAGGCCGAGGCCGAGGATGGCGTTTCCTACAGCTTCGGGGCAGATCCCAAGCTTGCCGAAAGCCCTGCTGAAGCGACCCTCTTCACCGCCCTCGATCAGGCCGAGGCGGCCATGACCAAAGCGCTTGCGGGTGAAGATTTTGTTGGCGCCATGCGGGCCCTTTCTGCCTTGCGCGCCCCGATCGATGCATTTTTCGATGCCGTTCAGGTCAACGCACCGAATGCGATTCTGAGGCGCAACCGGCTTAACCTATTGTCTCGCATCCGCGCGATTTGTGCCCGCGTGGCCGATTTATCGCGCCTTGAGGGATAAGGGGTGGTTCGCGCGAGCGACTCGCAAACCCGGGCCAGACCAGGAAGGGCTGCAGCAAGTTTCGGAGTGCAAGCTGCAGCGGCGCGCCCGGCTCGGAATGAACGATCACGTGCGCTTTGCGGGGGCGTGCCCTTTGGAGGGCGCGCGCACGCGCGTTTGGGGCGCTTTTCGCTCTTGCAGAAACACCGCTCTTGCCTATTGTGCGAAACACTTTCGGAAGCTTGAGCGCTTTATGCCCAAAACAACCGCTCTCTCTCGGATCGATTACACCGAGATCACCAATTCCGCCCCGATTGCGCGGCAGACTCATGGCTGGCGGGCTAAATGCCTGCAAAGGCTTGTGCGGCTCGATCTGCCGGTCCCGACGACTGTGGCCTTATCCTTCGAGGCGGTGCGGGCCCTTGCGGCGGGTCAAGCGCTTGATCTTAATGGCTTGTTGGCGCGCTTTCGGGAAGGGCAATTGCTTTCGGTGCGGCCTTCGGCCGAGCAGCCCGAATGGGGCGGGCCCAGCGCAATCCTCAACATTGGGCTGAACGACGCCCAGCATGCCGCAATCTCCGCTCGGTATGGGGAAGAGACAGCCGATCGACTCTATTTCACCTTTGTGACGGCCTACGCCCAGCAGGTTACCCGGCTTGACCCTGATCTCTTTGCGGGTCTTGAGCCCAATCGCGAGGGCCTGCGCGCCGCCCTGCGTGCCTATGAGCTCGAGATGGAAGAGCCTTTTCCGCAAGACATCCGCCGCCAGCTCGTGGAGGTCTTGCGCTCGATGGCCCGCGCCTGGGAGGGGACTTCGGCTCGCCTTCTCCGCCAGGCCAAAGGGGCGCCGGCCGATGCCGCCCTTGGGCTTGTGGTGCAGGCGATGGTCGCCGGACTTGGCCCCAACGATGGAACGGGGATCATTCAATTTGTCGATTCGGTGACGGGCGAGCCCAAAATTGTTGGCCGTTGGGCGCGCGGCGCGCAGGGGCGTGAAAGCATTGCAGGGCCTGCGGCCCTCTTTCTCAAGCAAGACCCGCGCGGGCCTTCGCTTGAAGACGAATATCCCGAACTTTTTGCGGAACTTTTGCGCCATGGCGCAACCTGCCGGAAGCGGCTTCGCGAAGAGATGCAAATTGAATTCAGCATCGCCGACGGGCGGCTTTGGATCATTGATGCGCTGCGTGTGCCCCGCAACAGCCGCGCCGAAGTGCGAATCGCCGTCGATTTGGCTCAAGATGGGATCATCTCGCGCAAAGAAGCCTTGATGCGGGTCAGTCCACGTGCGCTTGCTGAGCTTTTGCACCGGCAGATCGACCCCCGCGCGCCGCGTAAAGTGATCGCCCGCGGGATCGGGGCAAGCCCTGGTGCGGCAACCGGCCGAATCGTCTTTTCCTCGCAGGCTGCGCAAGCTTGTGCTGCCCGCGATGAAGCCTGCATTCTGGTGCGCCGGGAGACTGGGCCCGAAGACATTCGCGGCATGCATGCCGCGCAAGGGGTGCTGACCGAACGCGGCGGCCTGACAAGCCATGCCGCCGTTATCGGGCGCGGGCTTGGGCTGCCCTGTGTGGTTGGGGCGTCAAGCATCCGCATCGATGCCCGCGCAAAAACGCTAACCACCGGGAGATATGTGCTGACGGAGGGTGATCTTGTCACCATCGACGGTGCCTCGGGAGACGTGATTTTGGGCGCGGTCCCGCTTCTTGAGCCTGCGGTTGATGAGCATTTCGAAACGCTGCTCGCTTGGGCCGATGAGCTCCGCGATATCGGCGTGCGCGCCAATGCCGACACACCTGCGGACGCACAGCTTGCCCGCAGCTTTGGGGCCGAAGGCATTGGGCTTTGCCGCACGGAGCATATGTTTTTCGAGGACGACCGGCTGACGGTTATGCGCGAGATGATCTTCGCCGATACCGTGCAAGACCGCGCCGCCGCCCTTGAGCGGCTCATGCCCATGCAGCGGGCCGATTTTCTTGCCCTTTTCGAGATCATGCACGGGCTTCCAGTGTGCATTCGGCTGTTTGACCCACCGTTGCACGAGTTTTTGCCGCACACGCGCGAAGGCTTGCGCAAACTCGCCGATGCGCTCGATAAGCCGCTTTCCGAGGTGATGCGCCGCGCCGAAGAGCTTGCCGAATTCAACCCGATGCTGGGGTTGCGCGGGGTAAGGCTGGGCGTGGTGATGCCTGAGATCTACGAAATGCAGGTGCGCGCCATTTTTGAAGCCGCCATCGAAAGTGCGCGCCGCGGCAAGCCGATTGTTCCGGAAATTATGCTGCCGCTTGTCTCAGCCAAGCGCGAGGTCGAGCTTATTCGCTCCCGCATCGATAAAGTCGCCGCGGCCGTGCGCGTCGAGACCGGGGCTGACTTCAGATATCGCCTCGGCGTGATGGTTGAAACCCCGCGTGCCGCACTGCGCGCCGGCGAGATCGCCCATTATTGCGATTTTCTCTCCTTCGGCACCAATGACCTCACGCAGATGACCTATGGCCTGAGCCGTGACGACGCAGGGCGGTTCATGTCGGTCTATGTTCAGACCGGGGTTTTTCCGGAGGATCCTTTTCACGTGCTCGACACGGAGGGCGTGGGCGAGCTTTTGACCATTGCCGCTGAACGGGGCCGGGCGGCGCGAAAGGACCTTGTGGTGTCGATTTGTGGCGAACATGGCGGCAGCCCTGAATCAATTGCCTTTTGTCGCGCCCACGGGTTCGATTACGTCTCCTGCTCGCCGTTTCGCGTGCCGGTTGCGCGGCTTGCCGCGGCGCAACTCACCATCCGGCCCGAAGATATCTTTGAGCGCCCGCGCGATTTGCGCTAGCTCTTCACACAGGCTGAAAAAAGCCGAAAACATTTGTGAAAAGGCAAGCGGGGGACGCGGCTTGATCTCACTTCGGCTGATTCTTGCCAATTCCAGCCCAGGGTCTCTTTACCGGTACCCTCAGCATCATTTAGGAACATCTGCGTGGGGGGAACCGACAGTTTGAAGATCACGCACGCGTTTGAAGATCACGCGCTTTTGTCAGCCGCGCGGTTTGCGCGCGTCCGAATAACCCTGCACCGCGTGGTGGTGAGGCCACCGCTCGGTGGCGTGAGACGTGGGGGTTCGTGCGATGCGAAAAAGCCTAAGGCGAAGCGCACAAAGGCAGCGCAAGCATTCGGCATTCGCCTTGACCTTTCTCAGCCTCACGGCATTGGTTTTGACACTGGTTTTGACGGGGTCGCCAAGCCAGGCCGAGACGGATGTCCTCCTCGAGCAAGGTCTTATCCGCGCGCTTGGCGTTGAACGCGCAGCCCTCATTGCGGTTGAACGCAAGCTTGCGCGAAACCAAGACGCAGATCTCTCCGCTGCAAGCGAGACCGCGCTTCCAGAGTACGATCACCGCCGCTACAATCGGGATTGGCTTCTTGCCCGATCCCGCCCCACCCGCTCTGACCCGGAATTCCTTTGCCTCAAAGAGGCGATCTATCACGAGGCCCGCGGCGAAGATATCTTGGGACAATATGCGGTGGGCGAAGTCATCCTCAACCGAGTCGATAGCCCCTATTATCCCGATTCGGTCTGTGCGGTCGTTAACCAAAACGCCCACCTGCGAAACGCCTGTCAGTTTAGCTACGCTTGCAACGGACGCGCGCGTGCGATGAATGACCATGAAGCGCGGCTTATTGCGGCACAAATCGCCGATATCTTATTGTCCGGCGCCCCGCGGGAACTCACCGGCGGTGCTACCCATTTCCATGCCGCACGGGTCAGGCCCTCTTGGGCGCAAGCGTTTGACCGGACTGCGCGAATCGGCGCGCATATTTTTTACCGCGATCCCACCAGCCGATCTGCCACCCAATAAGGTCGAGCGCCGCCAAGCCACCTGTGGCGGCGCTGCGTAGCGATGGACTTACCCTCACGGTGGCACGGCTGCTTTGCGCAGAAGACGCTGCGCGCCATCGGCAGGAAGCTTTTCGTAAAAAACCTTGCCGGCGGCGTTTTCGAGCTTCCCTTGGCGAGGTGTTCGACAAACTGTCGTTGCTGGCAAAGGCTGCTCACGGGCCCAGCCTGTTCGCGTTGGTGACGCGCCCAGCAATGACACACCAGGCGTGTCTCTTTCCACTTGCGGCGCCCCCTGCGCAACATCCCCCTTCTTTGATCCCGCAGACGAAGGCCCCAAAGCGCGCTTTCTGCTCCCGGCGTGCCAGTGAGCTTGGGCGGGCGCCATAGGCTGAGCGCGCTTGAGCGGCCGCCCTTGTTGTGAGCCAAGCGCTCACCGTAAGTTCTTTGGAAATCGTCGCCGGGGCCGATGTTGCCTTGCATGCGCTTTTCTGCGCAAGTCGTCAAAGGGGCCTGTTAAAAAGGCAAGGGGACCCCGCAAGCTCAAACCGGCGCGCTGCTTTTGGCCTTAAGAGAAGTCGATCTTCTGCCCTGCATCGTCGGGGGCGGGCTGGTGCAAGGCCGTTGGCAAGGTTAGATCACCCGTGCAACGTAAGACAGGGCAACCCATGCCATCAGACATTCGTCTCGCCTTTGCCCATCCCGAGGAGCGGGCCGAGGCAACCGCAAGCCCCGACCCGCGAGACCGCATTTCCTTGCGGGACCATCTGGTCGAAGCAGAAATTGGTGCCTTCCAAACCGAGCGGGGCCGTAAGCAGCGGCTTTTGTTCAACGTCGTGGTCGAGGTTCGCCCCAATCCTGAGCCCCTTGCGGATGATGTCGATCGGGTCTTGTCTTACGACCGGATCGTTGAGGCCATTGCCGATGAGCTTGCGCTCGGGCGGGTCAATTTGCTCGAAACCCTGGCCGAGCGGGTGGCTGAACGGATTTTGGCCGCGCCGCAAGCGATGCGCGTCTTCGTCCGGATCGAGAAGCTTGATCTGGTCCCAGGCGCGCTTGGCGTTGAAATTGCTCGTTCGCGCGCGGCAGCTCCGCTCAGGGTGGTGGGGGCAGATGGGGTCGATCGGGCGATCCACCCCTTAGTTGTGTTTGTGGATAATCAAGCCCTCCAAGCCCCCGATCTGCCTTTGCGCCTTGACCGTTTGGCCAAGCGTGGAATGCCGCTTGTGCTCACGGTCGGGCTTCCTGAGACGCCGCGGCCAAGCGCGGCAAACCGCGCCGTCCAACGGCGGATCGATCTCTTGGCGATTGAGCAAAACGCCTGGGCGCTTGCCGCGCGCGACCCGCGCTTTCTTGTCGTTGACAGCCGCACCGAAATTGAATTTGCGCTGCGGCGCGGCCAGGGCTTGATCTGGGCACCGGGCAAATTGGTGCTCGATTCGGCCAATGGTCCGCTTGACCGGGCAAGCGACGGGCTTGCGCTGGCCCTCTGGCTCGCTGAGACTTTGGCGGCAGCGGCGCTTCT
>FWWL01005111.1_pt1 | contig 21068 bp, 17 predicted proteins | sample 2228331 | NCBI WGS metagenome assembly FWWL01 (sample SAMEA103939775, study PRJEB20133) | metagenome | reverse complement strand
CCCTTCGAAGGAAAAGGCAAAATCGGTCACGACGCGCTCTGAGCCTGCGGCGTATACCGGTGCCGGAACGCACAGCGCAAGGACGGCTGCCGCTGTAGCAATGACTTTGCGGATCATACGATTTCCCTCGCGTTCACTCAGCCGGAATTGGCTCGGGCTTCAGGCCGCGGCCACCCGCCCGCTTCACCTGTTGTTTGAAATCGTCTTCAATCGTCGCAGGCGGCGTCAGCGGCTTTTCGAGCACGCCGAGAAGCGGCAGAATGACCAAGAAATAGGCAAACCAATACGCCGTACCGGTCAGCGCGATGGTGGTGTAGATCCCTTCGGGCGGCATCGCCCCGCACCACATCAGCACGAGGAAATCGACGACCAAAAGCCAGAAAAACCACTTGAACGCTGGCCGATACCGGCCCGAGCGCACCCGCGACGTATCGAGCCAAGGCGCAAGCGCCATGACCAGAATTGAGCCAAACATCGCGAGCACGCCGAAGAACTTCGCATCGATGATCCCAAACGAGAGCCAATTGGCAAGAATGACCACCCACACATCGCCGGTAAACGCGCGCAAAATCGCGTAAAACGGTAGGAAATACCATTCCGGCACAATATGTGCGGGCGTCACCAGCGGGTTGGCCCGGATGTAATTGTCGGGGTGCCCAAGGAAGTTCGGCATGAAGGCGACAATGATAAAAAAGACAAGGATCACAACCACGAGCGCGAACAGATCATTGATCACAAAATAGGGCCAGAAGGGCAGCGTATCTTTTGCGGCCTCTTCTTTCGACGTGCGCCGCACCTCAACGCCGGCCGGGTTGTTGTTGCCGGTGGTGTGGAAGGCCCAGATATGAAGGATCACAAGCCCCAAGATCACGAAGGGCAAAAGATAGTGCAGGCTGAAGAAGCGATTGAGCGTGGGGTTCCCCACCGCCGGCCCACCCAGAAGCCAGGTCTGGATCGCATCGCCAATCCCGGGGATCGCGCCGAACAGGCCGGTGATCACCGTCGCACCCCAGAACGACATCTGCCCCCAGGGCAGCACATAGCCCATGAAAGCCGTGGCCATCATCAGCACGTAAATCAGCATGCCGATGATCCAGGTCACCTCGCGCGGGGGCTTGTAGCTTCCGTAATAAAGCCCGCGGAAAATGTGAATATAGACCGCGGCAAAAAACAGCATCGCCCCGTTTTGATGCAGATAGCGCAACATGTGCCCGTGGTTCACGTTGCGCATGATGTGCTCAACCGAGGCAAAGGCCAAATCGACGTGCGGCGTGTAATGCATGGCCAGCACGATCCCGGTGACGATCTGCAGCACAAGGCAGAACATCAAGACGATGCCCCAGATCCACCACCAGTTGAGGTTTTTGGGCGTCGGGATCATGATTGTGTCATAGATCAGCCCGACGATCGGAAGCCGCTCGTGCAACCAGCGCTCGAAGCGGCCCTTCGGTTCGTAATGGTCGTGCGGAATCCCGGCCATTGGTCGCTACCCTTAACCCAATTGCAGCGTGTTTGCGTCCACAAAGCGGACGACGGGAATGTGAAGGTTTTCCGGTGCCGGGCCACGGCGGATCCGGCCCGAGGCGTCATAGTGCGACCCGTGGCACGGGCAGAACCAGCCGTTGAAATCACCGGCCCCGTTGCCAAGAGGGACGCAGCCAAGATGCGTGCACACGCCCCACATCACCAGCCACTCGCCGGCTTCGTCAAGCGCGCGGTTTTCGTCGCGGGCATCCGCCCCTGGTCGAGCCGGATTGCGCGCATCGCGGTCAGGAAGCTCATCGAGCGAAACCGCGCGAGCCGCGGCAATCTCCTCAGGCGTCCGGCGCCTGATGAACACCGGCTTGCCGAGGAAATTCACTGTGAGCTGCTGGCCAACCTCAAGCCCCGAAATGTCGACGAAAATCGACGACAGAGCTTGCACATCAGCCGAAGGGTTCATCTGGTTGATCAAAGGCCAAATGGCAGCTCCGGCGGTGACCACTCCTGCCCCCGCGGTCAAATAAAAAAGAAAATCTCGACGGCCCGTTTCGTGCTCTACGTTTTCGTGCTCTGCGGTTTGCGACACGTTCGAACTCCTTCAATCGATGCGCGCAAAGAAGGACTGGCCGCCTCACTGATGCGACCTCGTGCTCTGGCTTCTAACGATGAGATAGAGGCGCGTCCAGGCCGTGCATAGGGCGTCTTGTCGCATCTTATCAGCTCGCAGCCCCAAAAGCCGGCAGGAGAAGCGCGCGCACGTAGCAAAAGCGCGCCCCTTCCCGCCCAAAGCTCATGGATGCCGGGTTGCAGCAACAGAGGGCCGCTCAGCCACGCGCGCTTCCCATTCCGCCAAGGCTGGCCGCCCTTTGCGCCACTCCCGCTCAGGAAAGCGCAAATCCAAGTAACCCAAGGCGGCCGCAACGGCCGCTTGCCCAATGCAAAACGGCCCCTTGAGATGTGCCATCCAGCGCGACTCAAGCGCATCAAGGCTGCGCTCCACTTTGGCCCATTGGCCATTAGCCCATTCCTGCCAGCGCAGCGGCTCAGGCCGGAGCACAAGTTCATAACGGGTTGCGACCGCGGCATCCATAATCCCGTCGCCGGTTGCCTCGAGAACGAGCGATTCGTAAAGCCGCGGCGGGGGCGGGTAAAACGTTGCGCCGGCGGGGCCTGCACGTTCGGCGAGCCAGCGGCAAATCACCCGGCTGTCATAGAGGGTGCAACCATCAGGCCGCTCGAGCGCGGGGATTTTGCCAAGCGGATTTTGCCCGATTGGCATCGTGCCCGGATCGACGGGTGACCCCGCCGCTGACCGTAGAGTGATCTGATCGGCAAGCCCGCATTCATGGGCAACAATCAAGACCTTTCGCACGAAAGGCGAGGTCGGGCTGTGATAGAGCGTCAGCATGTAGCACCGTGCTAGGAGCATTTGGGTTTCAGCTTTCTGCGCAAAAAGCGCAGGAGCGCGTAACAAGCTTGCAATTTAGCCACCCATTGTCCAGACGATGCCAATCCCCTTGGGCCTTGATCGCACCTGCACAAAGAAGCGCTTTACCAACAGGAGCCCGCGCTTCTGTCACAGCCTTTGCTGAATTTTGGCCTTGTTGCTGACGACCCACCAATGTCCGACCGACCGCGCACAACCTCCAAAACGACCGCCAAGACCGCGATCAAACCAAGCCCGCAGCGTTTCCTTGCGCTGTTGCGGCGTGTCTTGGGGTGGGTGGGGCTTGCCGTTTTGGCCCTTGCGATCCTCATCGTAGGATGGGTGGCGCTTTACGCGTGGGTCAACCCGCCCGGCGGCCTCTATATGTGGCAAGAAAGCCGCCGTTTGGGGGGCATCCGCCACGAATGGGTCTCGCTTGAGCAGATCGCGCCGGTGATGGCGCGCGCTGTCGTTGCCGCTGAAGATGCCAATTTCTGCCGCCATTTTGGGTTCGACATCCGGGAAATTCGCGCCGCAATCGACGCCGGCGGTCAGCGCGGCGCCTCTACAATCACCCAGCAAGTGGTGAAAAATGTGTTTCTCTGGCACCGTCGCAGCTTTACACGAAAGGCGCTTGAGGCGGTGCTCACCCCCCTTGTCGAGGCACTGTGGGGCAAACGACGCATCCTCGAGGTCTATCTCAATGTTGCCGAATTTGCCGAAGGTGTCTTTGGGGTTGAGGCTGCCGCCCAGCACTTTTTCAACCGCTCGGCCGAGCGCTTGACCTCCCGGCAAGCAGCACTCTTAGCCGCTGTCTTACCTGCGCCGAAAAGCCGGTCCGCAAGCCGGCCCTCGGCCTTTGTCAACAGGCGTGCAGAACGGATCCTTGACGGCGCAGAAACGATCCGTCGCGACAACCGCGCCGCCTGCTTTGAGACCCGCTGACAAAACAGGCACTGCAGCGCGCCAAGTCCAGACCGAATGGTTTGGCAAAGCCTGGCCAGGCTTCAGATTTCTTCCTGGGTGTGACGCGCATCGCTTTTGCCAAAACACTGCACGAGCAGGCTGCGTTTCCCTGGCTCTGCCCCTTTCGGCAGAGGACAAAAAGAAGACAAAAAATTGCCGTTCTGCGCTCGGTTGCAAAGTGCGGCCACAAGCGGCAAAGAGTGAGCTGAGGCTTCCGCTCGCGCTGAAGAGCGCCTTCCGCGGACGGAACGTCAAAGCCTCACACGGCCAAAACCAAACAAGGCGTGACCACACGGCCAAAACGTCGACAACAAGAACAACCAAACCAAAAAAGAAACGTCGCGCAGGATGCTTCGCCTTTATCATCACCCGCTCTCCCCTTTCTGCCGCAAGGTTCGCCTGACGCTTGCGGAAAAAAAGCTTGAGGTTGAGCTTGTTGAAGAACGCTATTGGGAAAAGGCGCCTGAATTTTTACGCCGCAACCCGGCTGGCAAGGTACCAATCCTGCGGATGAACGGGCGGATGCTTTCGGAAAGTCAGGCCATCTGCGAATATATCGACGAACTTCACCCCGAACCGCCGCTTATGCCCAAAGACCCCGCGACGCGGTACGAGGTGCGCCGGCTCTGCGGCTGGCTCGACGACAGTTTTCATCACGAAGTGACGGCAAATTTGCTCTACGAGCGCGTGCACAAAAAATTGGCCGGGCGCGGATATCCCGACAGCGAAAAGATCAAGACCGGGGCAAAACGGATCAAGTATCACTTGGCCTATCTTGAGTGGTTGCTTGAGCATCGGCGCTGGCTTGCTGCGAATACGCTCACACTTGCCGATTTTACGGCCGCGGCGCATCTCTCTTGCCTTGATTATGTGGGCGATGTCGATTGGGACAGCGTGCCCAGCGTCAAGACCTGGTACATGACGGTGAAATCGCGGCCTGCGTTTCGGTCGCTTTTGGCTGATCAGGTGCCAGGCTTTCCGCCAGCGCGTCATTATGCCGACCTTGACTTTTGACCGCTGGGCGAGGCGCGCGCATGCACGATGCCCACGGCTGCGAGGCTTTAAGAGGGTGATAGCCAAAACGCTAAATCCTGTTCAGTTGAAAGCCGCGCTGGTTGTGCGTGCGCGAGCGCTTGGCTTTTGCGGCTTTGGCATCGCCCGCGCGGATGCAGCGCGAGCTGCTGGCCTGAGGCTTCGCGCCTGGGTCTCTCAGGGCATGCACGGCACGATGCGGTGGATGGAAAATCGGGTTGCGCTGCGCGCCGATTTGACCAAGCTTTGGCCCGAGGCACGCTCGATCATTGTAGTGGCTGACAGTTACACCCCCCCGGTTGACCCTCTGTCCTTGCTTGCTGATCGGCGCCGCGGGGTGATTTCCTGCTATGCCTGGGGGCGGGACTACCATGATGTCGTCAAAGGCCGGCTCAAGACGCTTGCCGGATGGCTTGCCGCACGCGCGCAGGTCGACGTGAAAGTGTTTGTCGACACAGCCCCGGTGATGGAAAAGGCCTTTGCCGCCGCTGCAGGCCTTGGCTGGCAGGGCAAACACACCAATCTTTTGTCGCGCGCTTTCGGGAATTGGGTGTTCTTGGGCCTGATTGCCACACCCCTTGAGCTTCCCGCTGATGAACCCGCGCGCGACCGTTGCGGCCGTTGCACACGCTGCTTGACGGTCTGCCCCACAGGCGCCTTTCCTGCCCCTTACGTGCTCGATGCGCGGCGCTGCATAAGCTACTTGACGATCGAGCATAAGGGCCCGGTTGACCCGGCTTTGCGCCCTTTGCTTGGCAATCGAATTTACGGTTGCGACGATTGCCTTGCCGTCTGCCCCTGGAACAAATTTGCACAAAGAGCTCGCGACGTGCGACATTTCGCCGCAACCGATCGGATAGCACCTGATTTGGCCGAGCTTGCCCAGCTCGACGAGGCCACCTTTCGCGCCCGCTTTGCTGCAAGCGCCATCAAACGGATTGGGCGCAACCGCTTTCTCCGCAATGTTCTTTACGCCATTGGAAATTCAGGGGAGCCGCGCTTGGCTGAAGCGGCACGGCCGCATCTTGCCGATCCTGACCCAGTTGTGGCTGATGCAGCAGCCTGGGCGTTGGCGCGTCTTTCTGCCCAGTGATTAGACCCGGTGTAAACCAATCCGCCCTTCGCTGCGTATAAATCGCAGAGAGAGGGAGCGGAACCATGCCCTTTGACAGCTCGGATCTCAGGCGGCTTTCACGGCAAGCCTCCCGCGCCGAGATGCTCGATGCGGAAACCGAATTGGAACTTGCCTATGCCTGGCGTAAGAAGCGCGATGAAAAAGCCCTTCACCGCTTGATCGAGGCCTACATGCGGCTTGCCATCGCCATGGCCGCGAAGTTTCGCCACTATGGCGCCCCGATGAACGATCTCATTCAAGAGGCAAGCCTTGGGTTGATGAAGGCTGCAGAAAAATTTGATCCCGACCGCGGTGTGCGCTTTTCGACCTATGCGGTGTGGTGGATCAAAGCCTCGATCCAAGACTATGTGCTGCGCAATTGGTCGATGGTGCGCACAGGCTCGACCTCGAGCCAGAAAGCCCTGTTTTTCAATCTGCGCCGCGTTCAGGCGCAGCTTGAGGCAGAATTGCAAAAATCGGGCGAGAAGCTCGATCCGCACCAGCTGCGCGAGCGCATCGCGCAACGGATCGGTGTGGCGCTTGCGGATGTTGAGATGATGGAGGGTCGGCTTTCCGGCACGGATTTTTCGCTCAACACGCCGCAGTCCACCGACGAGGACGGGCGGGAATGGCTTGAGACAATCGAAGACGAAGACGAACGGCCCGACGAGGTTGTTGCCGCAAAGCTCGACAGAGCCGTCCTGCGGCAGTGGCTCAAACAGGCGCTTGCGAAGCTGACACCGCGCGAGCGCTATATCCTCGCCGAGCGAAAATTGCGCGACGATCCGCGCACCTTGGAAAGCCTCGGAGCCGAATTTGGGCTGTCTAAAGAGCGCATCCGCCAGATCGAGGCCGCAGCGTTGGCCAAGATGCGCCGGTATCTCGAAAAGGACGCCCGCGAGGCGCTTGCGCTTTTGCGCTGATGGTGGCAAGCGGCGCGGCTGCGCCTTACTGACCACGCTCAATGTTGGCGCAGCGGGAGATAGGCAACAACCGCACCCGCCGCGCGCGCCGGGTCGTGGGGGGGCCGAACAAGCAAAGCATCGGCCTTGGCCAAGACCGACAAGAGGCTTGAATCTTGGTTCGGCAAGGCGCGGATCCGGCCATCAGCATCAAAGACCGCCCGCATATAATGCGCGCGCGGGCCATTGGGCGGCAGGGCTTCGGCCAAAATCGCCTCGCGCGTAAGAAGCGGCATCGCCTGAAGCCCCAGAAGCGCCCGCAGCGCCGGCCTGAGGAACAGATGCGCTGAGACGAGAGCCGAGACCGGATTGCCCGGAAGGCCCAGAAAAGGCACCCCGAACAGGCGGCCGGCCATCATCGGCTTGCCGGGCCGAACCGCCACTTTCCACAGCGCAAGCTCCGCCCCGAGCGCGGCCGCCACGGGCTGCACAAGATCGTGCTCGCCGACCGAGGCCCCACCTGTGGTAACAATGAGTTCCGCCCCCTGCGCCTGCTCGAGAACCACCCTCAGCTGCGTAGGCTCATCGCGGGCAATCGGCAAGATCAGCGGCCTTGCCCCCTCTTCGGCGACAAGCGCGGCAAGCCCCAGAATCGAGGAGGCCACAATCTGCCCGGGCCCGGGCGCGGTGCCCGGGGGCACAAGCTCATCTCCCGTGGCGATCAGCGCCACCTCAGGCCGGCGCGCCACCACCACGTCCTGAGCCCCCATCGCGGCGGCCAGCGCTACCTCGGCCGGGCCAAGCCGGCAGGGCGCCTCGAGCCGCTCGCCTCTGCGAAAATCAAGCCCGGCGGGGCGGATGTAAGGCTCGCGCTCGAGCCGATCGGCAAGAATGATAAAGTTGCCCTCGCGCCGCGTCTGTTCCTGAATGACCACAAAGCGCGCGCCTTCAGGGATTGGGGCGCCGGTGAAGAGTCGCACCGATTCCCCGGGCTTGAGTTGCCCGCGCCAGGGACGCCCCGCGGCGGCCTCGCCCACCACCACAAGCCGCGCGCCTGGCAGGGGCTCTTCGGCCACCGCATAGCCATCCATAGCCGAGGCGGCAAAGGGCGGCTGATCCCAGCGCGCCACGACAGGCATGCGCAGCACCCGCCCGAAGGCCTCGGCCAAAGGCACGGCTTCGGTCGCAACTGGCGTGCACAGCGCAAGGATGCGCGCGAGAGCCTCTTCGACCGAGATCATCCGCCGCCCCGCCTCTAACGCTGCCCCGTGCGCTGCCAGAGGCCGGATTTGCCTCCCTCTTTGAGCACGAGCGCGATGCCGCCGATCTCCATCCCCTTTTCGGCCGCTTTCAGCATGTCGTAGACCGTGAGCGCGGCGACAGCGACAGCCGTCAGCGCCTCCATCTCGACCCCCGTCTTGCCGGTTGTGCGCACCTCGGCCGTGATACGAACGCCGGGCAGCGCAGGATCGGCGGCAAGATCAACCGCCACATGGGTGATCGGCAGCGGATGGCAAAGCGGGATCAGCTCGGATGTGCGCTTGGCAGCCATAATGCCGGCAAGCCGCGCCACACCCAGAACATCGCCCTTAGCGGCCGTGCCCTCGGTAACGAGCACCAGCGTCTTTTCTGACATGCGAACAAAACCCTCGGCGACCGCACGCCGCGCCGTGTCGGCCTTGGCGCCGACATCGACCATCCGCGCCCGGCCGCCTTCGTCGAAGTGGGAAAGTTCAGCCATTGGCCACCACTCCCGCGCGCTGCAACAGGGCGCGTGTTGCGGCCGCAACATCAGTCTGCCGCATCAGCGCCTCGCCCACCAGGAACCGCCGCACCCCAACCGCTTCCATCGCGGCAAGATCGGCCGCACTAAACAGCCCGCTCTCGGTAACCACCTGTCGGTCTGGCGGAACCTTGGGGGCGAGGCGCCGGGTTGTCTCAAGGCTGACGGCAAAGGTCCTAAGATCGCGGTTGTTGATGCCGATCAGGGGTGAGCCAAGCTTGAGCGCCCGCGCGAGTTCGGCTTCGTCGTGAACCTCGATGAGAACATCCATGCCCCACGCCTGCGCGGCTGCCTCAAGCTCATTGGCAAGCGCGTCCTCAACCGCGGCCATGATGATGAGGATCGCATCTGCCCCCATGGCGCGCGCCTCAACCACCTGCCAGGGGTCAAAGAGGAAATCCTTGCGCAAAACGGGTAAGGTCACGGCCGCGCGCGCCGCGATGAGGTGCTGAGGCGCCCCCTGAAACCCGGGCCCGTCCGTCAATACCGAAAGGCAGGCCGCTCCCCCGGCCGCATAGGCGCGCGCAAGCGCGGAGGGGTCGAAATCAGCCCGGATCAGGCCCTTTGAAGGACTTGCCCGCTTGATCTCGGCAATCAGCGCCCAACCCGCGGCCGCGGCCCGGTCGAGCGCGGCGGCAAAGCCGCGGGGCGGCGGGGCCGCACGCGCCCTCGCCTCGAGCTCGGCAAGCGGTACCGCCCGCTTTCCCGCGGCAATCTCTTCAAGCTTGCGTGCGCGGATGGTGCTGAGGATGTCGGTCATGGGCACTCTCGTGACGCGCTGCGGCGAGCACGGCGCTGGCCTGGGCTTTCGCTTTGCGCATAGGCATTGCATGCTCCTTGCTTAGCGCGGCTTTCGCAAGAAGAAAACCACTGCTGATGCCGGTTTTGTGGGATCCCTAGGCCGGCCAGGCTGCTTTTCGTTCAAACGCGAAGCGAGGGCGCGAGGCGGCTTTGCGGCAAAACTTAACGCCTTGACGCGCAAACTTTTTGGTAACCCGCAAGCGCGCCAGCGCCGAGGGCGCAGCGAAACCAGAAGCTTGGCCTCTTTCGATGACTCTTACGGAAGACAAAAGCCTCTCACGCTTGGCCAAACCACACGCAAGGGGCGCCCGCCTCTCTTGAGCGCTGCGTGAGAAAGCCCGGCGCCGCAAGGGCGGCTTTTCCCTCATCTTTTAGAGCGGTCTTTCACATCCTGCCGTTTCACAGCCTGAGACCGAAAGAAGCAAAAAAGGGGGCTCTCATGCCCCCTTTCGAAGTCTCTCATTTGCTCGCAGAAGCCTCAAACACCGATAACCCCGCCATCCTCGCGCATGATGACCAAGGTTGCCGAGCGCGGCACCGTGCCGTTGTAATCCGGGAATTGCGAATTGATTTTCCCGGCTGCGAAATCGTCGGCTGAGGTCGTCGCCCCCGGGTGCTGGACGTTTACAAACATCGTCCGCTGATCCGGCGTGGTGATCACACCCGTGATCTCCTGCCCGAGCGGGCCGGTCAAAAAGCGGCGGATCTCGCCCGTGCGCGGATCGGCACAGAGCATGGCATTGGTTCCAAACGGCTCATGCGCGCCACGCAGCTGATTCTCCTCGCCAATGTCGGTCTGGATCCACAGCCGGCCATCGGGATCGAACCACAGCCCATCTGGGCAGGCAAAGATGTTGTCGGCATCGAGCGGCCGCCCTTGCAGAGTGCGCGAGGTCCGCTCGGCTCCGGCCACAACAAAGAGCTCCCAGGTGAACGTGGTCGCGGCGTGATCGCCGCGCGCTTCCCGCCAGCGGATGATATGACCAAACTGGTTGTTGGCGCGTGGGTTCGCGGGGTTCACCTGGGCCTCGGTGCGGCGGGTGTTGTTCGTAAGGGTGAAATACACCTCGCCCGTCGCCGGATCGATCGCCCCCCATTCCGGGCGGTCCATCTTGGTTGCGCCTGCCGTGTCGGCCGCAAGCCGTGTGTTGACCAGGATGTCGGCCAAGTCAGCAAAGCCGTTTGCAGGCGTAAGCCCATTCCGGCCCGGGGAGAGCTCGAGCCACTCGCCGGTGCCGTCAGGGTTGAACTTGGCGGCATAGAGCGTGCCGTGGTCTAGGATCTCACCCTTGGTCACACCGGGGACGTAAACGTCGCGGCTCACAAACTTGTAGATGTATTCGAACCGCGCGTCATCGCCCGAATAGCAGACCACTGGCTTGCCCGCTTCGACCGGAGCAAAGATCACGCCCTCATGGGCAAAGCGGCCGAGATGCGTGCGCTTGATAGGGGTCGAATTCGGATCGAACGGGTCGATCTCGACAATCCAGCCGAAGCAATTCGGCTCGTTGCGGTAATCTTCGGCGGCGGAATTGCCCTTACTTGTGGCATCGAAGCGGGCAAAGTCGTCGGCCCCGCCTGCGGCGAGCTCCCAGCCATAGCGCGAACGCTCCGTTGGCACACCGTAACGGGCGTGCTCGCGCGGAAGATCAGGCTTTTGGTCGCTTTGCGTGCGGTTGACAAAATAGCCCGCCCAGTTCTCTTCGCAGGTCATGTACGTGCCCCAAGGAGTGGCGCCATGGGCACAGTTGTTGAGCATGCCGCGGGTGCGGGTGCCATCGGGCGAATACTTCGTCACCACATGCGCGCTACCGCGCACCGGCCCGCCGATCTCAATCGGGGTCAGCCCGGTGATGCGGCGATTGCGCGGGTCTTGCACCACTTCCCAGCCGTTCGCGCCCTTGCGGATCCGCACGATTGAGACGCCGTGCGCGTTAATCTCTTTGAGCACGTGGTCCGGGTTACGGGTGCCGTCGGCCTCGATGACCACGTCCTCCGATTCAAGTGCGCGGCCGGCATAGGCGGCGGCATGCAGGAAGCGGGGCTCGATGTATTCATGATTGACAACGAGCAGCCCGTCCTCCGACGAGCCATCGATTGGGAAGAAATGCATCCCGTCGTGGTGTTGGCCCACCTGCATGCCCTGTTCAACACCGGTGTTGTCAGGACGGAAGGCCGGATAATCGCCGGTGATCGGCGTGCCCCAGGGGATCAGGACCTGTACCTTATAACCCGGCGGCACAACAACTGTGTCCTCACGGCTTACTGGCACCGGCGTGAAGCCCATGAGCGGTGCGGTGGTGGTGGCCAGGGCACCGCGGGTGCTAAGCCCCACGCCCAACATCCCCGCCACGGCCGAGGCAAGCCCGCCCACAAGGAAGTCGCGCCGGCTTGCCAGCGCCTGATCAATTACATCATAGAACGTCGGGTTGGCCGAGGTGTTGCAGGGCGGTTCATCGCCCGGCTCCCAGTCTGGGCGCTCAGTATAATCAGGATAATCGCGTTCGTAGTCGCTCATCGCCTGGCTCCAAAATTCGACTCTGGCAGGGTAAGATCCGCTGCGGATCTGAGGGACGTGTAAAGGCGAAAGGTCACAAGGCGACGACAGTTTGATAACAGTTCGACGACAGAGCTTGCCGCGGCAGAGGCGCGGCCACGCCCCACCCTACCGGACGAAACAACGAGAAGCACTCGATGGCAACCCAGAGACGTGAAGGCCCGCCTGCGCGTTTTTGCTGTAAGGGCGTTGCGAGATTTTTCGCAAAGCGCGTGCTCGGCACGCGCGTCACAACGCTTTTGCCCGCTCCCCGCGCGTCGCCCTCGAAGTGCCGCCTTCGCCGAAGGCCCGCAAGCCTTCCGCACGCGCCCCGCCTAAGACGATGCCTTTTTCTGTCTCGGCGCGGGCGCACAGCGCGCCTTACGCCCGCCGTCGTGACCCGCGCGCCAAGGGCCCACCGTTTGCGTCAGCGCCCCTTTGCGCCTGCCGTCCGTGAACCACAGGTTCTTGTCATCAACCCTGTGTGCCCCACCCTGACGGTGACATCGTCACCGTCACGAACCCGTGAACCACAGGTTCTTGTCGTCAACCCTGTGCGCTGACGCTGCCTGAGGACTGCACTCTGGCCCTTGCCACCCTGTGCGGTCAAATGCCTATGATGCTGACGGTGACCCCTCTTTGTCTTGAATTCCGGCGCGGATTTCTCGAGCATTTCCGCCCCATGGCGATTGCCCAACGCGTGCGCGCCGAGCGGCCGAGGAAAAACCCCACCCGCCTTCGCCTGGTCTGTTGCGCTCGGCTACACGCAGGTTGAGCTTGACGAGTGGGCATTCTGCAAGCGGGCAGTCGTTGCGCCCCGTGCCCAACCCCTCGCGCGCCTCTTTGCCAACCCGCGCCCCGTTGCTGCGCTTGCCTGGCGGCGATCAACAAGGTGCAACCGGCCCAAGGCGCGGGCCTGCCCATGCGCGCTTCGGTCTCAGCATAATGGCGGAAGCTCTTTTTGATCATCGAGGTCAAATGCGACCGTGCCGTCGGACCGCTAGCCAAAAGTCTGCAGAACAGGACGGGCCTGGCCCCCTGTGACGTTTGGGTCATGCGCCGGCTGATGCATCACAGCGCGGCAGGCCCTGCTCGGCCCAGGGCCTTGTCATTCGACCGATTGGCGCGGCGTTCTTAAGGTGCGACTTGCCGCTTTCGGCTTGCTTTTGGTTCCGTCTCAGGCCCATGTTCTTTACGTGCCGCAGCGTTTTTCGGGGCATGCCGGTGGTGGTGCGGAGTTTTTTGCGTGTTGCGCAGCGGTTTCGCCTGCCGGTTCAGATCTAGACCATCGATCGAGACCATCAATGAGCGGAAACACATGATTAAGTTCTCGCTAGGGGCGTCGATGCGGTCTTGACTGATCAGCCGACGCTTTTGCAGGAGCTTGCAGAAAGGAGGCACGGGCATGGTTGAAACTGACGCCGGGGTGCTCGCGGGGCTCAGGATTGTCGAGTTCGAGGGGCTTGGGCCCGGGCCTTTTGCAGGGCTTTGGTTTGCCGATCAGGGCGCGGAGGTGACGGTGATCCAGCGGCCGGGTGGGCCGCCGCTGCCGGGTCTGCCCGAAGCAAGTCTGCTGGACCGGGGCAAGCGGCTCATCGCCCTTGACCTGAAGGATCCGGGCGATCGTGCGGTGGCACGCGCGCTCATCGCCCGCGCCGATGGGTTGATCGAGGGCTTCCGCCCTGGGGTGATGGAGCGGCTCGGCCTTGGCCCCGAAGATGCGCGCGCGCTCAACCCGCGGCTTGTTTATGGCCGAATCACCGGCTGGGGGCAGACGGGGCCACGCGCGCCAGAAGCTGGGCACGATCTTAACTATCTCGCGCTGGCAGGGGGGCTTTGGTATGCCTCGCCGCCGGGCGTGCCGCCGTTTACGCCACCCACGATGCTGGGCGACTTGGGCGGTGGGGCGATGTATCTTGTCGCCGGCATGCTGGCCGCGCTCTGGCGCGCAAAGGCCACCGGCCGGGGAGCGGTGATTGATGCCGCCATCGTTGACGGAACCGCGCATTTGATGGCGCTGATCGCATCGATGCAAGCGGTGGGGTTGTTCCGCACCGAACGCGGGCAAAGCCTTCTGGATGGGCCGCATTGGTCACGGTGCTACGCCTGCGCCGATGGATTTATCGCCGTGCAGTGCCTTGAGGCCAAGTTCTATGCCGCGTTTCTCGAACGGCTGGGCCTTACCGATGACCCGCGTTTTACCCGCCAATATGACCCCGCCACTTGGGGCCCTGCGGCGTCAGCCTTAGCCGAGATCTTCGCCCGCTATCCGCGCGCGCATTGGGCGGAGGTTTTTGCGGTCTCAGATGCCTGCGTGGCCCCGGTGCTTTCGCCCTTGGAAGCCGCGGCCGACCCGCACCTGGCCGCGCGCAAAAGCTGGGTGCGCGCGGACGGCGTTCTGCAGCCCCGCGCCGCGCCGCGTTTTGACGGCCTGATCCCGCCTGATCCCGCTCCCCCCCGGCCGCGCGACGCTGATCGCGCCGCGATCCTGGCCGAGCTCGGCTTGGCCGCGCACCCGTGATCGGTCTGGTTAGTGTTTTTCGCGCAATCGCGGGGAAGACGCGCCCGCGTTAGCCCGGAGAGGCTTCAACAACAAGGCTGCCCTCTGGACCTTCTGTAACCGCAAACCATTGCGCCTTTGACCCGAGGGGCGCGAATAAGGCTGCCTCGGTACCGGTCAAAAACGCCTGCACGCCGAGACGGCAAAGGGCGTCAAACAGCGCCTCCCGGCGCGCAGGATCAAGATGCGCGGCAATTTCGTCAAACAAAAGGATGGGCGCAACCCCAGCCGTGTTTACCATCGCCCGGGCATAAGCGAGAAGCACCGAGATCAATAACGCCTTCTGCTCACCCGTTGAACAAAGCGCTGCGGGCATCTGCCGCGCCGCCCAAACCGCTTTCAGATCAACACGATGCGGGCCAACAAGGGTTCGCCCCGCCGCTAGATCTGCGGCGCGACTTGCCGCAAACGCTTTTCGAAGCGCCTCTCGCGTGGGCTCGGGACCAAAAGGTTCAACCCCCACCAACGAAAGTTCGGGCGTTGGAAAGGCGGCCTCTTCAGCCTCACCTCCTGCCGCAAGAGCCGCCAAAGTGCCAGCGCGATGGCGCATAAGCCGCGCCCCGGCGTCGGCCATCTGCGCCTCAAGCCCGCTCAACCACGCCGGGTTCGAAACTCCCTCGCGCAAAAGCCGATTGCGTTCACGCAAAGCATGTTCATAGCGCTGGGCGGCCTCGGCATGATCGGGGAAAAAGCCGAAGGTCAGGCGGTCTAAGAAACGCCGGCGGGCTTCGGGGGCATCAAGCCACAGCCGATCCATGGCCGGGGTCAGCCAAGCCATGGCAACCACGCTGCCAAGCGCCGTTTGCGTGGCCGCTTTCCCATCGAGCCTGAGCGCGCGCGGCTCCTTCGGGCGATGGGTCAGCACCACCTCATGGCAAAGCGCGCCGCGCCGGACGTCGGCCGAAAGGGACCAACCCTGCGCGCTACCCGCACGCGCCATTTCTTCCGCGCTCGCCCCGCGCAGGCCTCGCCCCGGCGCCAAGAGTGACAACGCTTCAAGCGCGTTGGTTTTACCAGCCCCATTTGGGCCCCAAAAAACCACCACGCGCCCGTCGAAGCGCAGTTGCGCCCGCGCGTACGAGCGAAAATCGCTGAGCTTTAGGGTCAGGACTGCGTTGCGTGCCGGCGCGGCACACCCCCCCCCGACGTTGTTAGAAAAGCCCAAAGCCAAAGATCCCGAAAGCCTCCTGGCCTAAACCCGCATCGGCATCACCACATAAAGCGCGCTATTGTCATCGCCTGCGCGCACAAGCGCAGGGTCCCCCGGCCCGTTGAACAGGAAGACGGCATTTTCCCGATCGATCTGATCCAAGATGTCGAGAAGATAGCGGGCGTTGAAGCCAATTTCGAGCGGCGGATCCGCGTAGCAGACGGTCAGCTCCTCTGTTGCCAGGCCTGCTTCGGGTGAGTTCACCGTCAGGACAAGGCGGTCCTCCTCAAGCGTCAATTTGACCGCACGCGCGCGCTCTTGGCTGACCGTGGCCACGCGATCAACCGCACGGGCAAGCTCTTTCGCGTCGACCTCAAGCCGGCGCGGATTGTTGAGGGGAATGACACGGGCGTAATCGGGAAAATTGCCGTCGATCACCTTCGAGGTCAGCGCAACGTCGGCACTCGCAAAGCGGACTTTGGTTTCTGAAACCGAAACCGCGATGTCGGCATCATCGTCCTCACAAAGCTTGCGCAGCTCAGCAACAGTTTTGCGCGGCACAATCACGCCGGGCATGGCCTCGGCCCCGGCTGGCAAGGGCCCATCAATTTGAGCAAGACGGTGGCCATCGGTTGCAACACAGCGCAAAACCCGCCCGGCAGGCGTGTCGGCGGCATGAAAATAGACGCCGTTGAGATAATAGCGCGTCTCTTCCGTTGAGATCGCAAATTTTGCTTTCTCAAACAGCCGCTTCAGCTCTGCCGCCTTGGCTTTGAAGTTCGTCTGGTAGTGTTGGCTGGCCATGACCGGGAAATCTTCTCGCGGCAAGGTGGCGAGCTGAAAGCTTGAGCGCCCCGCCTCAATCGCAAGTCTCTGGGTGCGCGGGTCAAAGGTCAGGGTCACAAGCGCCCCATCCGGCAGTTTGCGAACGATCTCGTGCAACAACACGGCCGAAACCGTGGTTGCCCCGGGCTGCTCGACGATGGCGGCAGCAACGCGGTCAATCACTTCGAGGTCAAGGTCTGTCGCGCGGAGGCTGAGCGTGGCCCCCTCGGCCTCGATCAAGACGTTGCCCAAGATCGGAATGGTGTTCCGCCGTTCAACAACTGATTGTGCCTGAGAGACAGCCTTCAACAAGACTGCGCGTTCAATGGCCACCCGCATCTGCCCACCCCCCAAGTCATTGTCACCATGCCATGATGCTTGCGTGCGCTGTCCTGACAATTGGGGCCGGCGCTAGGCTTCTGCCAGGCCGGCCCGCTTGGCCCCTGTTTGCGGTGCTTTGAGCGTAGCGTCAAGGCACAAAAGCCACCGCCTTCAAGCGTGCCGCGCACCCACGCAGGCGTGCGCCAGCGCGCCAGCGATCGCTGAGCACTGAGGCTTTGGCCGAGCCAGTGTTGAAAAATGAACGCCTTGCGCCCCTTGCGAGGCATAAAACGGCGCCCTCACGCCCGCGTGCGCGCATTCACGAGCCATGCTCCAAGCTGCGCCCCTCGCGCGGAAAGGCAACGGCGAAAGAGCACGCGCGATCTCGTGCAAACGCGGCCTTCCGCTTGGCATTTCCGATATTGTCCACACGGGCCGGGGCACAACACGGGACCACGGCCGCGCTTTCCCGCATCAGGCGCACACGTCGGCTCATGGGTCCGCGGGATGCCATGCTTAAGCCGCCCCGGGCGCTGTCATTTACGCAGCGCTCAACGCGATGAAGCGTTCGAGGTGAAAATCCTCGTCCCCGAAACGATGGTCAAAGGCAACAAGCCGCCGCGCGATCGGGGCAAGCGCATAGGCCTCGGTCATGGCGATGCCGCCGTGCAGCTGGATCGATTCTTCGGCCACATGTCGGGCAACCCGGCCAACCAGGTTTTTGGTTGCGGCGACGTGCTTTGCGCGCTCGGCCGGCGCGGCTGTAAGATGCCCGGCCAGGTTGATCACCGCCGAACGGGCCTGTTCGATCTCGATTACCATGTCGACCATGCGATGCTGTAGCGCCTGGAAGCTGCCGATCGGCACGCCGAATTGTTTACGCGTCTTGAGATACTCAAGTGTGAGGTCGCGCGCGGCCTCCATCGCCCCCAAGGCATCGGCCGAAACCGCGAGTATCGCTTGGGCCAAGCGCGCCTCAAGTGCCACCATCGGCTCGGCCAAAGCAAGCCGTTCAGCTGGGGTGTTCTCGAACATAAGCTCCGAGACCGTGCCGCCATGAAGCGCCGGCGTGCTGTAAATCGAAAGCCCCGGTGCTTTCGCATCGACAACAAAGAGCGCAGGCGCATCACCGTCAAGCGCCGAAACCACGATCAGCCCGGCTTCATCCGCGCCCCCGACCGCCGTCTTGCGCCCCGAAAGCCGGCCGCCTTCAGCGCGGGTGCGGCTGGGAATAAGGGCGTAGCGTTCGCCCGGTTCATAGAGCGCCGCCGTCGCGCGCAAGATGCCGGCGATGATCTCCTCCACCGCGCGCTTTTGGCCGGCATCGGCCAACAGCCCGCCGGCAAGCCCGGCCTCGAGCACAGGCAGCGTCGCCCCGGCCCGCCCGAGCTCCTGAAAGACAACCATGATGTCGGTGCCCGTACCGCCAAAGCCGCCCTCGGCCTCGGTGAACAGCGCGCCCAGCACACCAAGCTCGGCCAACCCCGCCCAATCCACCCCGCGGGCAAGTGTGCGCCGCAGGCTGTCGGCAAGCATCTGCCGTTCTTCGCCAATCGAGAACTCCATCGGTCCCTCTTCGTGTCGTCGATCCGCAGCACCCAAGCCTGAAGAGCGAGCAAAGACCAAGCTCAGAGCCCAAGCGCCTTGGCAATGATGTTGCGCTGGATTTCGTTTGAACCGCCGTAGATCGAGAGCTTGCGGTTGTTGAGGTAATGCCCGGCCGCGCGATGGGCATAATCGGGCCCGGGATGCGGCGTGTTGGTCTCAAGCGCCTCCGAGACAAAGGGCAAGGCCCAGGGGCCAACGGCACGGCGGGTGAGATCATTAATCGCTTGGCGGATGACCGTGCCCTTGATCTTCAACATCCCGGCCTCGGGGCCCGGGGGCGCGCCTTTGTCGGCCGCTGCCAAAAGCCGAAGGTTGGTCATGGCAAGCGCCATGAGGTCGATCTCGATGCGCGCCAGGCGCGCGGCAAAATGCGGGTTCTCGATGAGCGGCCGGCCCTTGTGCTGCTCGGCCCGGGCGATGCGCTTCAGGCTCGAGAGTGCCGCTTCTGCCTCGCCCACCCCGGCAATCGCGGTGCGCTCGTGCGTGAGCAGGTATTTGGCCACCGTCCAGCCCTCGTTTTCCTTACCAACCAGGTTTTCGACCGGCACTTCGACATCGGTGAACCACACTTCGTTCACCTCGTGCACGCCATCGATCAAGATGATCGGCCGCACCTCGACGCCCGGGGAATTCATATCGATCAAAAGAAAGCTGATCCCGGCTTGCGGCTTGGCCTTGGGATCTGTGCGCACAAGGCAAAAGATCTTGTTTGCGTATTGGCCGAGCGTCGTCCAGGTTTTCTGGCCATTGACAATGTAGCGGTCGCCCTTGCGTTCAGCACGGGTGCGCAGCGAGGCGAGGTCCGAACCCGAGCCCGGCTCAGAATAGCCCTGGCACCACCAATCCTCGCCATTGAGTATTCTCGGTAGGTAATAGGCCTTCTGCGCCTCGGTTCCGTATTCCATGAGCACGGGGCCCAGCATATTGACCCCAAAGGGCACGATCGCCGGGCCATGCGCGCGGGCGCGCTCAACATCAAAGATGTGCCGCTCGACCGCCGTCCAGCCCTGCCCGCCATAGTGCTTGGGCCAATGCCCGGCAAGCCAGCCGCGGGAATTGAGCAGCGCATGCCAGCGCGCCATCTCCTCGCGCGTCAGCGTCTTGTGAAGGCGCACTTTCTCGGCAAGATCGGCCGGCACATTGGCCTCCATCCAGGCGCGCACCTCGTCACGAAAGGCGCGTTCGGCGGGCGTGTAGTTCAGATCCATCCGTTGCCTCCCTCAGATCTCGTTCAAGGACGCAAAGGTGCGTCCTTCAGCAGCCAGCCGTTCAAGTAGCGGTGCGGGGCGCCAGAACCAGGGGTCGCTCTCGGCTGCCTTGCGGATTGAGGCCAAAACCTGGTCGAGACCTTCTTGATCGGCCCAGAACATCGGCCCACCGCGCCAGCGCGGGAAGCCATAGCCGAACACCTTGACCACATCCACATCAACCGGGCGGCGGGCGATGCCTTCCTCCACAATCCGCGCCCCTTCATCGACCATTGCGGCAAGATAGCGCGCGACGATCTCGTCATCTGAAACGGCGCGGGGGCCGAGGCCACGCGCCGCGCGTTCGGCGGCGATGATCGCCTCAACCTCAGGGTCAGGCCGGCCGTTTGGGCTTGCGTCGTCGTAGATGTAATAGCCGCGGCCCGTTTTGCGGCCGAGCCTGCCCATGGCCACAAGCCTGTCCGGCCAGTCGGCCCAGCGCTCTTCGGGCGGTTTCATGGGGCGCAGGCGCGCGCGCGTCGCATGCCCGATGTCAAGCCCGGCAAGATCGGCCGTCGCATAGGGCCCCATCGCAAAGCCGAAAGCCTGGATCGCACGATCCACCTGATAAGGCGAGGCGCCTTCCAGCACCAGGTGGTCAGCGGCAAGCCGATAGCGGCGCAGCATGCGATTGCCAATGAAGCCATCGCAGACGCCCGCGCGCACCGGCACCTTGCCAAGCCGTTTGGCAAGCGCAAAACCCGTGGCAACAACCTCAAGCGCGGTCTTTTCCGCGGCGACCACCTCAATAAGCCGCATCACATGTGCGGGCGAAAAGAAATGCAGGCCGAGCACATCCTCGGGCCGGCTGGTTGCGCGGGCAATTGCATTGACATTAAGATACGAAGTGTTGGTGGCCAGCACCGCGCCCGGTTTTGCAACCCGGTCAAGGCGGGCGAAGACATCCTGCTTGACCGCCATGTCCTCGAAGACGGCCTCGATGATGAGATCGGCTTTGGCGAGGGCGGCGAGGTCATCGGCCACTCTCAGCGCCTCCTCGAGGATGCGCGCGCGTGCCTCGGACGAAAGCTTGCCCCGCTTTACGGCCCCGGCAAGAATTTCGCCTATGCTCGTGCGCGCGCGGTCGGCCGCCGAGATCCCGGTCGTGATGCCGTGGCGAGCCTCGATGCTGATCGTGAAAGCCGTGCTGCGTCGGGACTCGTTGCCCTGGGCCATCAGGGGCAGGCCCAGATGCTCGCAGCGCTGGCGGGTCAAGGCGAGGCAGATCAGGCCACGTCCGTGCCTCGCCATGAAGTTGATGGCTTCGGCGTCGCAGAATTGGGCAGGAACGACGAGATCGCCCTCGTTCTCGCGA
>FWWL01005106.1_pt1 | contig 21079 bp, 20 predicted proteins | sample 2228331 | NCBI WGS metagenome assembly FWWL01 (sample SAMEA103939775, study PRJEB20133) | metagenome | reverse complement strand
GTTACTTATGGGAACTGTATCCTGAGAAGATAGGTGCCTCTAACAAAGTTATAAACTACAATTCTAAACTGGCCTGATGTGTCTGAATCTGGAGCTAGAACCAGTTTAGAAGCTTCTCCAGTATACATTGGATCACTAATCAAGCCCCTACAATCAGGAGCGTTAAATCGACCGCACCGAATATCAGCGACCTTCTCTGATCCTTTGAATACCAACACATGGGTTATATCTCCAGTTTGCTCAAGAAACAGCTCGATCTTGACTGGTTGGGGAGCAAGAAAGAAAGTTGACTCAGTTTGTGAGAATGCGCCGACAATTTCCCTTGTGTGTAGCTTAATACCGATTATTTTACTGTGAATTGTTGTGCTACCTGAAGGTCTTAGAATGAACTCAAGATCATCTGTCACAATAGTAACTGGTAGTAGCGAGGGATTTGTGATAGTAGCAACCGCAGCTTTATCTTGAGATCTCCAAAGAAAGGTTTGCTCTCCAATGTCATACAAGGTCCACTCTCCTTCGTGAGCAATGAAACAATCTTGCTGTCTTAATCCCATACTTACCGCGCTCAAGCTGGTTAAAGCCAAGAAGACTACCAAAGCTCCTAATCCCAAAAGCTTCAAGCTTCGCATTCTGTTCCCTCCTTTTTGTTAAGGTAGTTGTAATTCCATTCTAGGTCAAATTTTCATTACTTGTCAATAGATGGTTGGATTTTTACTTTAGGACTGGTTAAATTTTAATTGAAGGATTTTGGCAGGTATTTTTTAGACGCCTCTAAAAAGAATTCTCGCCATAAAGGGGCTGCGGTCCTTACACCAGGTTCTCCGCTGTTTGGAGAGTTGTCGTTATTGCCAGTCCAAACTCCTACGACTAAAGATGGAGTGTAACCAATTGTCCAGTTATCTCTAAATTCAGTGGTCGTGCCAGTTTTGACAGCGACTTTAAAATCAGGAATATACAAGGGCGAATTTAAACCAAAGATAGGACTGCGAGCGATATTGTCAGAGAGAATATCTGAAATTAAATTGGCAGTAGAACTTGAGATTATTTGTTTTGGCGCAGGTTTTTTAGCTTCAAAATAGACCGTCCCTTTTTGATCTTGAATTTTTAAGATAGCTCTATACGGAACAAAAGCTCCTTGGTTTGCAAAAACTCCATAAGCTGTAACTAAATCTAACAATTTTACCTCTCCACCTCCTAAAACTAAAGACAGTCCATAAAAAGAAGGGGGTTGGGTTAGAGTGGTAATTCCCATTTCTTTTGCCATTTTAATACTATCTTGTAAACCTGCTAAATAAGCTAAAACTTTTACCGAAGGAACATTAAGCGATTGGGCCAAAGCCTGCCTTAAAGTTACAGGTCCCCTAAAACGGCCATCATAATTTTTGGGAATATAAGGTTTTCCGCCCCAAATACCAAAATTGGTAGGTTCATCAACCACAATTGTTTTATCTGTATAACCTTTTTCAAAGGCAACTGCATAGACAATAGGTTTAAAAGCCGAACCTGGTTGTCTGCCAGGAAGAGAGGTTGCGACATTAAATTGAGGATCAAAGAGGCAATTTTGGCCAGGAATGCAGTTTTTGGGAAAAGGTTCGCCAAACCAGTCTTTTGATCCTACCATTGCCAAAATATCGCCACTTGAAGGCTCTAAAGCTACCAAAGCTGCGTTATAGGCTCTAAAAGTTATATTTTGGTTAGCCCATTTTTTAACTATTTTTTCTGCTGTTTGCTGCAATTCCCAGTCTAAGGTGGTTATGACATTTAGACCTTTAGTTTTTAAAAACTCTTGGCCATACATTTTCTCCAATAAATCTTTAACATATAAAGTAAAGTGCGGAGCTTTGATAGGTGTAACATTTTTTGCAAAAGTAATTTTAGCTTCTTTAGCTTCTTGAGCTTCTTTTAAAGTTATATATTTTTCTTGGGCCATTCGGTCCAAAACCAAATTTTTTCTTTCAAATAGTTCTTTTGTGTTTTGGCCATAGGGTGAATAATAGCTTGGGGCCTTAATGAGAGCTGCTAAAATAGCCATTTGGGGTAATTCTAATTGGGAAACAGGTTTTCCAAAGTAAGTTTGGCTGGCTGCTTCCACGCCATAAGCATTATTGCCAAAAGGAACCTGGTTTAAATACCATTCCAAAATCTGATCTTTGCTATAGCGCCTTTCAAGTTCTAAAGTTAAAATTACTTCTCTTATTTTTCTAAATAAGGTTTTCTCGTGAGGTAAGAAAGTTGAGCGAATGAGCTGTTGGGATATAGTTGAGCCTCCGTATACTATATCTTTAATTTTAAAATTTAACCATAACGATCTTAGAATGCCTTTAAAATCTAAACCAAAGTGTTGATAAAATCTGCTGTCTTCCATTACCAAAATTGCCTGCTGGAGTTTTAGAGGAATATTTTCCAGAGACACATAAGTTCTTTTTTCCTCACCAAAGATAGTGTACAAAATAACTTTGCCTGTCCGGTCATAAATCGTTGTGGTCTGAGCAAGCTCTCTTTCAGTGAATTTTTCTGGCCGAGGCAAGTCTTTAGCTACCCAGACAAACAAAGATAGGGCCAAAATTAAAACTGCAAAAAATAAAATTCCAAAAAACTTCAGAATTTTAAAAATAATACCTCTTTTTTTCTGGGATTTCATATGGTAAATAAATTAAAATAAGACCTTCATTTTATATTATGCCACTTACAACTTCCAAGGCAATTAATCAAGTTCTTTCAAGGGGCATAGTTGAGATTTTACCAAGCCCTAGGTTATTTTTGAAAGCTTTAAAGACTAAAAAACTTAAAATTTATTTTGGTATTGACCCAACTTCGCCTAATATCCATTTAGGGCATGCTGTAATTTTAAGAAAATTAAGAGAATTTCAGAAATTAGGCCACGAAATTATTATCCTTTTTGGTACTTTTACAGCTATGATCGGCGATCCTTCGGGTCGCGAGAGAGCTAGGTTACCTTTGAGGCCTCAAGAAATAAAAACCAATATGGCTACTTACAAAAAACAGATAGCCAAAATTCTTGATATTCAAAAAACGCGGTTTGTTTATAATCATTTATGGCTTGCTAAATTGACCTTTCCAGAGCTTATTAAAATCGCAGCCAATTTTACCGTGTCTCAGCTTTTAGAGCGCCATATGTTTCAAGAGCGCCTTAAAAAAGGTCGAGAGATTTGGCTCCCAGAGTTTTTATATCCTGTGATGCAAGGTTACGATTCGGTAGCTTTAGATGTCGATGCTGAAATCGGAGGGCAAGACCAGACCTTTAATATGTTGGTTGGAAGAAAGCTTCAAAAAATATATCGGGATAAAGAAAAATTCGTGATCACTTGCCCTTTGCTGTTGGGTTTAGATGGTAGAAAAATGAGTAAGTCCTTTAACAATACCATAAGTCTTTCAGATCCACCCAATGAAATGTATGGTAAAATAATGAGCTTGAGAGATGAGTTAATTCTATCTTATTTTGAACTTTGTACCGATAAATCTCAAAAAGAAATTAAAACCCTAAAAACCAACCTTGAAAAAGCAAGTATAAATCCTATGCAAGCCAAGAAAGAATTAGCTTTTGAAATAGTTAAAATTTACCATGGTCTAGATTTTGCCAAGAAAGCTTCTCAAGAATTTGAAAAAGTTTTTGTTCAAAAGAGTGCCCCTTCTAAAATACCAAAGATAGAACTTAAAGCAAAGAGAATGCCTTTGGTAGATCTGCTGGTAAAATCTGGCCTTGTTTCTTCAAAGTCTGAAGCTAAAAGAGTTACAAAGCAAGGAGGTGTTAAAATTAATCAAATTGTCCAACAAAATTGGGACAAAGAGATAGAAATTAAAAAAGAAATAATTTTACAGGTAGGCAAAAGAAAGTTTGTAAAAATTTTAGCCAGGACTACTAATTAAATAAAGGCGAAAACGGGGTGCTACCCCGTTTTCAGCCGAGGCGGAATTTAATCCTTTCAAGAAACTTGATTGTGACCTAGGTGCAAAGCGGATGAAAACTTTGCAGATATCTTAACAACCTCCTTTCTTGAAAGGTTCATCCCTTTTGGGCATATAGCCCGCACCGCCTCACTTCAAATTATATAGCAAAAAAGTTAAGTGTCAAGGACAAAGAGCAGCGATTTGTTGTCTTTAAACTTTTTTATTATATTTAAATTTTAAATTCCAAAAATATGAGTGGACATTCGCATTGGCGCACAATAAAACACAAAAAAGAACTTCTTGATAAAAAGAGAGCTAAAATTTTTAGTAAACTTTCTCGAGCCATAGCGGTAGCTGCTAGACAAGGGAGTGATCCTCAAACCAATATCGCTCTTAAAGTGGCTATAGAAACAGCTAAAGAGTTTTCTTTGCCTAAAGAAAACATTGAACGAGCAATAGCGCGCGGAGCTGGGTTAGTAAAAACCCAAGAAAGTCAATTAGAAGAGGTTCTTTATGAAGCTCTTGGCCCAGAAAAGGTAGCCATAATTATTGAAACAATTACTGACAATCGCAACCGGACCTTAGCAGAACTTCGTCAAATCCTCGAAAAACATGGAGGAAAACTAGTAGAAAAGGGCTCTTTAATGTGGCTTTTTGATAAGAAAGGTCGCATAATTGTAGATAGCAATGAAAATCAGTTAACTAGAGAGGAGTTGGAGTTAAAAGCTATTGAGGTTGGTGTTCAGAATATCACGTGGCAAAAAGGACAGATGATAGTTGATGTTGACTTATCAGAACTTAACCAGGCAAAAGAAAAATTGGAGAAGTTGGGAATAAAAATATCCTCAGCTAGACCAGAATGGGTCCCAAAAGAAGAAGTTGAAATTAAAGACAAATCAAAACTTGAGAAGCTTTTTGAGGAATTGGATGAAAATGAAGCAGTGCAAGAGATATACTCTAACCTGAAATTATAAATGACTCCAACTACCAAATTACCAATTTCAAAACTAAAGGTTGGTTAAATTTTTGGTAATTTGATATTTTGTCATTTTAACTTTTGAATTTTAAATTTTGCCTTTATGGTCATTCTTGGGATTGATCCTGGAACAGCTATTGTTGGATATGGAGTTGTATCTTTTACCAAATCAAGAAAAAAGAACATAAAAGTTCGTGACTTTGGTATTATTGAAACTTTTACCGAGGATAAACCTGAAATGCGTCTTAAAACTATATATCAGGGCGTTTCAAAGCTATTAAAAAAGTTCAAGCCCCAAATTTTAGCTATAGAGAATATTTATTTTTTCAAAAATTTAAAAACCGCTCTGCCTATTTCTCAAGCTAAAGGCGTAATTATGCTAGCTGCAGCTCAAAAAAAGGTTCAGGTTTTAGAATTAACTCCTCTTCAGGTAAAAATGGCAATTTGTGGCTACGGTCAGGCGGATAAAAAACAGGTTCAAAAGATGGTCCAAAGAATCCTAAAACTTAAAAAATTTCCAAAACCAGACGATGCAGCTGATGCCTTGGCTATTGCTTTGTGCGGTGCTTATGTTAGTTTTCTAGTTTCCAAAAACCCTTGACAGCCCTTTTTGTCTATCTATAATTGAAAAAGTCAATGAAACTGCATTTTCCAAAAGGTGTTTAAAGGTCTTTAAAAAAAATTTCAACTCTTATGTTTTCTTCTGAAAAAGAATTATTTTGGCAACTCCAAGAGGAGGAGCTAGAAGAAGATGAAGAAGAAATAGAAGAAGAGATAGAGGAGGAAACTAGTGATTTAGATTTTGATGAAGACGAGTACGAAGGATACTAAAAATTTAGACCCGGCCTTATATAATAAAATATCATAAGCCGGGTCTAAATTTTTGCTTTATGGATTTTTATGGTATTACCTTAAGATCTCAAGATAAGTATATTTGGTTCCAAAAGCTAAGGCCTCTTTTAGTGATGGAAACCAAATATCAATATGATATAGACCCTTTCTGGCATGAAGACGGTCTTCTACCACAAAAATTTTTTGGCCAAATAATTCTGGGATTCTCACTTTGGTTCCAAAAGGCAAAAGATTGCTAGCAATAATTCCATCTCTAACATAAGTCCCGCTAGCAGTAATAAAAGGAGTGTCATCGGTTTGCCATTCTTGGCTTGAATAAGCTGTAACCACGACATTGATCCTGTCTGTAATTACTTCTTCTTGAGACAAAATTTGATTGGTAGGCAGTAAACTATTCTCTTGCGTTATAAAAAAAACAAACCTGCTACCTTCAAGAAGAGCTATTGGAGTTTTAGAGTTTTCATCTTGAGCTAAAACAAAAAAACCAAGTTTATTTTTAATTACATCAAGATCGATCAAAAAACTATTTAAAAGTAAAATACTTAAAAGAGTGCTAGCTCCAAGGTAGAAAGCTTTATTCTTTTTCAAATGAAGGCTCAAAAGATGCTTTTTAGAACTTTTCTTTATTGAAGGGATTAATAGAAGTTTTTCTTGGGTACACATAAGAGGATTTTACTCAAGACCCAATGCCAATTAAAACAAATCCTTTTGAAGGGTAATTTCTCCTTTTTACCAAAAATCTAAATCATTGTCAATGTTATATATCCTTGTTTGAGAAAACTATGTTAGGCCGGGCCTAACATTTATCTTTTAGTGTCCCCGAGAGGATTTGAACCTCTACTCTCAGCCTCCGCAGGGCTGTGCTTTATCCAGTTAAGCTACGGGGACGCATCTTTAAGACTACCATATAGTTTTTTGTTTGAAAAGGTCTTGATATTAAGTTATGATAGTAAAAAAGGAGAGGTGCCGGAGTGGTCCAACGGGACACGGTGCTAACGTGTAGAGGAGAAATCCTCGCGTGGGTTCAAATCCCACCCTCTCCGCAGAGAATAAAATTATGGTCAGAAAATAGGAGCTAAGCTCATTTATTAGGTTAAAGCTGAGTTTTCTAAATCTCTTTTAACCCTTGACCTTTTTGAAGCTTGCTAAATTTGATATTAGTTTTTTTTAATTATTGTTAATTATGAAAATTCTTGGCATTGAGACCTCCTGCGATGAGACAGCATCTGCAATAATAGAATGTTATGGTTTAAAAATTTTATCGAATGTAGTCCATTCTCAAATTGAGCTCCATAAAAAATGGGGTGGAGTTTATCCTACTTTAGCTAAAAGAGAACATAGCAAAAACCTTCTGCCAGTATTGATCAAAGCCCTAAAAGAAGGGTTTGGAGGTTCAAAATTTAAAATTCAAAATTTCAAATTACAAACCCCAAAGATTATAGATGCTATAGCTGTAACTATTGGGCCAGGGCTAGAACCATGTCTTTGGCAAGGAATAAATTTTGCCAAAGAATTAGCTGAGAAATGGCAATTACCCTTAATTCCCGTAAATCATATTGAAGCTCACATAATCTCAAATTTTATTTGTCAAAATTCCAATTGCCAGGTTTTTTCTAACCCAGAATCAGATTCTAAACTATTTCCAGCTGTGGCTCTTATTGTAAGCGGAGGGCATACCCAGTTAATTTTGGTAGAAAAAATTGGCCAATATAAACTTTTGGGCGAAACCAGAGATGATGCAGCTGGTGAGTGCTTTGACAAGTGTGCTAGGATTTTGGGGCTCTCTTATCCTGGAGGGCCTGCTATTGCCAAACTTGCTCAGGAGTGGAAATTGCAATCTCCAATTTCAAAGCTTAAGATAAAGCTCCCTCGGCCCATGATATATAGCAAGGATTATGACTTTAGCTTTTCTGGTTTAAAGACCGCCGTATTATACGATTGGCAAAAAAGGCCAGACAAAATTAAAAAATCAAAAGAATATGTTATAATGATGGCCAAAGAAATTCAGCAAGCTATAGTTGAGGTTTTGGTAGCTAAAACTATTCAGGCGGCTCACGAATTTAAAGTAAAAAGTATAATTTTAGGTGGTGGGGTAGCAGCTAACAAGGAACTGAGGTCCCAATTCAAATTGAAAATTGAAAGTTGTAAATTAAAAATCAATTTTTTGGTTCCGCCAGAAAATCTTTGCACCGACAATGCAGCTATGGTTGCTGCTACCGGATGCTTCTATTACGAAAAGTTTAAAACCAAATCACTAAAAGAAGTCTTTGCCCAAGGCAATTTAAGCTTAAGTGAAAAAGAATTTATCTGATTAAAACCTTGGGGTAAGGTTCACATTGAATATTTCTTTAATATTAATAGGGCAAGATATCATTCAGATAAACTAAGAGCACCAAGTAAAAAAACCTTTACCATCATTATGCCACCGCCTAATGCCAACGGTTCTTTGCACATTGGCCATGCAGTTTTTGTGACCCTGCAAGATATAATGATCAGATGGCGTAGGATGCAAGGATTTAAAACCTTATGGGTGCCAGGAGCTGACCATGCTGGTTTTGAAACCCAGGTAGTTTTTGATAAAAAATTGGAGAAAGAAGGCCGGAATCGCTTTGAAATTGAGAGAAATCAACTTTACAAAGAAATCCTTGCTTTTACTTTAGAAAATAAAAAAGTGATGGAAAAACAGTTGAGAAAACTTGGAGCCTCTTGTGATTGGTCTAGAGAAAAATTTACCTTAGATCCAGATATTGTCTCAAAAACTCAAGACACTTTTATTCAACTTTACAAAGATGGCTTGGTATATCGGGGCAATAGAATAGTTAATTGGTGCCCAAAACATCAAACAGCGCTTTCGGATCTTGAGGTAAAATATATCCAACAAAAAGACAATCTTTATTATATTAAATATGGCCCTTTAACTGTAGCTACCGTTAGACCCGAAACTACTTTTGCCGATGTAGCTTTAGCTGTTCATCCCAAAGATAAGCGTTATCAAAAATATATTGGCCAAGAACTTGAAGTTAAAATGGCTTTAGGAAAGGTTAAACTTAAAGTTATTGCTGATGAGGCTGTTGACCCATCTTTTGGAACAGGAGTTGTAAAAATTACTCCAGGCCATGATGCGCTTGATTTTGAAATTAGTCAAAGGCATAATCTACCTGTAAAAGTTGTGATTGACCAGTTTGGCAGACTAAATGAATTAGCTGGACCTTACAAAGGCCTGGAAGTTAAAGAGGCCAGAGAAAAAGTAGCTTTAGATCTCAAAGCTAAAGGTCTAATAGAAAAAATTGATACCAATTACCTTCACAAAGTAGCTATCTGCTACAAGTGTCATCAGATTTTAGAACCAAGGCTTTTACCCCAGTGGTTTGTTAGAATGAAACCTCTAGCTCAAAAGGCAATTTTAGCTGCCGAGCAGGATAAAATAAAATTTATCCCGCCAAGGTTTAAAAAAATATATCTTAACTGGCTCAAAAACATTAAAGATTGGAACATTTCAAGGCAGATTGTTTGGGGGATAAGAATTCCAGCTTGGTTTTGTAAAAAGTGCCAAGAGTCATTGGTATCAAAATCCAAGCCAGTTAAATGCCCAAAATGCAAAAGTAAAGAGCTTTTCCAAGATCCAGATGTTTTCGATACCTGGTTTTCTTCTGGTCAATGGCCCTTTTTGGTTTTAGGCTATCCTGATAGCAAGGATTATAAGAAATTTTATCCCACAGATGTTATGGAGACGGGTTGGGATATTTTGTTTTTCTGGGTTGCAAGAATGATAATGTTAGCCCTATATAGAACAGGCAAACTTCCTTTCCATACCATATATTTACATGGTTTGGTAAGAGATAAAGAACGCCAAAAAATGTCAAAATCCAAAGGCAATGTTATTGACCCTTTGGGGGTTATAGATCTTTATGGAAGCGATGCTTTAAGAATGGCCTTAGTTGTTGGCAATACTCCTGGATCAGACCCAGTAATTTTTGAAGAAAAAATAAAAGGCTACCGCAATTTTGCCAATAAAATTTGGAATGCTTCAAGATTTGTTCTTATGAATCTTGAAAATTTCAACCCAGATAAAAAACCTCAGCTTAATAAAAAAGATCAAGAAATTTTAAAACAGCTAAAAAAACTCAAACAGAGAATAACTTGGCTGATGGAAAACTACAGATTTTATAAAGCTGGCGAGGAATTATATCACTATTTTTGGCATACTTTTGCAGATAAAATAATAGAAAACAGCAAAGAGAGGTTAAAGAGCTCCAATAGCCAAGATAAATTTGCAGCCCAATATGTGCTTTTGGAGATTCTTTCTACCTGCCTTAAATTATTACATCCTTTTATGCCCTTCATTACCGAAGAGCTTTACCAAAAACTCCCACTTAAAAACAAAAAAAAGTCAATTATGATTGAAAATTGGCCAAGTTAATTTCAGCTGAAAATAGAAATTGTAACACCTTAAACAAATTTTTATGCCCTACGAGTTTATTCTTTATCTTTTGTTAGGGATGCTACCTGCCTTTTTATGGTTGCTTTATTTTTTAAGAAAGGATATTCATCCCGAATCTAGAAAAGAGATTGCTAAAATTTTTCTTTTTGGCGCCTTAGCTACCGGACCAACTTTTTTTGTTGAATTAGCTCTAACAAAAGTTTTTGCCCTAAATTTCATTCCGTCCCTTATTGGCAGTTTTCTTTCTATTTTTATTGGCATTGCTTTGGTAGAGGAGGTAGCTAAGTATTTAGTCGTAAGATTCAAGGCCTTGCCTTCGCCTGAATTTGATGAACCAATGGACACCATCATTTATATGGTAACTTCAGCTATGGGTTTTGCAGGTGTTGAGAATATTATTTTATTTTTCAGCCCAGCTTTTAACCAGAGCAATCTTTTAGATCCTTTTTTGCTGTCTCTGGTTAGGTTTTTAGGCGCGACTTTAATCCATGCTTTAGCTTCAGCTACGGTTGGTTTTTTTATTGCCCTTTCAATTTTGCATCAAAAACACCATATCCGATGGCTGATAGCAGGCCTTACTATTGCTACTATTTTGCATGGCCTATATAATTTCGCTATAATCAAATTTGAGGCCGGGCTTAAACTTTTAGTTTTGCTGGCCGTAATCATAACTTTGGCCTCAATTGTAGCAGTCAGCTTAAAAAAGGTGCGACAATTAAAGGCCGTGTGTGAGCCATAAATTGATCTTTCAAAATTTAATCCAAAATCTCTCTATGTCTTTTCTAAATTTTATTTTCAAAAAACACCAAGCCTCTTTTTTAAAGAAAAAAGCTCAAGAAAAAAAAGAAGCTCTTAAGCCTCGCAGAGAAGAAGATCGTTGGTTCCAATCTGAGGGCAAGTTAGCTATAGATCTTTATAAAACAGGTTCAGATTTAGTTTTAAGATCAACCATAGCTGGAGTTAAACCTGAGGATTTAGAAATAACAATTCAAGGCGATATTATTGAAATAAAGGGCGTAAGGTCTATGCCTCAAGATTTGGGAGAGAAAAATTATTTTATAAAAGAGTGCTATTGGGGTCCATTTTCAAGGCAAGTTATCTTGCCAGAAGAAGTTGATCCTTCAAGAGCTCAGGCTAATTTAAAAGATGGCATTTTAACTATTAAAGTTCCAGCTTTAGAACTAAATAAACAAAGAAAGTTGGAAGTTAAAGAGTAATCAAAACAGAAATAACCAAAAACCGACTCTTTTGAGAGTCGGTTTTTGGTTACTGCCAAAATAAGCTTTCTTAAAGGAGAATCTATCTTTATTTTCAATTCTTACAATCCCATCAATGAGGCTGCAAAACCAGGGATAGCTCTTGCAGCTAAAGCTATTAGAGCTCCAATAGCTGCATAAATAACAAACTGCCTTCCTGTAGTTACTTTTTCTTGAGATCCTCCAGCTGTAATAATATAGTAAGCTCCTATTATTATAAAAAGAATCACCAGAATCATAAAGCCCCAGAAAACCCAGTTCGTGACAATTACCAGAGTGTCAAAAACACAACAGATGGACTGAGAAGTGCCAAGATCAGCTGTATCACCTCTGCTAGGACAGTTATTTTGTCCATCATACTGAATATTTTGACCTGGCCAATTGGTTCTCATAGTACAGGTTTCAGCAAATTGGGGTGGAGAAGGAAGTGTTGGTTCTCCTGCTAGCGTTTCTTGAGGTCCTAATACTAAAGCAATGGCAGTTAATGCTAACAGAGATAATAATTTGACAGGGATCTTTGCCATAAAATGCAATTTGTTTTTTATTCTATTTTAATTCGACCTTTCTAATTTATCTTATTCCAATTGCAGCTTTAATTAAACCTATTATGCCTTTGGCACCCAAGACTATTAAAAAGCCTACTATAGCATAAATAACCCACTTTTTACCTTTCTCAAGCCTATTGGGATTTCCTCCAGAAGTTAATATATAGAAGGCGCCTATTAAAACTACCAAAGGAACCAATACCCAAGATAGATACCATATATATCTAATTATATTTTCAACAATCTCTACAATTGAGGTGTAGCAAAGAGGGTTAGGAAAACATATACTACCTGCTGGACAAGGCGTAGGAGGGCAATGAGAACTAGCTACGACATTTCCCCCAGAAATTATCATTCCTATTATTCCACTAATTATTATCCCAAAAATGTTCAATTTTAAAAATTTTTGAGAGGCCATTTTTAGGAATTTTAGTAAATTTTATGCCTTCCTATGATTAAGTAATGAAAAGCGCCAGCCTTTGATTCTTTTTCTAATTCCAAACCCAGATTTTCAAATAGAGCTTTAATTTCTTGAGGACTAACAACTCCTTGTTTTGGACCTATAGGAGCTCCAGGTTGCCAATCAATAATAACCAATTTTCCTTGAGGTTTTAAAATTCTTTTAGCTTCTTTTAAAATCGCAGGTTTATCTTCTATTTCAAAGAGCACATTAGCTATTAATACCATATCTACAGATTCGTTTTCAAGCTTGGTAGCTTGTGGTTCTTCTAAATTGCAGATTCTAGTTTCAATATTGTGAATTCCTTCCAATTCAGCTCGGCCTTTTAAAGCTGAGAGGACCTCAGGTTGAATATCAAAAGCATAAATTCGACCACCTCTGAGTTTTTTGGCTAAGGGAATAGTCCATCCTCCAGAGCCAGCACCAAAGTCTGCTACTATATCCCCATCTTTAAGAGGCAATTGAGTAATAAGTTTTGATGGATCAAGGAAGCTTACCATAAATTTTTAGAGCTATGGTTTATTTTTCTCTGATCTTTTGATAAATAACTTATCGAGCTCTCTTAACATCTCAGTAGGAGATTTATTATCTGTTAGAATGCAGTTTCCAAAATCAACCTTAGAAAAATTATTAGAAATTCTAACAGCCAAAGGTCTCAATTCTTCTACATCAACCCTTTCAGCTAAATTTGAGAGTTTTTGGTCCAAATTGGTTTTGGAAGCCAACAGGATGCTTTCTGAATCTGTAGTTTTAATAAAATAAGAATAAGGATAGATGTGTTTTGCGGTTTGACTTAGACATTTAGCTACCCTCTCTTTTTGGCTGTAGCTCAAAACATTATAAGCTATCAAACCTCCTTCTTTTAATCTAGAATAAGTCAATTCCAAAAACTCTTTTGTAACTAAGTAAAAAGGGATATACAGAGCGCCAGTATAAGCATCCATTAAAATTATATCATATTTCTTATTATTGTTTTGCAAAAAAAGCCGGCCATCTTCGTTAAAAACTTGCAGGCCTGCTTGAGTATCAATATCAAAATACCTTTTAGCTACTTTAGTGACTTCTGGATCTAACTCAACTCCGTCAATATTGACATTTTTATCTTTGAAAAAGTGTGAGTATTGTTTAGAAAAGACACCACCTGCATGGCCTATGATCAGGACCTCAACTGGTTCATCTCTTTTTTTATCTAATAAATAATAAAGGGGCGTGAAATAATCAAAATACATTCCAGTTAATACTTTGTCCTTACTAAAAACCGACCACCTACCAGAAGAATTGATCTCTAAAACATAATCCCAATTTTGGCCATCAATTTCCTCATCAGAAAAAACCCGGATTAAACCATAAAAAGACTCTTTTTCATAAACTATATTTTTGGCTTTGAGATTGGAAAAGGCATAAGAGAAAATTGGCAAGATTAAAATAAGAACTAAAGAAAAAAATCTCAAGATCGATATGTTCTTGAGAGTGAATATTAAACAAATTGCTCCCAAAATAATCAGAATAATACTAGTTATTAACAAGGTAGTTTTACTGCCAAACAAAGGCAGCAAAACAAAAGATGCCAAAAATGTTCCAATTATACTCCCAAAAGTTGAAATAGCAAAAATAGAGCCAGTGGCGTAGCCTGTAGTTTCCAAAAATTTATTCTTTAAGCGGATGGCATAAGGAGAAGCCATCCCAAGAAGAAAAATAGGCAAGATAAAACACAGGAGTAATGGTCCTTGCACTTCAGATAGTATCTTTCTTAAATCAAAAATCGAATAATGCATCAAGAGAGGAATTAGGCCTACGAGAACACCAGAGATTAACACAACAATGGTTAAACCTTTAAAATTAGGAAAAGAATCAGCCAACTTGCCACCTAAAAAATATCCCAGGCTTAAGGCAGTTATGATCAAACTAATAATTACTCCCCAAGCGTAGATAGCAGTTCCAAAATAGGGAATAAGAGCTTTAAAGGCTGTCATTTCCAAGATCATTATTGAACCACCAGTTATAAAAACAAAAAACTCAAGAAAGTAACGACTTTTAATTATTTTTTCACCACCAAAAGATAAAACCATATAATTAAAAAATTCTTGTTTTAGATTGACCTCTTTGCCAAAAGTCCTGCAATAGCAATAAAAAGCATAATAAAGCCAGCTAGATAAATTGTTTGGGTAGTACCTAAAAAAGGCAAAGTCCCAAAAGAAGACAAAAGAGTGCCAAAGACGCTACCTGTAGCTTCCAAAGAGTATATTGACCCAGCTGATCGACCAGTAGTTTCAATGGCCTGGTTGTTAAGCCTGGTAAGAAAAGGTGGGATAGTACCAATCATAAAAACAGGTAGGCCATATATTAAAGTCATAAAAAAGAAAGAAGAAAAACCAGGATTCTTATATCCACTTGGCCACACATAAAGGAAAATTTTTGACAAAGAAGGAATTAAAAGCGCAAGAAAACCGCTAATCAAAAACAAAGCCATTAACATTTTAAATTGAGGTTTTTTATCTGCGAGTTTTCCTCCAAAATAGTAGCCAAGACTCATCCCAATCATTATGATGCCAATAATGTTTCCCCAAACATAGAGCGAGCTTCCAAAATAAGGAACTGTTGCTCTGAAAGCTGACATTTCAAGCATCATCAAAGCCATACCAGCCACAAACGCAAGAAATAATAGCAGGCGATGATTCAATCTGGGCATATAGATTTTATTAAATACAGGTAGCAGAAATCACAGAATCGCCAGGAGTTAATTTAATAAGTTTTACACCTTGGGACATTCTGGAGGCTTGGCGAACTGAAGCTAAAGAGGTTTTGATAATTTGACCTTTTTCAGAAATGATAATTAGTTCTTGCTCTTGACCTGTCAGGACTTGAGCAAAGGCTAAGGGACCTGTTTTTTTAGTTAGTTTTACAGCTTTAATCCCAGAGCCTCCTCTTTTTTGAACTCTAAACTGAGATAGCTTGCTTTTTTTACCAATTCCATTTTTAGAGATGGTTAAAAGCATTAGGTTTTTAGTTTCAATGTTATGGGGTATAGGTCTCATAGTTAAGACCTCGTCACCTTCTTTGAGTTTTATGGCTTTGATGCCAGTTGCAGTTCTGCCCATTTCCCGAATATCTTTTTCTTTAAACCTTATAGCTTTGCCCTTCTTAGTTATAAGCAAAATTTCATCTTGGCCCGAGGTCTTTGAGGCTTGAACCAAAAGGTCGTCTTTTTTAAGCTTTAAAGCAATAAGTCCTGATTTTCTGACATTTTGATATTCTTGGAGCAAAGTTTTTTTAATTAAACCTTTTTTAGTTGCCATTACCAGATATTTAGCTTCAGATTCTTTCTTTGAAAGAGGCATTAAGGTTAAAATTTTATCTGTTGGCAAGATCTCTATAAAATTTACAAGGCTTTTGCCTTTTGAAGTTCTTGTTCCTTCTGGGATTTGGTACACAGGTAGTTGAAAAACCTTGCCAGAATCCGTGAAGAAAAATAAGGTGTTATGAGTATTAGCTAAAACAGAATGCTCTATAAAATCTTCTTCTTCAATTTTTGCTCCTACCACGCCTTTGCCTCCTCTTTTTTGGGGTCTGTACATTTCTGGTTTAACCCTTTTTATTAAACCTTTGCTCGTTAGCAAAATTAAAGTATCTTGTTCTGGGACCAGATCTTCTTCTGAAAATTCTCCTGGTTTTGCTTTGACAACTTTAGTTTTGCGTTGATCTGCAAATTTTGCTTTTAATTCCAAAAGCTCTTTCTTTACAACTTGCCATATTTTAGCTTGGCTTTTTAATAAGGCCTCCAATTCTTTTATAAGGTTTTGTTTCTCTTTTAATTCCTGCTCGATTTTTTCTCTTTCTAATTTTGCTAATTGCTGAAGTTTTATTTCCAAAACAGCATTCGCTTGAATTTCAGTAAGTTTGAATTTCTTAATAAGGTTCAGTTGGGCTTCTTGGCGATTTTTTGAGGCCTTGATGGTTGTTATCACTTGATCTATCTTGCCCAAACACTTGGCCAAACCCTCTAAGATATGAGCCCTTTCTTTAGCTTTGGCTAAATCGAATTTTGTTCTTCTTGTCACTACCTCTTGTCTGTGGTTCAAAAACTCAACTAAAACCTCTTTTAAGCCAAGAACTTTAGGATGGATGCCATTCACTAAAGCTAACATATTCAGATGGAAGGGTTTTTGGAGTTCGGTATATTTGTAAAGGCGATTTAAAATTTGCTGAGGATGAGCGTTGGACTTCAATTCTAAAACTATTCTTAAACCTTCTTTATCTGATTCATCGCGGATATCTTTTATACCTTCTAATTGCTTTGACTCAACTAACTGGGCAAATTTTTCCAAGAGCGAAGATTTTTGGACTTGGTAAGGTATTTCAGTAATGATGATATCAAAAGCACCTTTTTTACTTTCCACGATTTCAGCTTTGCCCCTGAGAACAATTGTTCCTTTGCCTTGGGTATAAATAGTATTAAGATCAGGTCCAGCAAAAATGATGCCTCCAGTTGGAAAATCAGGGCCTTTAATAAACTGTAAAAGGTCAGCGGTTTGAGCTTTTGGGTGGTCAATTAGATAAACAGCAGCATCCACTACTTCGCCAAGATTGTGCGGAGGTATATTGGTAGCCATACCAACTGCAATGCCCAAAGTACCATTGATCAATAACTGGGGCAAAGGAGAGGGTAAAACTTTTGGCTCTTTTCTTGTGCCATCGTAGTTATCCATAAAATCGACCGTATCTTTTTCAATGTCTTGAAGCAGAATTTCTCCTATTTGGGAAAGGCGAGCTTCGGTGTACCGATAAGCAGCTGGTGCGTCCCCATCAATACTGCCAAAATTTCCTTGACCTTCAACTAAAGGATAGCGCAAAGAAAAATCTTGAGCCATTCTGGTTAAAGCGTCATAAACTGCCATATCACCATGAGGATGATAACGAGAAAGTACCGAACCAATAACCAAGGCTGATTTTCTAAATTTAGCGTTAGAGCGCAGACCATCTTCCAGCATTGCGTATAAAATTCTGCGATGGACAGGCTTTAATCCATCTCTAACATCTGGCAAAGCTCTAGAGACTATAACTGACATTGCGTAGTCAATATAGCTTTCTTTAACTTCTTGAGTTATTTCTCTTAGCTCTACTTGGCCGATATTTATAGGAGCATTTTGTTGTTTAGAAGAGTCCATAGGTTAATTATTTCTCATTAATTTTTTCATTTTCTAATTCCTTTTTTGCTTCTAATTCCTTTTTTGCTTCTTCAATTAACTGCTCTATGATTTTGTTAATTTCTTCTTGATGCTCTTTGGCAGGCTGAGTAATTTGTTCTAAAGATTTTTTATTTTTTTCCTGCAGTTCTTTGGTTTTTAAGTCCTGGAAAATTTTTTCAATCTTGAATTGAGATAAATTATTTTTGGTTTTATTTAAAAAAACAATTAATAGTATACCAGAAATTAGGGTAACTGTACCAAAAAGTATTAGCTTTCTATAAAATTCTGGCAGATTTTGGAGTTTTTGGAGCATTTTTGTTATCTGAGAGGTTCTAATATAATAATCTCAGTGTCTTCTTCTTGGAATAAATCCTTTTTTTGTATTTTTAACTTACTTTCTCTTTTTAATTCTTTCTTGCCCATAGCTTTAAGGAATTTTTGTTCGTCTTCCAATTCTTTGAGAGTTAATTTTGGAATTTTATAGTGCATTGGGATTACAATTTTTGGCTCTATCTGGTTAACAATTTCTTTGGCTTCCTGGCCATCAATAGTGTAAGTTCCGCCAACTGGAATTAATAGAATATCAACTTGACCGATTTTTTCTAATTGCTCTTTAGTTAGTTCTTTTTGTCCAAGATCTGACAAATGGCAAATTCTAATATCTTCCATAGTTATGGTAAAGATAATAATTTTACCTCGTTCCGTGCCTTGTTTATTGTCGTGAAAAGCCTCAAGACCCTCAACAAAAACATTTTTAACTTCGTATTCTCCAGGTTCTTTGATCAAAAAGGGCGTTCCTTTTATAGCTGAGATATTATTGTGGTCAAAATGTTCATGGCTGACTAATAAAATATCAGCTTCTATTCTTGGAGGCTCAAGACCGATTTTTGGGTCAAAAGGATCAATAACCACTGTGACTTGGTGGTTATTGCTGGTAGTTCTAAAAACAAAGCAAGCTTGACCGTACCAAGAAATATTCATAATTTTTATTTTCAGCCAACCAATTTCTTTTTTAAGGATATCATTTCTTTACTCTTGATTCAAGGTAGTAAATTTAGTATTATTCAAAAGTCAAAACTATGCGAAAGCTATCAGAGACTTATAATCTAGTTGTGCCTCCTAAAATTGGCCAGCTCGTTGAGGGAAAGATCGTTGGTAAAGAGGCTACCTGTGTTTTTGTGGATTTAGGACCTATGGGCACTGGCATTATCAGGGGTAGGGAATATTATGAGATCCGGGACCAATTGAAAAAAGAATTGGTTCCAGGTAAAACTATTATGGCTAAAGTTATTGATATTGATGAGCCCGAGGGTTTTATTGAGCTTTCTTTTGCCAAAGCTAATCAAGAATTGGTTTGGGAAGAATTGCAAAAAAGAAAAGATAGTTCTCAACCTTTTGTAGTTAAAATTTTAGCTGCCAACAAAGGCGGGCTTTTAACGAAAGTAGAAGGTCTCGATGCTTTTTTACCTGTTTCTCAGTTAGCTCTTGACAAATACCCAAAGGTAGAGAACGCTGATCCAAATAAAATTCTCCAAGAACTCCAAAAGTTTGTTGGCAAGGAGATAGAAGTTGTTATTTTCAGCTTGGATCCTAAACAAAACCAGATAATACTTTCTGAACGGCTTAAAGAATTGGGCAAGAAAAAAGAACTCTTAAGCCAGCTAAAAGAAGGCCAAATAGTCCAAGGAAAAATTACAGCTATCTGCGATTTTGGAGCTTTTATATCTTTTGAAGTTATGAGTCCTGAAGGCAAGAAAGCTTTAGTTGAAGGCCTTATTCATATTTCAGAGCTTGACTGGCAATTAGTTGAGGATCCTGCAGAAATTGTTAAAGTTGGCCAAGAAATTAAAGCCAAAATTTTACAGATTAAACAAGATAAGGTTTTTCTATCTTTAAAGGCTCTAAAAACCAATCCCTGGGAGGGTATTGAAGAAAAAATTAAAAAGGGTCAAATTATAAAGGGCAAGGTTCTAAAGTTTAATCCTTATGGCGCCTTTATTCAGGTTTTGCCCAAAGTTCAGGCTTTGTGTCATGTGTCTGAATGGGGTTCTAGAAAAAAAATGGAAGAGAGTTTGAAAATTGGCAAGACTTATGAATTTGTTGTTTTAAACATTGACCCTGCAAATTATAAGTTGATTCTTGGATGGCCAAATAAATAAATTAGGAAAAATTAGGAAAATCCCAAAATTTTGTATATGAAACAACTTCTCCAAAATTTCTTAGCTGTTCTTTTGCTATTTTTGATGATTTCAGCTGTGTTTAGCTTTAGCCTGTTTTCTTTAGAGAGCTCTAGTGAAGAGATCTCTTTAACTTTACTTGCAGAAAAAATAAAGCAGGGCCAGGTTAAAGAGATTCTTGTTAGAGATTCGGATCTTGAAATTAGATTTTCAGATGATAAAAAAGCCCTGTCCAAAAAAGAATTGGGGGTTTCTTTGCCTGAGACCCTTATTGCTCTTGGGGTAGAGAAAGAATTATTATCCAAAGTTGATATTAAAGTTCAAGAAACACACGATGTATGGGTATGGCTTGGGCCTTTGCTTTTAACTTTGTTGCCCTTGATTATTATTGTAGGTTTTTTGACGGTCCTTTTTAAAAGGGCTCAGGGAACAGCGATGAGAGCTTTTGATTTTACCCAGGCCAAGGCAAAACTTTTTGGTAAAGGAGGCCTGCCTTTGAAAGAAAAAATTACTTTTGACGATGTTGCTGGTTTGCAAGAGGCTAAAGAAGAGTTAAAGGAGGTAGTAGATTTTCTGAAAAATCCTCAAAAGTTCCTCAAGATGGGAGCTCGCATACCCCGCGGAGTTTTGTTAATAGGTCCTCCAGGCACTGGCAAAACCCTTTTGGCTAGAGCAGTAGCTGGCGAAGCTAATGTGCCTTTCTTTTCTATTGCTGGTTCAGAGTTCGTGGAATTGTTTGTAGGTATAGGATCGGCTCGGACCAGAGACCTTTTTGCTAAAGCCAAAGCTAATCAGCCCAGCATCATCTTTATTGATGAATTAGATGCTATTGGTAGAGTAAGAAGCGTAGGCGTTGGGGGAGCCCACGAAGAAAGAGAACAGACCCTAAATCAGATTTTGGTTGAGATGGATGGTTTTGAAAGAGAAGCTAAAGTCGTGGTGATAGGAGCTAGCAATAGGGGAGATATTTTAGATCCAGCCCTTTTGCGACCTGGTCGGTTTGACCGCAGGATTACTTTGGATTTACCAGATGTCAAAGAAAGAGAAGCAATTTTAAAAATTCATAGTCGGGGCAAACCCTTAGCTCCAAATGCTAATATAAGAGAGATTGCTGAAAGAACTCCAGGTTTTTCAGGAGCGGATTTGGCCAATTTAATGAATGAAGCTGCTATTTTAGCTGCCAGGCGTAATAAAAATTTTATAGAGCAAGCAGAACTTTATGAAGCTATTGAAAAAGTAATGCTTGGACCTGAAAGAAAAAGCCATATTTTATCTCA
>FWWL01005105.1_pt1 | contig 21081 bp, 15 predicted proteins | sample 2228331 | NCBI WGS metagenome assembly FWWL01 (sample SAMEA103939775, study PRJEB20133) | metagenome | reverse complement strand
CCGTCTCCTGCAGCCGGTAGATGGCCTTCAGATAGTCCTGCACGGACCTGCTCAGGATGTGGTGCGCGTCCGACAAGTCGGGCTTGCTCCTTTCGTCCCGATGATTCCTGCACAGCCGTCTTACCCGGGATTTAACCATGGTTAAACCTCACCCGCAACCCCAGCCCGGGACTGTCGCCGTACGGGGCAGGGAAGAGAGCGGGGGAGCGTCGAAGATGACCCCCGGAGGAGCGTCGTCCGATGGGAGCCGGGGAGGACCGTCCGCTTTTGACCGCCGCTCGCAGCGCCACCTTCCTGATCTGCCCGGACTCCTTCAAGGAGTCCCTGACCGCCGCCCGGGCCGCGTCGGCCATCCGGGACGGTCTGGCCCGCGCGCGTGCGGGGTGCCGCTTCCATCTGGCGCCCGTCTCGGACGGCGGGGAGGGCTTCGTGGACGCCATGCTCTCCGGCGGCGGCCGCCGGGTGGAAGTCTCTGTCACCGGCCCCCTGGGAGAGCCCGTGCGGGCCTGCTACGGCATCCTGCCGGACGGTGAGACCGCGGTCATCGAAATGGCCGCGGCGGCGGGGCTGGGCCTGGTCCCTCCCGGTGAGCGCCGGCCGCTCGAGGCAACGACGAGGGGCGTGGGAGAGCTCATGCTTCACGCCCTCTCGGCGGGGGCGCGCAGGCTGCTGGTGGGCATCGGCGGCAGCGCCACCACGGACGGCGGAGCGGGAATGGCTCAGGCGCTCGGCGCGCGCCTGCTGGACGCATCCGGCCGGGACATCCCGCCGGGAGGCGGCGGCCTCCTCCGTCTGGAGCGCATCGATGCGTCCGGCATGGACGCGCGGCTTCGTGACGTGTCCATCCGGGTCGCCTGCGACGTGGACAACCCTCTGCTGGGAGAGCGGGGCGCGGCGGCCGTCTACGGTCCTCAGAAGGGCGCGTCCGCGCAGGATGTGGCGGTGCTGGAGGAGGGGCTGGCAAGGCTTTCTGGCATGCGCGTCCGCGCAGGATGTGGCGGTGCTGGAGGAGGGGCTGGCAAGGCTTTCTGGCATCGCGCGCCGCGACCTGGGGACCGACCCGTCCCGAGTCCCCGGCGCCGGGGCGGCGGGCGGGCTGGGTTGGGGATTGATGGCGTTCTGCGGAGCGGAACTGGTCTCGGGGTTCCGGCTCGTCTCGGAGACGCTCGGCCTGGAGAGGCTGGTCCGGGATTCGGACTGGGTGGTTACCGGCGAGGGGCGGACGGACTCCACGTCGCTCCAGGGCAAGGTGGTGGGCGGAGTGCTCGAGATGTGCCGGCGGGTGCGGCGGCGCTGCGTCATCCTGTGCGGCGCCGTCGGAGGAGACGCCGGCGGGCTGTTCGACGCCGGGGCGACGGCTGTCCTGTCCGTGTCGCAGGGACCGGCCTCGCTCGAGGAGTCGATGCGCTCCGCCGGGCGGCTTCTGGAGGATGCGGCTTATAATCTTGGCAGGCTCATCGCCGCAGCGCAAAGGGAGCAGGAGGTCCAGTGAGGATAGCAGTCACCGGAGCGACGGGTTTCGTGGGGAGCCATCTTTGCCGGGAGCTTGCCGCCAGAGGACACGCGGTGACTGCTCTGGTCCGCGAAGGCTCCTCCGCGGAGCGGCTGGCGGGAGAGAACATCAGCTTCGCCCGCGGGGATATCACCCGTCCGGAAAGCCTGCCGCCCGCGTTTCAGGGGTGCGATGCGGTGGTGCATCTCGTGGGCATCATCCGCGAGAGGCCCGGTCAGACGTTCGAGGGCATTCACGCCGAAGGGACGGCTTCCGTGGTGCGCGCGGCGCGGCAGGCGGGCGTGCGCAGGCTGGTCCATATGAGCGCCGCCGGCACCCGCCCCGACGCTGCGAGCTCGTATCACCGGACGAAGTGGCTGGGCGAAGAGGCGGTCCGCGCGAGCGGGCTGGAGTGGGTGGTGCTGCGCCCGTCGCTCATCTTCGGGCGCGGCGACGGGTTCACCACCACGATGATGGACCTGGTCCGCCGCGCTCCCGTGGTGCCCGTCATCGGGAGCGGCAAAAACCTGATGCAGCCTGTCGCCGTGGGGGACGTCTGCGCCGCCTTCGCAGCCAGCGTGGAGGAGGAACGCCACACCGGGCAGACCTACGAACTGGGAGGGCCGGACAGATTGACGTACGAGGAGATCGTGCGGATGGTGGTCCGGGCGATGGGGCTGCGGCGGCGCTTCGTGCACATCCCGGCCGGCCTGATGATGCCGGTCGCCGCCGTCCTCAGCCGCCTGAGTCCCCGGTTCCCCCTCACGCCGGACCAGATCAGGATGCTGCAGGAAGACAACATCGCGGAAGGCGATCACGCGCGGGAGGTCTTCGGCCTCCGGCTGACCTCGTACGAGGAGGGCCTCAAGGACATCGTGGCGCCGGGCGGGGAGGGCGCGGACAGGTGAGGCTGGCCGAGGCGCTGCAGAAGTTCGTCCGGGAGCACAGGGACGACCCGGCGCTCCGGGTCATCCGCGGGACGCCTGCGGCCGACGAGTGGTCGGAAGTGGCTCCGGCCGAGCCCGCCACCCATCAGGCCAGGGTGGTGGAAGGAAGGGCGCTGGAGCCCAGACCGGTGCCGCAGGAGGGCATGTCCGGCTTCACTCATTTCCTGGACGGCATTCAGCGCTCGCGGGTGGCGCTCATCTGGCACGGGGTCCCGGTCATCCTGGGATATGCGGCGGCATGCGTCCGGGAGCGGGGACCGGACCGCCTGATGCGCCTGTCCCGGGGGCTGTGCGAGTCCCGAGAGGCGCTCATCTTTCCCTTCTCGCTGGCTCCGCCGGAGGAGCTGCAGAGGTTCGGCATGCCATGTGTGGACTCCTCTCCGATGGCGCGGGTGAAGGAGGACGCGGACAACCCGGCCTACATCCGGCAGTATTCGCTGGAGATGCTGGGCGAGGTCAGGCGCCGGCTGGAGCGCTCGCTTCTGGGGCGGTGGCTGGAGTCCGCCGGGACGGGCGAGTGGCTGCTGGTGGACGGGGAGCTTCCCGACTCGGAACGGGAGGGAGGTCTTCCCCGGGTGGTGGGGCTCATCAAGAGCCACCAGACGCGCTATTTCACCGGAGAGGAGCAGCGCCGCCTGCTGGAGCTTCCGGAAGGGCAGCGCACCACCGTGTTTCAGCCCCACCGCCATGGGTACCGGCCGGTCTACTCCTGGTATCTGCGGCTGCGGGACAGCGAGGGTCAGGACCAGACGTTCGGACTGGTGCGCGTGGAGGCGCGCGCTGACGGGGAAACCCTCCGGATGGCCGGAGAGCTCTCCGGCTGGCTGCTGGCGGAGCGGACGCCGCTCAGCCTGCCGGATGCGCGGTGGGACCGGATGATCTACCCGGTGCGGGACTGTGAACAGTATCTTCGCTCCATCGCTCCCACGGCGGTGGAGATGGACGCAAGGCTTCAGGTGTAGAGGTGCACAGGAGAGACGGAGATGCCTGAGCGGGAGGTCAGCGAAGCGGGCGGCGCGCCGCAGCCGCGGCTTGTGCAGGTGGGCCGGGTGGTGGCCACCGAGCCCAGGCCCAACACCGCGTACGAGTTCCACTTCTGGACGGCGCCCGGTTCGCCGGTCGGCATCGGGACGCTGGTGGTGGTGCTGGCCGAGGGGGTGGAGGTGTACGGCGTGGTTGTCGAGGGGTGGTCGTACACGGATGTCGCCAGCGCCATGCACGACTATATCGGGCTGGACGGCGACCCGGCGATGGAGGCGATGACCCGCCGCCCTGAGATACGGTGCTACACCGCCGCCGTGCTGAGAAGGGAGCCCGAGGAGCCGGTGCAGCCGGTGCCGGGCGGCCCGGTCTATCTGGCCGACGACCTGTGCGTGCGCAAGGCGCTGCGAATGGACGCCTATGCCGACAGGACCGGCGTGGCGGTGGGCGCCTATCAGAACGGGGAGCTGCTTGCGCCGGTGTTCCTGGATGCGGACTTCCTCCTGGGACCGGAGGCGGCGCACGTCACGCTGACCGGTGTCTCCGGCCTGGCCACCAAGACCAGCACCATCGAGTTCCTCCTGCAGAGCATCTTCGCCGCCCGGGACGACGTGGCGTGCGTGTGCTTCAACGTCAAGGGGCACGACATGCTCTTCCTGGACTTCCCGGCCGAGGCCGAGCCGGGCTCGGAGATGGAGGAGCGCTACCGTGAGCTGGGCATCACCCCGCTCACGGACGTGGACCGTGGTCTGTACGAAGTGCTCGGGGTGCCGTGCCGGGCGTTCGAGAACGTGGAGTACTATGCTCCGTTCCGCGAGGATGGCATCAACCTGAACACGCTTCGGACCCATCCCGAGGTGTCGGCCAACGTCCATCCGCTGGCGTGGGGGCTGCAGGACATCATGGAGTTCGCCGAGGTGGTCCTGAGCCGCGACGACGTGGACGCCAAGGCGGACGCGCTCATCCAGTATCTGAACCAGAAGGTCATCGGCGCCCGCGATGGCTACGACATCGGTGACGGCAAGGCGAGGCTGCACGTGCGCACCTTCGCGGACCTGGAGGAGTGGTTCCGCCGGGTGTTCGACTATATGGAGGCGCGGGACAACGAGCGCGGGCTGGAGCAGTACCGCAGCCACCACTACCAGACCCTGCGCAAGGTGCACAACCGCCTCACGAACCTCATCACCCGCTACCGGGGCCTTCTGACTCCGCGGGAGGAGCGGCACGACCTGCCGTGGGGGGATTTCAGGCCACGGACCATCTACGTGGTGGATATCGCGGGGATGGACCAGCAGGGGCAGGACCTGGTGGTCACGCGCGTGGTCTCGAAGCTCCGGGAGCATCTCGAGCGCAAGGCGCTGGGTGTGGAGCGGTGCATCGTGGTGGTGGACGAGTTGAACAAGTACGCTCCCAGCGACGGCCCCGAGACCAACCTGAAGCGGACGCTTCTGGACATCTCCGAGCGGGGCCGCTACATCGGACTGGTGCTGTTCAGCGCCCAGCAGTTCCGCAGCCAGGTGCACAAGCGCGTGGTGGGCAACTGCGGGACGTCCATCTACGGGCGGATGGATATGGACGAACTGGCCACCCCGGGATATCAGGTGCTGACCCGCGCGGAGCGGGAGAAGCTGGCCACCCTGTCCAAGGGGCAGCTGATGGTGCGGCATCCGCATTTCAGCCAGGCCATCTTCGTGAAGTTCCCCCGGCCCAACATCCTGCGCGGCTCGGACGGGGTGCGGCTGTTCCCTCCGTCGGAGCCGCTGGACCTCGAGGAGGCCATCTTCCGGCAGTTCAGCCGGATGGACTCCACGGTGCAGCGCAACCAGGTGCGGGAGGCGCTGGCGGATGCCGACCGGGACGCCGCCATCGAGGCGTTCAACCGGGTGCGGATGGCCGGCTCTTCGGAACCCGTGTCGGACTTCCAGAGGCTCATCCGGAAGAAAGCCAGGCTGGAGGAGCCGGAGCCGGTGTCCGGTTCGTTCGGCGCGCCGCCGCCCGTCACCGGGGACGACCCGTTTGCCGATTGACAGCTTCGTTCAGAGCCGCACGCGGAGGATGACTTGAGGATCGCCCATATCGCCGACGTCCATCTGGGGTACCGGGCCTATTCGCGCGTGACCTCCCAGGGGTTGAACCAGCGGGAGGCGGATGTGTTCCGCGCGTTCCGGTCGGTGCTGGAGCGGGTGGCCGGGCTGGACCCGGACCTCATCGTCATCGCCGGGGATCTCTTCCACACCGTGCGGCCGAGCAACTTCGCCATCCACCAGACCTTCCTCCTGCTCAACGCGCTGCGCTCGCGGACCCGCGCGCCCCTGGTCATCATCGGAGGCAACCACGACACGCCGAAGTCGCGGGACACCGGCTGCATCCTGGACCTGTTCACGATGATCGACGGGGTCTTCGTGAAGCACCACGGGTTCGAGGGCATCGCCGTGCCCGGGCTCGACGCCGCCGTCTATTGCCTGCCCTATTTCGCACTGGCAGAGCGCCATCAGCACGTGCTGAAGCCCGCATCCGGCCGCTCCGTGAACATCCTGGCCGTGCACGGAACGGTGGAAGGGGTGATGCGTCAGAGCTATGACTCCGACCAGATCGCTCCGGGCGAGCTGAACCTGGAAGCTTGGGACTATGTCGCCGCGGGGCACTACCACATCCACACTCAGCTTGCCGACAACGCGTTCTATTCCGGAGCCGTCGAATACACAAGCTCCAACATCTGGGAGGAGGCGCACGGCCACCCCAAGGGGTTCGTCCTGTTCGACACGGAGAGGCGCTCCGCGGAGTTCCACCGGACTCCCGTCGTGCGCCGGGTGCTGGACCTGCCGCCGGTGCCGGCCGGGTCGCTGGACGCCGCCGGACTGATGGAGGAGGTCGAGAGGCGGCTCGCGCCCCATCAGGCGGAGCTTGCCGAACTGGTCATCCGCCTGCCTGTGGAGGGGTTCCCCCGCGAGCTTCAGCGCGAACTGGACTGGAAGCGGCTGCGCGAGCTGAAGCTGAGCGCGCTGCATCTGGACATAGTGTTCCGTGCACCGCGCAGGGAGGAGCGTCCGGCGGAGGCCGGGGCGCGGGGAGCCGCGCGTCCGGTGGAGGTGGAGTGGCGCGAGTTCGCGGCCAGCCTGGAGGACCTCCCCGCCGGAGTGGAGCGGGAGCAGCTGACGGAACTGGGACTGCACTATCTGGCGGAAGCGGCCGCCGCGCTGGAAGAGGTGGCGGTATGAGGCTCATCTCGCTCAGGCTGCAGAACTTCCGGCAGTACCGGCAGGCGGAGATAGCCTTCCAGGATGGCATCACGGCCATCGTGGGGCGAAACGGCGCCGGCAAGACCACCCTGCTGGAAGCCATCGCCTGGACCCTCTACGGACAGAAAGCCATCGCCCGGATGGAGCGGGGCAGGGCGGAGACCGTCAAGAGCCGGGGCGCCGGGGCGAAAGACGTCACGGAGTGCGAGCTTGCCTTCGAACTGGGGGGGCAGCGCATCAACGTGGTGCGCAGGATGAACGACGCCGCGCTCCTGGTCGAGGGGCGGAAGCAGGATACCGGGACGGAGAACGTCACCAGAGCGGTCACGCGGCTGCTGGGGATGGACCCGCAGGCGTTCTTCACCAGCTTCTTCACCGGACAGAAGGACCTGGCGTTCCTGAAGGACGTCTCGAAGCGGAGCCGCGAGGAGTACATCGGGCGGCTGCTTGGCTATGAGCGCCTTACCCGCGCGCGGGTCCTGGCCAACGAAGAGAAGCTTGCCGTCGCCCGCGAGATCGACGTCCTGATGAAGGGCGCCGGCGACCTGGACGCGGCGCGGGAAAGGCGCAGGGAGGCTGAACAGCGCCTCGCGGCCGCGCGGGAGGAGCAGAAGGCGGCGCAGGCCGCCGTGGAGGAGGCGCGGGCGGCAGTGGAGCGGCTCGAGCCCGAGAAGCGGCGCTCCGAGGAGGCCGAACGGCGATACAGGGACCTGCAGAAGGACGTCCTCATGCTGCAGGGCCGGCTGGAGGCGGTCCGGCGGCAGCTGGCGGATGTGCGCAGGCGCGTGCAGGATGCCCTCACCGCGCGAGACGAGGTCGAGAGGCTTCGTCCCGTGGTGGAGGAGTACGAGCGCCTGCGCGAGCGCAACGAGGAGCTGAACCGCCTGGCGCAGGATGCCGCAAGGCGGGAGGGGCTGGAGACGCATGTCCGCTCCCTGCGTCAGGACCTAAACGAGACACTCGCCAGGCTGGAAGAGCTGGACGACCGGTGCGTCCGCCTGGATGAGATGCGGCAGCAGGCCGCTGCGCTGGAGCGGGAGGTGGAGAACCTCAGGGCGTCGCTGGAGCGCAGGCGCGAGGAGCGGCTCAGAGAGAAGGCCGGACTGCAGGCGTCGCTTGAGTCGGCGAAGCAGCGGGCGCAGGAGCTGGCGGAGCATCTGGAGCAGCTTCTGCAGGCGGGTCCCGACGGGGTCTGCCCCACCTGCGAACGGCCCCTCGGCGAGGAGTTCGACCGGGTGACCTCCGGGATGCGCGCCGAGCGCGAACAACTGCTCAGGGAGGCCGAAGAGTTGCAGGGGCGGCTGTCCGTCCTGCAAAGCGCCCCGGAGCCGGAAGAGGCCGGGGCTCTGGAGCATACCGAGGCACAGCTGAAGCGGCTGAGCCGGGAGGTGTACGAGGCGGAGGCTGCAGCGGCGGAGGCCAGCGGGCTCAGGCAGAGACTGGAAAGCCTCCGCGCGCAGTTGGAGGAGAAAGAGAAAGCCCTCGCGGAGCTGCCGGACGGGTACGACCCGGAGGAGCAGGAGAGGCTGAAAGCCCGGGCCCGGGAACTGCGGCCGCAGCGCGACCGCTGCCTCGCTCTTCAGCAGAGCGCGGCGCGGCTCGAGGAGGTGCAGCGTAGCGAACAGGAGGCGCTCCAGGAGGAGAAGGAGCTCGGCTCGCTTCTGGAGGAGCGCCGCGCGGAGCTCGGCCGGCTGGCCTTCTCGGAGGAAGCGCACCGTGAAATCCTCGGGCGCTGGGAGCAGGCGTCATCCGAGCTTCAGGCCGCCCGGGAGAGGCTCGCGCGGGCCGATGGAGATGTGTCCGGAGCGCAGGCCGTCCTGGAGAGCGCCCGCCGGCAGGAGGAGAGCTGCCGCGAACAGCAGCGGCTGCTGGGGGAGAAGCGCACGCGGCACCGCTATCTGGAGCTCCTGGCGGCCAAGTTCGACGAGCTCCGGAGCCAGCTCAACAGCGAGATAAGGCCGGGCCTGTCCGAGCGCGCCAGCCAGCTCATCTCCGCGCTGACGGACGGGCGGTATTCGCAGGTGGACCTGGATGAGGAGTACACCCCGCGCCTGTTCGATGACGGCGAGTTCAAGCCGGTCATCTCCGGGGGGGAGGAGGACATCCTGCACCTGTCGCTCAGGCTTGCCATCTCGCAGATGATCGCGGAGCGGGCCGGACTGGATATGGGGCTGCTGGTGCTGGATGAGGTGTTCGGGTCGCTCGACGAGTCGCGGCGGGACAGCGTGCTGGCCCTGCTGCAGAACCTGAAGGGCGCCTTTCCGCAGATCCTCCTCATCACCCACATCGAGACCATCCACGACATGGTGGACCGGTGTCTCTGGGTCGAGTATGATGCTGGCAGACAGGCCAGCGTGGTGCGAGAGTCGCTGGAGAGTCCGTTCGAGGGCATCGCCCTCGACGCGCAGCCCGCCCTGGCGCTGGAGTAGCAAGACGATGTCCCATCAGGCCCCTGCGGATGCCACGGTCCCGGCCGGCCGCATCGCCTCGTTCACCCGGGCGCTCGCCGCATTCCGGGAGGACTTCGATGCGTGGCTGGAGCGTTATCTGGACGGGCGCGAGCGGCTCTGCCGGGAATCCTCCCCGGCTCTGGAGCCCCTGGCGGGCGTGCTGAAGAGCTTCAGCCTGCGGCCGGGCAAGCGCCTGAGGCCGTTCCTTGTGGTGTGGGGGAGCCGGGCGGCGGCGCGGCTTCCGGACGAGCAGGTCATCCCGGTGGCGGCGGCGGCCGAGATGCTGCACGTGTTCGCCCTGGCGCACGACGATGTGATGGACTGCTCCGACACGCGGCGGGGGCTTCCCACCGTGCACCGGCTGTTCGAGAGCTGGCACGCGCAGCGGCGTCTGCGCGGCTCGTCCGTCCAGTTCGGCCTTTCGGGCGCCATCCTGCTGGGGGATTATGCGCTGGCCCTCTCGGACGCGCTCATCGATTCCAGCCCTCTCCCCCCCGCGCGGAAGCAGGCCCTTCGCGACGTCTGGGACCGGATGCGCGAGGAGGTCATCCTGGGGCAGTTCATGGACGTGGCGGCGTCCTGCTCCTCCACTCCCGCGCCGGAGGACGCCATCCATCGCATCCTGAGCCTGAAGTCGGGGAAGTACACCCTCGAGCGGCCGCTCCAGATGGGTGTCGCCGCAGCCGGAGGAGACCCGGCGCTGCACGAGGCATTCTCCCGCTACGGAGAACCGCTGGGGCGCGCCTTCCAGATCCAGGACGACATCCTCGGGATGTTCGGCTCCCCCGATGTGACCGGCAAGCCGGCGGATTCCGACATCCGCGAGGGCAAGTCCACCCTTCTCATCTCCCGCGCCTTCCGGGAGGCCTCTCCGGCGGAACGCGAGGCCATCCTGGCGGCATGGGGCCGTCCGGATGCCCGGGAGGAGGACATCGAACGGATCCGCTGCATCGTGCGGTCCACGGGCGCCCTGGATGCGGCGCGCTCCGCCGCGCAAGCCGCCGCGGACGAAGCCACCTCGGCGCTGGAGGGCGTCCCTCTCCCCGAAGACGTCCGCGAGGTGCTGCTGGGGCTTGCGGAGTTCGTGCTGGAACGAAGCGCCTGAACCGGACCCTTCTCAGGCCGTCCCCTTGAAATGCAGGGAGCCCGCCTCCAGTTGCGGAGGCGGGCTCCCGTCTCATCCGGAGCTCCGGGCCGGTGCGACCCGGAGCGTCGCCCGTCACATCACGGGTTTACCAGTTCGATGTCCTCGTCGCTGCGGACGTCCAGCCGGCGGATGACCTTGCTGCCCGCCTGCTCCAGGCGGACGACGCCGGTCACCTTGTAGTAGCTGCCCGTCGTGAACGGGATGGCCAGCAGGGACTTCACCTTGATGCCGGGCACCTTGGTCGGGACGAAGGCGGTCGGAGTGTCGTTCTCCACGCCGGAGCCGTCGTCGATGTAGAAGGTCGTCGTGGCGAAGTCGATGCCGGTCACCTTGCCCCACACGGTGGCGAGCAGGCCGTCATTGGGCAGGCCCGCGCCGCCGGTGGTGCCGCTGCCGCCGGCCGCCTTGTTGGTCACGCCCAGCGGGGTGGGAGTGAAGGCCTCGCCCGTCACCACGGAGGTGGCGTTCACCACCCGCTCGGGACCCTCGGTGCCCATCGTGCCGACCACCGTGACCAGCGTGTTCAGCGGCGGAGCGGAGCCGCTCCACTTCACCCGGACGCCGGCCGACTGGTCCTGCTCCTGGACGAAGAACCCGTCCGGATTCAGCGACTCGTCCAGACTCAGCTTGGTCACTACCACGTTCTCCAGCGTCACCGACGCGTTGTTGGCCTTGGTCTTGGCAAGACCGATCTTCGTCGGCGCCTGCACGATGGTGCCGTTGGAGATGCCCACGTCGCTCCACACGTTGTTGGCGCTGCGGGCCTGGACGTACCAGAAGTAGGTCACACCGTTCTCCAGCGACAGCCCGGTGCGGGTCACGCTGGTGCTGGTGGTGTTGGTCCAGCCCACGATGTATTCGCCCTGGTCCTCAGCCGTCACGCCGATGGCGTAGCGGTAAGCCACGCCGGTGGCGGTCCAGCTGGCCGATAGCTGGTTGGCGCTGGAGGACGAAGCCGGAGCGGTCACCACGGGCGTCGCCGGCTTCGCGGCGCTTCCCGCCGTCGGCACGAAGCGCGCCACGCTCTTCGTGGTGAACTCGTTCACGCCGTCCGGCGGCGAATACACGCGCAGTGTCTCGGAGCTGTTGTCGACCACATACAGGTTGCCGGCGGCGTCGAACGCCACATCCCTGGGGGTTCCCGAGCCGGTGGCCAGAGCCGCCACGCCGGTCAGGTTGGCGGTGCCGGTCCCGGAGATGACGCTCCAGGTGTTGCCGCCGTTCAGCGTGCGCAGCGTCAGGCCGCCGTCGCCGACCACCCAGCCGGTCTGCACGTCGCGGAAGTAGACCGAGCGCAGGTTGGCCGTGGTGCCGGAGTTCAGGGCCGTCCAGGTGGCGCCGCCGTCGGTGGTGCGCAGGATGACGCCTCCGTCACCCACAGCGTAGGCGGCAAGCGCCGTCACCACGTACACTCCGTTCAGTTTGGCCGTCGTGCCAGAGTCCTGCGCCACCCACTCGGCTCCGCCGTTGGTGGTCTTCAGGATGGTGCCGTTGTCACCCACGGCGTAGCCGGTGGTCGACCCGAACCCAGTCGCGAACACCACCATGCTGATGCTGTTGAGGTTCGCCGTGGTCCCGGAAGTCTGGATCTCCCACTGGGTGGGCTCTTCGACGTTGCTGGCGTTCAGCCTGCGCAGGATGGTCCCGCCGTCGCCTACCACGTACAGGTCGTACGCGGGTCCGGCGAAGCTCGAGATGCGGCGGCTGATGCCGTTCAGCTTCACCGTCACGGGCGAGGTCTCGGTCACCCACGCGCCGGCCGTGTTGCTCAGGATGGTGCCGTTGTTTCCGACGGCCCAGCCGTGCACCACCGGCGGAGTAGCCGAGTTCCAGATGGCTGTCACCGCGTTCAGGTTCTCGGTGGTTGGCGAGAACTCCGACGTCCACGCTGTCCGGTTGTCCAGGCGGAAGATCTTCCCGCCGTTGCCGACGGCCCATCCGTTCAGCCCGGCCGTGGAGCTGTTGGAGATGCTGATGCCGTTCAGCGCCACTCCGGCCTCGGGGGCCGTCTGCGCGCTGAAGCTGGCGCCGACATTGGTCGAGTAGTAGAGCGAGCTGTTCGCGCCCGCCAGCCACACCAGCGCCCCGCCGCCCACCGTGGTCAGAGTGGCCTGAATGGGCGTGCGATCATCGTCGAAGTTGAACACGTTGACGATGCCGCTGAATGTCCCGGCGGTGGCCATGCGCTTGGCAGGCTCATAGATCGCGACGCCGGCCACGTTGTTCCGCAGCGGGTCCGGCGACCCCCACTGAGCCAGCGAGCGCCACGTGGGCGCGTAGTTGTTGTCCGGATTGCCGTCCGGCGCGATGCGGAACAGCGAGGCGTAGTCCGTGCCGTTGGAGCGGTACTGGGTGAGCCAGAAGTTGCCCGCCGCGTCGCGCTCCAGATCGCAGTTGTAGTTCCAGAGCTGGTTCGGGATGTCGTCGTTCCAGAACACGGTGGGAGGCTGCTTGTACGGCACGTCCAGCGGGCCGATGGGATACATCCAGATGCTCCCCCGGCTGCTCTCGTTCGTGTCCTCCGGAACGATGAGGTCTTCGTCCACCGTGTAAAGCACCCGGTTCAGGCCCTTGCCCACCACGAGTCCCGTGGACACGCTTCCGTGGATGGCCGGGGGTGACACGGGGGCGGGGTCGGTTCCGACCTTGTTGGCCACGTCCTCCGGGTCCAGGATGACCTTCCAGTCACCGGACAGGTCCGGAGGAGCCACCCAGACTCCACCGTGCTCATCGGACCAGTCGAAGAAGTAGACCTTGCCCTCAGGGCCGACGATGAGGCGGTACGGACTGGCCGTGGAGGTCGTGACCCAGCCGGCGTTGCCGTTCCGAGCCGTATCACCCTGGCCGATGGCATCCGTCAGATCGGCGTTCAGGGCGAACGCCCCGTTGTTGGTGGTCCTTCCGGTCACCGTGGTGCCGTCGCGGGCGACGTTCACGTAGATCCGCCCGAAGAACGGGCTGTTCGGGTCCTTGTTCACGTCGACAGCGCGCGGGAACTCGAACTGCACCTCTCGGATATTGTCGTCCGAGATGAGCGTCCAGGCCCCGTACCCGCTTCCCCGCGTGTAGACCTTGAAGTAATACTCCACGTTCGTGGGGACCAGGACGTTGGAGTTGTTCTTCAGGTCCCAGGTCCAGGTGTTCAGGCCCTTCGGCAGGGGACCGAGGCTGACGCTGCGGACAAGGGCGTCGTTGTCCGCTCTGTGTATGTCGATGCGGACCTCCTGGTCAGCGGCTTCGTTGAGGCGGAACGAAAGCTGCACCGACGGGTTGGGCTGGGTGGCGTCCACCGCCGGTGCGCTGAACTTGAGGTCCGTTGCATACACGTTGGCCAGCGCGGGAGCCGCCATCACGGCCGCCAGCAGAACGCAGACGGCCAGAGCGGCCACGGCTGGCCCCGCCCGATGCGAGAACCATCCTCTCATGATTCCCTCTCTCCTTTTCGGCAGAAGGTCAAGTGACGTAGCGACAGGGGCGCCGAAGCCCGTCCCCGGACTTCGCGGCCCCTCCGGAACACATCGCCGGATCACCCCGGCAGAATTGACAGTGCCGGACGACCCGGATTGTCCATTTGTAATATGCCGGGGCCGCTCCTGTCAATCCGTACAAATACCAGCATCGCACCCCGGCACAATTACCGGCCTCAAGCTTTTTCCACACGCGCCCGGCTTTTCAACCATCTTTCTCCCGCCGCACTGCCGCGAGGGTCCGGAGTGTGCTATCCTCAAGCGCGGCAATGAGAGTCATCCGCTTTCTGGTCACCGCCTTCCCGCTCTGGGTCACCATCGCGAGCCTGTGCGCGCTGTGGCGCCCGGCGCTTTTCACCTGGTTCAGCGGCCCGCTCATCCCCTACGGCCTGGGAGTCATCATGCTGGGGATGGGGGTCACTCTCACCACTGAAGACTTCCGCCGCGTCTTCCTGATGCCCCGGCTGGTGATGCTGGGGGTGGTGCTGCAGTACACCGTGATGCCCGCACTGGGCTACACCCTCGCCGGAGCCTTCCGCCTGCCTCCGGCGTTCGCCGCCGGACTCATCCTGGTCTCCTGCTGCCCGGGAGGCACGGCGTCCAATGTGGTCACCTTCCTGGCCCGCGCCGACGTGGGGCTCAGCGTCACGATGACCGCCTGCTCCACGCTGCTCGCCGCCGTGATGACCCCGGCCCTCACAGCCCTGCTGGCGGGCACGCGCGTGGACGTGGACGCGATGGGGCTGTTCGGCTCCACCATCAAGGTGGTCATCGTCCCGGTGGTGGCGGGAGTGCTGCTCAACCGCTTCGCCCCCCGGCTCAGCCGCGCCGTCCAGCCGGTGGCCCCGCTGGTGGCGGTGGTGGTCATCGTCCTGATCGTCGCCTCCATCATCGGAGCCGGGCGGGAGCTCATCCTCTCCGCGGGAGCGCGGCTCGTCGGGGCGGTGTTCTCGCTCCACGCTTGCGGGTTTCTGCTGGGGTATCTGCTCAGCCGGCTGCTGGGAGCCCGGCTGCAGGCCCGCCGGACCATCTCCATCGAGGTCGGGATGCAGAACAGCGGGCTGGGCGTGGTGCTGGCCAGGGAGAACTTCCCGGACCCGGCCACAGCCATCCCCAGCGCCATCTCAAGCCTGTTCCACTCGGTCATCGGCAGCCTGCTGGCCGGCTGGTGGCGGCTGCGTCCGGGCAGGGACTGACCGGCAGGGCCCTCTGAAATGCGCGTCCGGGGCGCACAAGCCGCCCCGGACACTCCCGAGAGGATGCTGCTGCGCCCGGCTCACTCGTCCAGAAGCACGCATCCCGCTCCCAGCTCACTCGTCCAGAAGCACGCATCCCGCTCCCAGCCGCTGCTCCGGCCTGCCCTCCACGTCGATCTCGAGCACCGTCGCCACCGGGTCGGGAGGACTGTCGGGCAGACCGAATATCACCAGCCGCGGCCCGGACTGGCGGAACCCCAGTTCCCAGCCGTTCATCAGCCTGACGCCGGTCACGCGGTTCATCAGGCCGCCGATGGCCAGCTGCTGGCCCGGCCAGTGGAACACGTGGTAGTAGAGCCGGCTTCCCCGGGCCGTGAAGGCGCCAGTGAACATCCAGTGCTGCTGGAAGCGGTCGGAAGCCTCGTAGACGGCCGGCCCGTGACGCTCCAGCCAGCGCCCCACCTCCGCGAGTGTGTCGATGCAGGGCTGCGGGACGCTGCCGTCCGGCGCGGGGCCGATGTTCAGCAGGAGGTTCCCGCCCCCGGCCGCCACCTGCCGGAGCATTCCCACCACCTGCTTCGGGGTCTTGTAGTCCGTGTCCGCGGGAGCGTATCCCCAGCTGCTGTTGAACGTCATGCACGACTCCCACATCCGTCCCTCTTCTTCCGGGCGGATGTGCTGTTCGGGAGTGCCGAAATCCTCGGGGAGCAGGGAGCGGTTGTTGATGATGATGTCGGGCTGAAGCTCCCGCACCATCGCGTTCATCTTCGCGGACTCCCAGCCTTCCACGTCCAGCGGCCAGGCCACGTCGTACCACATGATGTCCACCTTGCCGTAGTTGGTGCACAGTTCGCGCACCTGGCCGTGGATGTAGTCCACGAACCGCCTGCGGGCGGCCTCATCGGTCTTGCAGCGCGCCCCGTCCGGGTGGTGCCAGTCCATCAGCGAGTAGTAGAAGCCCACGCGCAGCCCCTCCGCGCGGGCGGCCTCCACGTATTCGGCCACCAGGTCCCGTCCCGGTCCGCGCCGGGCGGCGTTGTAGTCCGTCAGCCTGCTGTCGAACAGGCAGAACCCTTCGTGGTGCTTGGTGGTCATCACCATGTAGCGCATTCCGGCCCGCTTCGCGAGCCGCGCCCACTCGCGCTGGCAGCCGGGCCGCGGCTTCCAGCTATCGGCGAGCGGCTCGTATTCCTCGAGCGGGATGCGTTCCCGGTTCATCACCCATTCGTGGCGCCCCAGCTGGGAGTAGAGTCCCCAGTGGATGAACATCCCGAATCGCGCCCTGCGGAACCATTCCAGCCGTCGCGCGCGGTCCTGTTGTTCGGGGGTCATCGCTGCCTCGTCCGCCATCTCGGTCCTCCTGGGAAAGGTGGTATTATCCGATGTTTCTGCGCCGGGGTCGGTCTCTCCTCCCTCGAAGGGCGGTCCGGTACGAGCGCCGCACGCCAGGCCGCTCGCGGCATCTTCGCGAGGCGCCCCTTCCGGCGCAGCAGGCCCGTCCGGCTCTGCAAAATTGCGCCGGGTACTTTGGTACCGGCGGCGCGAATTCCTATTGCCAACGGGTTGCAGGTATGGTATAGGCGGAGTGCCGGTCGCGCAACCCGGTGGCAGGTAAGCCTCCGGAGGCGGCCGGCGAGTCTCCCCGGACAAAACGTCGGGGCACCTCCGCAGGAGCCAGATGCCACTAAGGGGCATCAAGCTACTCCACACGGAGGACGCCTCTTCGATCACTCCGGGGCCACTAGTTGCCACTCAGTGGCGGAAAGGGCACTCAAGGCAAGATGGATCGGAACGATACCCTGCACAGAACACGCAGCCCGCAGCCGGCGCGGACATCCCGCCGGCCACGCGGCTTCACGCTCGTGGAGCTCCTCGTCGTCATCGCCATCGTCGCCATCCTGGCGTCCATCCTGATGCCCGTCTTCGGACAGGCCCGCCAGACCGCGATGCGGACGCGCTGCGCCTCCAACCTGCGCAACATCCACAGCGCCGTCCTGATGTACGCCCAGGACTGGAGGGAGTGCATGCCTTTCGAGGTCAAGCTGGAGGTCTCGACTCCAGCCTACGGCACGCACACCATCCTGAATCCCTATGTGAAAGCTCCCGAGGTGTTCCACTGCCCGGCGGATACGGGAGACGGCCGCAGCGGCGTCCCCGTCTGGCAGAGGTTCGGGCTCAGCTACAAGGTGGAAGGGCGCTGCTTCTCCAACCCGTGGGACGAGAAGCTCGGGATGCCCGTCATCCGCAAGCTGTCTCATCTGGACACCGGCATCGACACCAAGAAAGTGCTGGAGGGCAAGGAGGACAAAGAGCCGCAGTTCCTGGCCCAGCTCCAGCTGATGAGGGACCTGTTCTTCCCGTGGGAGAACGGGAAGGAGATGAAGAAAGAGGGGCTCGTGGTGCGGGCCTGGCACCGCAGCGGGGCCAACGTGGTGTTCCTCGACGGACACGTCGCCTTCGTCAAGAGCAAGAAAGAATGGGAGGCGATGCGGGGCAAGTCGGGAGACTGAACGGATGGGAAAGGTGCACCGTCTTCTGCGAGCCTGGCATAAATGGGTGGGAGTCGTCGCGGCGCTTGCGCTCATCAGCTTCGCCGTCACCGGCATCCTGCTCAACAACAGGGAGACGTTCGGGCTGAAGCCGCCCGCCCCGAAGCCCCCGGCGCCCGACGCGGCGGCGGCTTCGGATCTGCCGAAGTTCACCGCCGGGGTCCGGCTGGCCAGCCTGCCCGTCACCCCGGAACAGGCTCTCGCCATCGCCCGTCAGCGGTTCGGCGACGTCCCGCTGGACAAGCTGGAGCTCAAGCACGAGAAAGGCGCTCTTCAGTATCGCATCCACACGCGGGAAAAGCCGCCCGCGAAGCTCTACATCGACGCCGCGACCGGAGATGCCGTGACGCAGCAGCCCGAGGCGGCCGCGAAGCTGGAGAAGTTCATCCTGGACCTGCACCACTTCAACTTCGGCGAGGGAAGGTTCCGCATCGTGGCGGACGTCTTCGCGGGGAGCCTGGCTCTGCTCACGGCGAGCGGCCTGTGGCTGTTCGTCAGAGAGGAGAGCGCCCGTCGGCGGTCCCGGCAGATCGCGAGGGAGCGCTCCGCGGCGCAGATGTCGGACCGGGCATCCGTCTCCCGGCCGGTCAGGGCCACGCCTTCCGAAGCGGAAGGCTGACTGCGTCCCTCAGCGCCGGGCTCGCCGGAACGCTTCGGCATAGGCGAGCCCGGCCGCCCGTCCCGCGGCGGCGTTCAGGCGCCGGAGCAGGTCCGGACGTCCGCTCCCCTGGGTCCGGTGAGCCGCCCGCGCGGCCAGTTTGACATCCATGGTGTCCGTGATGTCCACCAGCACGTCCGGCCGCCGCGTCTGCCAGTAATACAGCACCGGCCTCCCTTCGCCCTGCTCCCGCCACCACTGCCGCACGATGCGTCCCGCTCCCTGATGGTCGGCGTGCAGATAGGGCAGGGAGGGCTTCTCCGGGTCGAAGGTCAGCACCGCGTCCGGCCGCACGCGGGCGGCGGTCCGCTCCAGCTCCCGGCGCAGCGCATCGCCCCGGGCCACCGCGCGGTCCGGCAGAGCGGGCATGTGCACGCTGGAGTAGCCCACCAGGCCGGCCGCGGCCATCTGCTCCCGCCGGCGCTCCGCCCGCAGGTCCTCCGCGCCGGTCAGGTTCGGTCCGCGCTCCCCGTCCGAGGCCACGATGACGTGCACCTCCACTCCCTCCCGCGCCATCCGCGCGAGGGTGCCGCCGGCATACCATTCCAGGTCGTCGGGATGGGCCGCTACCGCCAGCACCCGCTCGAACGCCAGCAGCCGAGCCCCTTCCTGCAGCGCCGGCGCGGCGTCCGCCACCGGCCGCGTCCGCAGCTCCATCCAGAGCGCAAGCCCGGACGCCCCCGCCAGGAGCCAGGCCGCCACGAGCCTTGCCTGGCGCCGGGAGCCCTTTTCCTCTCTCATAGTTGCTACACTCTCCCCGGCCGATGCGGAATAATCTTCAAGCGATGACAGGCTCAGGCAAAGCTGGTCGCCCGTCCGTCCCGGGAGCAGGAGACCTCCCTCCGCTCGTTGTGGTCGGCGCTTCGGCGGGAGGCCCGCCCGCGCTGGTCCGGTTCCTCTCGGCCCTTCCCGCCGGGTTTCCTGCCTGCGTCGCCATCGTCCAGCATATCCGCCCCGATTTCACCAGCCGGCTTCCGGAGGTGCTGGGGCGCGCCTGTGCTCTCCCCGTGATGGATGCCCGCAGCTCCGCGCTCCTCGAAGCGGGCACGGTCTTCGTGGCGCCCCCGGACCGTCACCTCTCCGTCAGTCCTCAGGGACGCATCGTGCTCAGGAGCACTCCGCCCGTCAACTATGTCAGGCCCTCGGTGGATGTCCTTTTCGAGTCCGCGGCATCCTGGAGGGGCGGGGTCGTCGCCGTGGTGCTCACCGGCACCGGGCGGGACGGAGCGGAAGGCATCAGGGCCATCCACCGGGCGGGAGGCCTGACCATCGCGCAGAGGCCGGCCGCCTGCTCCGGCATGCCCGAGGCGGCCATCGCCACCGGCTGCGTCCGGATGGTCCTTCCCCTCGAGGACATCGGACCGGCGGTCGTGGAAGCCGCCGGACGCCTGGCCCGCCGCGAGGCCGCCTGACGGAGGATGGGGCCGCCCCCCGCGGGAGCGGTCCCCGCCGCGCGTTCCGGTCAGCCGCGGGCCGCCGCCTTGCAGATGACGCTGAACGGCTCGGCTTTCAGCGAAGCCCCACCGACCAGCGCCCCGTCGATCTCCGTCTTCGCCAGCAGCTCGGCGGCGTTTTTGTCGTTCACGCTCCCGCCGTACAGCACGCGCGCGCTGTCCGCCGCGGCGTCTCCCGCCATCTCCCGCACCGTCTGCCGGATGAGTCCGCAGACACGGTCGGCCTCGCCGGCCTCGCAGACCTCTCCCGTGCCGATGGCCCATACCGGCTCGTAGGCGATGACCAGTCCCGCCACCTGTTCGGCCGAAAGACCGTCCAGGCAGGCGCGGATCTGCCCGCGGACCACCTCGTCCGTGCGCCCGGCGCGCCGCTCGTCGATGGTCTCCCCGCAGCAGATGATGGGGACCAGCCCTCTGGCCAGCGAGAGCTTCGCCTTGGCGTTAATCGTGGCATCCGTCTCGCCGAAGTATCCCAGCCGCGAAGCCAGGGTCTCATCCACCGTCCCGAAGCGCCCTCTCGTCTCGGAGTGCCCGATGATGACATACGTGCAGCCCGCCTCCACCAGCATCTCCGGCGAGATCTGGGACGTCCAGGCGCCCTTGTCCTCCCAGAACGTGTCCTGCGCCCCCAGGCGTATCCCCGAATCGCCGATGGCCTGCAGCGTCGCGTCCAGGGCCGTGAACGGGGGACAGACGCAGATCTCCACGCCCTGAAGCCCCTTCACCAGCGGGATGAGCGCCGCCATCAGCTCCCGCGCCTGGGCGCGGGTGTTGTTCATCTTCCAGTTGCCCGCGATCAGCGGTGTCCTCATCGTGTCTCTCTGGCTCCTTTCCGGTCCCGCGCCCGGCTTGCGGCGCGGACCTCAAAAGAAACCCCCTCCCCGGAAGGGGAGAGGGTGTCACTCATCGGAAACGCCCGCTCCTACCTGTCCAGCAGGGCGGCCACGCCCGGAAGCACACGGCCTTCCACGAACTCCAGGCTGGCGCCCCCTCCCGTGGAGACGTGCGACACCTTGTCGGCGTAGCCCATCTGCTCTATGGCCGCCGCGGAGTCCCCTCCGCCGACCACGGTCGTGGCGCCGCTTGCCGCCAGAGCCTCGGCGATGGCCAGCGTCCCGTGCGCGAAGTTCGGCATCTCGAACACGCCCATCGGCCCGTTCCAGAACACGGTCTTCGCGGACTTTATCTCCTCTGCGAACGCCTTCCGCGACTCCGGACCGATGTCCAGCCCCATCATATCGGCGGGAATCTGGTCGGCGGGCACCACGCGGGACGGCGAGTCGTTGTTGAACTCCGCAGCCACCACGATGTCGGTCGGCAGCAGCAGCTTGACGCCCCTTGCCTTCGCATCCTCCAGGGCCTTGCGGGCGAGGTCCAGTCCCTCCTCGTCCAGCAGGGACTTGCCTATCTGGAGCCCCTGCGCCTTGAAGAAGGTGTAGGCCATCCCCCCGCCGATGATGAGCGTGTCCACCTTGGACAGCAGGTTCTGGATGACGGGGAT
>FWWL01005095.1_pt1 | contig 21094 bp, 21 predicted proteins | sample 2228331 | NCBI WGS metagenome assembly FWWL01 (sample SAMEA103939775, study PRJEB20133) | metagenome | reverse complement strand
TATATAACATCATCAAAATATCCATCCTATGAACCAAATCCAAATAATGGTCAACCTTTTAAGATAAATGATCCAAATAAGCTCGTTGCCTTGAATAAAGTTTTCACTGGTCAAGTTTATCCATCTTATATTTCACTCCCTATAAATAATCAAATTATTGGTATTCATGAGATTGCACAAATATCAAATTCTGGAACATGCTCAATAAAGAACAGACAAGCACTTTGCAATGGTCAAATCCCACAATATGTTTACGATATAAATGGCAGAGCTATTTTGAATAAAGATTTAAAGAAGGGTATTTATATAGTAAAGATTAATAGGAAGTTATTTAGGGTTTTTGTTTATTAGGAGGTTTGCACAATAATTCCTAAAGGGGGTTGAAAGATTGCAAAATGCTTTAAAATTTTCTAACTATGAAAATCACATATCTTGGACATGCAAGTATCAAGGTTGAAGTTTCAAATAAAATTATATACATAGACCCTTTTCTTTCAGGCAATCCAAAAGCACCTATAACTGCTGATGAGATTACATCCGCAGATATTGTAATTGTTACACATGACCATGGGGATCATCTTGGTGATGCATTTTATATTGCAAAAAAGACGAATGCTTGGCTTGTATCTCAATATGAAATTGTAGTTTTAGGGCAAGAGAATGGCATTCAAAAAGTAGAGCCTATGAATATAGGAGGGCCTATTAATGTTGAAGGTATCAAAATTGCACTAACACCAGCTTGGCACACATCTCAAAGAGGAGATCCAACAGGTGTTATAATTCAAGCACTTGGAAAAACATTATATCATTCAGGAGATACAGGCTTATTCTCAGATATGAAACTAATAGGAGATTTATATAAGCCTGATATTGCACTTCTTCCCATTGGTGGAAGATTTACTATGGATATTTATCAAGCTGCAAAAGCAGTCGAATTTATAAGACCAAAATATGTGATTCCTATTCATTATAATACATTTGACTTCATAAAAGCGGACCCACAAGAATTTAAAAAGCTTGTAGGAGCCTTATCAGCAGTTGTAATTTTAGAACCAGGAGAAACATTTAATTATTAAAGTTGAACTATATTATTGAAAATTTGAAAAGAATTAGGGAGAAAATAGTAAATACTTGTGAAAAAATAAGTAGAAATGCTAGTGAAATTCAAATTTTGCCTATTACAAAAGGTGTAGATATTTATAGGATAAAATTTTTATATGAATTAGGATTTAGGGAATTTGGAGAGAATAGGGTAAAGGAAGGAATGCAAAAGGTTATATATTTACCAGATGATATAAAATGGCACTTAGTAGGTCATTTACAAACTAATAAAGTTAAAAAGGCAATAGAAATTTTTAGAGTAATTGAGAGTATTGATAGACTTGAAATTATTGATGAAATTGAAAAGAGGCATACTGAAATTGAAGTATTTTTAGAATTTAATTGTTCAAAAGAAGAAAAAAAGCATGGATTTGATGTAGATGATTGGGAAAGAGCATTTGAAAAAATTTTATTTTCAAAACATTTAAAAATTGTTGGACTTATGACACTTGGACCATATCCTGTTGATGAAAAAAGAAGCAGAAAAGCATTTGAGACATTAAGGAAAATTAAAGAAAAGGCAGAAGAAAAATTTAATTTAAAAGATTTGAAACTTTCAATGGGCATGAGTGAAGATTTTGAATATGCAATATTGGAAGGTGCGGATATTATAAGAATAGGGAGGGCTATATTTGAAGAGAATTTTAATTTTAAATAGAAGGGATATATTAAATCCTCTTGGTGGAGGTGCGGAAAGATATACATTTGAAATTGCAAAAGCTCTAATAGAAAATGGATGTGAAGTTCATTGGTTTTCTTCAAAATTTAAAAATTCAAAGAGTATAGAATTTTATGAAAATATTAAAATTATTAGAATGGGTAATGAATTATCTGTTCATTTTTTTGGACTAATCTATGCGGTTTTAAATTATAAAAAATATGATTTGATTATTGATGAGTTCAATGGTATTGGCTTTTTTACATTTTTCCTTAAAAAATCTATATTGTTAATTCACCAATTATATCAAGAATTTTGGACAGAGGAGATGGGAAAAATTTTCTTTCCTATGAAATACATTGAAAAATTTTTGCTTTGGTTGTATAGAAATAAATCCACAATAACAGTTTCAAATTCAACATTGAATAATTTAAAGGAAATTGGATTTAGGAATGTTGTTATTGTTGAAAATGGAATAGATGAAATAAATTTAGATTGTAAAAAAGAAGAGAATTTAACACTTTGCTTTCTTGGAAGGTTAAGAAAAACAAAAAATCCTGAGGATGCAATCAAAATTTTTTTAAATGTTAAAAATTATATAACTAATTCAAAGATGATAATAATTGGAACAGGACCACTTGAAGGTTATTTGAAAGAAAAATATAAAAATGTTAAGGATTTGTATTTTTTAGGATATTTAAGTGAGGAGGAAAAATATAAAAATCTATGTAAATGTCATTTTTTAATAGTGCCAAGTATTAGGGAAGGTTGGGGTATTGTTGTAATTGAAGCAAGCTATTTAAGTGTTCCTGTGATTGGATATAATGTTCCAGGTCTTATAGATTCTATTAGGGATGGTATAAATGGCTTTCTTGTAAATAATATAAGTGAAGCAGTTAATAAAATTTTATGGGTTTATAATGATAGAGAACTTTATAATAGATTGGTTGAAAGTTCAAAAATCTATGCAAGGCAATTTTCTTGGAAAACGACAAGGGAAAAGTTTATTAAAGCTTTAATATCACTTGACCTTTAAGGCAACAGAGCCTGCAATTATTGTGCTAATTAGGAAACTTAATGCAATTGCATGCTCTTTAAACTTTCCAAATAGAATAATTGAGAAAGTAAAATAACAAATAACAAATAGAATATTATTGATCAAAAATGGTTTAGGGTTGTTTTGAACCCGATTTTTTATAATAAAAATTGATATGAAAGAAGATATGAGAAAAGCAACTGAAAATATAATTAGAGATGGATAAAATCTCAAGAATGAGCTACCTGCGACTAGTATAATTGCAAAGTATCCAAAAACTATTTCCGATAGGAACAGTCCTAATGCTATTAAAGTGTATTTTGGAAAGAATTTTTTTAAGTATAGAATATCAGAACTCATTTCAACTGTTGCAATTGAAAGTGGAGCATTTAAAATCTGTCTAATTGTGCTATCAATTCTTCTAATTAATGCAATACCTGAAACATCACCGACACTGCCTAATAGACCAAGCACAAATCTATCCAAATATCTATAAATTGGTGAAGTTAAAGATGAAATAAATGACAACCTATAATAATTTTTAATTTCAGAAATAATTTCATTTTTATAAGCAATTTTAGGTTTTGTAATTAAGATAAGAATGATTAGGACAATAAGATATACAATAAAGTAAATTTCTAATACATAATTTAGGCTTTTTGGTTTTGAGATAATAAGAGCTGTTATAATTGAAATTAAGGATAGACTATTTATAGAATTTGAAATCGTATAATTTTTTCTTGAATATAGGAAATTTGAAAATAGAGGTATTATGGCATAAGGTAAGAGTAAAATGATTTTGAAATTTAGAAATGAGAAAATAACATAAAAAGATGATGTTATTAAAATTGATTTAAATAACAAAATTCTATCATTATCATTTTGCCACTTTGGAATAAAATTTTGGAAAACAACCTCAAAACTAACAGTAAAAATACTTGAAATTGAAAGAGCTATCGCTTGGATTATAAAAAATTCATCCAAAATTTTTGGACTTAATATATCAAAAAGAACCTTTAAATTTAAAAATCCAAGAAAGATATTAAATATATTTAAGAGCGAATTAAAAAGCAATGGGAGAACTTGTAAATATCTCTACTAAATTTGTAATTTTATTATTATCATCAATACCTCCAAATACAAAAATTTCACTTCCAATTGTTGCTGAACCTAAACCCTTTCTGGGTGTCTTCATATCAGTTATATATGTCCAACTATCAGTATTTGGATCATACCTAAAAACTTTTGAAGATATTGAACTAACAGACTGTCCTCCAAATACGTAAATTTTACCATCCAAAATTGAGCAAGCATGATACTTTAAGTCAATATCTAAGCTATGCTTTTCTACCCAATCATTTGTAAGCGGATCATATACTTCAAGCTTATTATTTCCCCCACCAATTGCATAAATTTGACCATTTAAACTAACTGCACAAAGACCATCTCTAGGATAATTTAATGATGCTCTCTGAGTAAAACCATTGTTTGAAGGATTGAATTCATAAAATGATTTTGTATTAGCTCCTACAATTATATAGATTTTATCATTTAAAGTCAGAGCAAAACAACCACCTGCTAGAAATGGCAAACTTCCCAAATTTTGATATGTGTTTGAGACTATATCGTATGAGAAAAAGTTATCTGTTGATGTATTTGCAACATAACCACCAAATATGTAAATTTTATTATTGTAAAAAGCTATGCAAGAGTTTTTAAGATGAAGTGGAGCAATTAAAGTATCTGATATTGAATAATTTCCACTATAAATTATCATTCTCGATGTTGAATAATCAGAGAAGCTTGTATCACCACCAAAGATATAAAAATTTCCAGCATTAGATGTATATCCAAAGTAAGCTACTTTGTATGGTAGAGGATTACCATCTTTCCAAAATTGTTCCTCATCCTTTTTCATACAAGCAGTCAAGATCAAAAGAACAAAAATATAGTTTTTCATATTAATTAAAATTTTAAAGCATATAAAAACATTAGTATGAGCTTTAAACTTTTCCAAATGAATTTATTCAACTATATTCTTATCATTATTGGTATTTTGATTTTTTTTCTTGGAATATATCGCTACTCCTCACAAGAAGTCCTTGTTGAGAAGGGTGGTGATATTATAACAACGAGCAAGCTTTCATTTAATGTTAAATCCCTACCATTTGTAATAGTTTCAATAGTCATTATCTTGCTTGGTTTGATAATAAGACTTACACCATCTCAAAATTACATTCTAACATATAATTCAATTTCTAAGAAATTCTACTTATCAAAAGGGGGTATTGGTTTTCATATCCCATTTATAAATGAAGTGAGTATATATGATGGGAGAATTAAATCATTTCCTGAGGAACAAAAACCTTTTACAATTTGGTCATCAAGCTCAGATGGGGTTCAAATTGGTCTAGACTTGAAGGTTTGGTTTTCAATAGATACAAATAAAATTATAACCCTTCATAAGCTGCTTGGACCTGAAAACTATAAGAAAATTATTGAACCTGAACTAAAATCAATAATAAAGAGTGAAATTTCAAGGTATAGTGCTTTGGAGCTTTGGACAACCGGAAAACAAAAAATCTCAGATAGTCTACTACTGGCACTTAACAATAAGTTTAAAAATTATGGTATTTATATAAATAGTGTTTCGATTGAAGAGATTAAAGCAAGCCCCGATTTTTTAAAGACGTTAGAAGATATAGCTATATCAAAACAAAAGGCAGAGAAGCTAAAATATGAAGTTCAAGCAGAGGAGCTTGAAGCACAAAAGCGAAAGGTTCAAGCTCAATCAAAAGCAGAAGAGATTGAAATAATATCAAGAGCATTAAGTAGAAATCCAAGATATATAGACTATCTTTATGTTGATAAACTTTCAGATAAGGTTCAAGTTATAATATCTGATAAACCTAACATCATAAATTTTGAAAAGAAATGAAATTTAGAACTTTTAATATGGATTTCAAAAATCCAATTATCTTAGCATCTGGTCCTTGGTGGTATGGTGAGGAATTTTGGGGAAAGATAGATTTTGAAAAGCTTGGTGCTATTACATTCAAAAGTCTTACAAAGAATGAAAGGATTGGAAATCCTCCTCCAAATATCTTAGTTGAGGATTTCGTTGTTTATAATTCAGTAGGGCTTAAAAATCCAGGTGTTGATAAGTTTATAAATGAAATATTTCCCAAATTTGAGAATATAGATACAGTGTTAATATGCTCAATAGCAGGACATGATGAAGATGAATTTTTGGAAAACTTAGATAAACTTAATAAACTTGAGAGAATTTCCTTATTTGAACTGAATTTATCTTGTCCTAATGTTGAGGGAGGACTTTTTTGCTTTAATAAAAATTCAATAAAGTATATTGTTGAAAACGCTAAGAAAATTACTAAGAAACCTCTTATTGCAAAACTTGCACCAGAAGGGGAAATCCTACCTTATATTGAAATTGCACTTAATTTTGGATGTGATATCATAAATGCTGCTAATAGTCCAATTGGTCTTAAAATTGATGTTAAGACAAAAAATCCATATTTCCATAGGGTATTCTGTGGATATTCTGGCAAGGCTGTAAAACCATTAATTCTGAAAAAAGTTTATGAAATTTATAAGACATTTAAGTGTCCGATAATTGGTCTTGGAGGCATATTTAGCTTAGAAGATGCTCTTGAATACATCTTTGCTGGTGCAACTTTTGTTAGCATTGGTAGTGCCATTTATTATGACTATAAAATACCTGAAAAAATCATAGATGAACTTGAAAATTATTTAAAGAAAGAAGGATTGGAAAATCATTTAGATTTAGTCGGTATTGCAGTTAGATAATTATATTAGTTTTTTCATCACTATTCTCACTAAATCAATTTGAACATCACTTTTTGCTAGAATAGCCAAATATGCACTTAACTTTTTATGTATAAAAAATACCGCTTCACCTTCCAAAATAAGTGTTTCATTACTCTCTATAAAATGACCGAATTTTTTAATAATCTCAGAAACCCTATCTGAAATTTCTACTTTTTTATTCAGAAATGCAGGATCAATGTATTCGAGGTTAATTATTTCAGATTTTTGACCTTCAAAATAATATAAAACCGCTACAATTGAACCTATTTTCTGAAGTTCATTCACAACTGTATCAGCACTTATAAATGTAGTTAGAACAGGTATGTTTTGAGCTTGGAATGTAACATTAAGTATTGCTTCGTCTACTCTTAAATTGAGTGTTCTTTCATTTATCAATTGATTAGTTTTCATAATATAAACCCTTTTAATTGGAAGTTTAATTATTCTCCTTAAAGCCTCAATACCTACATAGTTCTCATATTCTGCATGATAAATTTTCCTATCATTAACAAATATCCTAGCAATTTTATCAACCTTATTGCCTTCTGTTATAATTACTATTGTTAAAGGACTCCTTGTTGTTTGGATACTTTGTATGACATCAATAGCATGTATTTCATTACTTAGTTCCTTCACGCTTAAATTTTAAAGCCTAAAAATTTTATCAATCTACATCTCGTTCATAATTTCTTTACAAATTTCACTAATATGGTAATTTATTCTTTCTAAATTATTAAGTAATTCAACATGGACTGAACTTGTCAAAACTGACTCTTGAATCATTGCCCTAAGCCTTAAAAAATGCTTCTGATGATGTTTATCTAATAGTGTATTTATTAGCACTCTCCTCTCAAATCCCTCCTTAGCTTTATCCTTATCAAAATCCAATAGTGCAATGTTCATAATTTGAAAGCTTATCATTACTTCCTTATGGAATTCTAATAGATCTTCAACACCTTCCTTTGAAAATACAAGTCCTTCATTGTAAACTTTATAGAGATTTCTTACGATATTTTTTGATATAACATCCCCAATAGCTTCAAATTCATCAACAATACTTGAAATGATACTAACTTTTCTACCCTCCTCCTCTGTCATTTCCATCTTTTGAAGCTTTATTAAGTATATTACGACCTCCTCCCTAATTTTATCAATATTCTCATCAAGCAATTCAACCTTACTTATAAGTGATGGATTTCTTGTAATTATCATTTCAGGAATTTTATTCAACATATCTTCTATTAAACTCGACATCTCAATAATTTTTCTATGTGCCACTGCAATAGCTATTGAGCTATTCTCAAATATAGATGGATCAGGCAAAGAACTAATTTGGGCAGATTCCTTAAACAAACTTTTAAAAAATTTACTTGCAATGTTTAAAAACGGTAGAAATATGAGCGCACCTATAATATTGAATAAAGTATGAGCATTAGCAATTTGTCTTGTTATAGAGCTATCAGTTCTTTCAACAATGAATATAAATGGATTTATAAAAATTAAAATAATTAAAAATGTTAAAAACTTATAAAAGAAGTTAGCAAATGCTATCTGCTTACCGCTTGTTCCTGCTTTTAATGAAGCAATGATAGCAGTCACAGTAGTCCCAACGTTTGCACCAAGAACTACATAAATACCGCCCCTTAAATCTAGAACATTTTGAAATGCTAAGGATATTGCAAATCCCATAACAGCAGCACTTGAATGAACAACTGCAGTAAAAACAGCTGAAAACAGAATACCAAAAGTAGCATTATTATTTACAAGCTCAAAAAAACTATTGAATACTGGAAATATAGTAAGTGAATATGAGGCACTTGACATCATCTTAATAGAAAAAAATAATAAACCTATACCAAATACAGCATTTCCATAAGATCTAATCCTACCTTCTCCTCGCTTTAAGATATAGCCTATTATTACTAAAAGCAATGAAAGTTCAAATATACCAAATGATATAAGTTGTGTAATGAATGTAGTTCCAATACCTGCTCCAAGTGCAATACTCAAAGCACTTTTAAGTGACAAAAGTCCCGCATCTACAAACGATACAAGCATTACATTCACAGCGGAGGATGATTGAATTGCAATAGTTGAAATAATTCCAATGACAAATGAAAAAATTCTATTTTCTGAAAACTTCTTCAAAAATCCCCTGATAGTTGGACCTGCAAATGTGTTAACACCTCTATTGAGCTTTTCCATACCATATAGGAAAATCACAAAACCACCAATCATCTCCAAAATAGCAAAGATTAGATACAGCTTATTTATTATAGTATATTTAAAATTCAAAAAATTTTCATCTTTATAGAATATAACTCTATACAAGCCTTCAAATTGAGGTTTTGGAGGAATAAAAATAGCATATCCACTAGTGTCAGTCTTAATTTTATATTTTTGAACATCGTTTGGTGAAACCAAGAAAACATCTATTTCATAGTTTTTAGCCAATTGACCATTTTCAAAAACTTGAACTCTTAAAGGCTTTAAACGAGATGAGATATAAGCAATTTGATTATCACCAGAAAGGTCAATTTTATAAACATTATCATATGGCTTGATTAAATCAATCGATACAATGAGAAATATCACAAGCCTATTAAAGCCTCCATTATTTGAACAGCGTTTGTTGCAGCCCCCTTCCTTAAATTGTCAAAAACTGACCAAAATAAATAACTGTTATTTAGAAATAGGTGTTTCCTAAGTCTACTTATATAAACTTCGTCCTTATTTATAACCTCTATTGGTGTAAAGTAATCATCATTTTTATAAACTATACCTCTAAATGTTTTTAGCGAATTCTCTACATCTTCAAAATTTCCATATTCTAAATCTATCTCAACTGTTTGGCTATGACAAAACTCAATGGGAACTCTTACTGTTGTAGCGGATATTATTAAATCATCAAAATGGAGTATTTTCCTGGTTTCATTTATAATTTTCCATTCCTCAGTGCAATATCTATCCTTAAAATCACCAATTTGTGGAATTAAATTATCAAAAATTTTCCTATTAAAAGGCGTCCTCTCATATAATTTATTTTCCTTTTCATATAAATATGCATTAAGTCCATCTCTACCTGCTCCTGAAACACTCTGGTATGTGCTTACAAAAACTCTCTTTATATTGAATTTCATCAAAGCTTTTAGTGGAATAACTAATTGAATAGTCGAGCAATTAGGATTTGCTATTAAACCCTTATGCTGTCTTATATCCTCTAAATTAACCTCTGGAACAACAAGTGGAACATCATTATTTAATCTAAATGCAGAAGAATTATCGATGATAATAGCACCTTTTCTCAAAAAACTATCCTTCCACATTTTTGATATATCACTTTCAACTGCAAATAGAGCAAAATCCAGTTTTGGTATGTTTTCATCTGATATAGGAATAACTTCAATTTCTTTACCTCTAAAATTCACAAATCTATTACCCTCACTTGCAAAAGGATATAATTCTATACTATCCTTAATCCGTTCTTCAATTATCTTTATCATAAGTGAGCCTACAAGTCCAGTTGCACCAAATACCGCTATTCTCATCTTCTTATTGGAGAAGGAGATTTAAAGAATTCTAAATAATTATCTGGTGCTAAATTTAACGCGGTTAATCTATCCATAGAGCGACCAACTAGATCTTCTCTAAGGGGACAATTTATCTCAATTGGATTAAAGAGTGGCTTAACATTGTGAGTGTCTAGCTCTTTTAATTGTGAAAAGTAATTTATCATATTTTCAAAATGATTTATAAATTTTTCACGCTTATTTTCAATCTTTAACCTTGCAAGTTCTTCAAATCGTTCCAGGTTCATTCCTTTATCTCAAAATCACCAAACTCCCTTATATTAGTGTTTTCTTCTGTTTCTATGCTATCTACAATAGCAAGTGGAGGCCCTTCTCTTAGAATTTCAAGAAATTTTTTAAGATGTTCTTCATCTCCATAAGCTTCTATATAAACACTTCCATCAGCTCTATTTTCAGCAAAACCTTTTATTCCAAGCTTTCTTGCATGCCTTTGAGCAAAATACCTATAACCTACACCCTGAACTCTACCATAAACTTTAATTATTAAGCTTTTCATACCTTGATGGACATTTTGTAAGTAAGGTTTTAGCATATAAAATTTTACTGTTTTTATCAAATTTGCCTTCTGCTATTATTTCATTACCCTCTGAAAATGCATCTGGCAAAATCCCATTATAAACTACTTTAATTTCCTTATCATTCTGATAAATTACAAACTCTACACTATTCATATGCTTTAATAGTGTCCCTTCTTTAACAAAACCACTAACCTTTAAATTTTGAGACTTTATAGGCTTTTCATAAAGTTCCGATACAGTATAGTAATAAACAGCAGATTTAGATATACTTGCATAAACACTATATACTATAGCAACTATTAAAGCGGATATTATAAGAATGTATTTTAATTTTGCCAAGTTCGAAAATTTTAAAGCTTACGAACTTTAAAATTTTCAAGTTATGCCATACGAATACATTAATGCAAGAGTTTTAGCAAGAAGCTCAAAACTCTTACCTCTCAATGTATTTAATGACCTGCTTAATTATAAATCGCTTTACGAACTTATAAACTATTTAAGAACGACTTGGTATAACGAATACATATCACAAATGAAAAGCGAAAATTTAGATAGTTTCTTAGAAATGTTAAAGCGAGCATTTGAGAGTGAAATTGAAAAAATTGTTAAATTTTCAGGTAAAGATATAGGTAGAATTCTAAGGGCATATCTTTCAAGATGGGATTTATATAACATTTTAACAATTATTAGGGGGAAATATAGCAAGTTTAGTAATGATGAGATTTTAGAAGGTATTATGCCATTTGGAAGTATAACGAGAAAAGAGATAAACGAGCTTTTGAATGTAAATGAACCATATGAAGTTCTAGATAAACTCGCATCCATGGGAATTAAGCTACCATTCGAGATAACTACACAGTTAAACAAACTATTAAGAGAAGGAGATATTAGAAGTGCAGAATTTTACTTGTATAAAGAATTTTATAGAAAGGTTTTGCTCTCAATTTCAAACATAGATGGTGTTGAACCACTTAGGAAAATTATAGGAATGCATATAGATTTAAGGAATATAGTGTCAATTCTTTTATTATTAAGTGAAGGTTTTAGTCCTGCTAACAAAGTTGAATTCATAGGAGGGGGAAATTTAAGTAATGAGGAATTGAATAAATTAGCAAACTCTGAAAGTTATAGCGATGCTTTGAACACATTAAAAGAATTAATATATGGTGAAATTATTAAAGATGAGAAAGAGCTATTTAAAATTGAAAGAAAACTTGAAAGTTATATTTATAAATATACTTACCATTTAAAAAATACGAATTTCTTGGATATTGGACCATTACTTTCGTATGCTTCAAGAGTTGAAGTTGAAGTTATAAATCTAAGAATCATAGCAATAGGTATTGATAGAGAACTACCAAGAGAAGATATAGGAAATTACATAATTTGGTTGGTTTAATAGCGAATCCAAAAGCAGGGAATGGGAAAGCTGTTCAGATTGTATCAAAATTTGAAAATTTATTATTAAAACAAAAAGTTGAGCATATACTTGCATTTACCAGTGAAAATAATATAAATAAAGTGATTTCGGAGTTTGAGGAGAATGGGATAAGGAATATAGTGGTATTTGGAGGTGATGGAACTGTAAACAGTGTTGCAAGAAATGTATTAAAAAAAGATATAGGTATTATTGTTATACCTGCTGGAAGTGGAAATGATTTTTCAAAAAGTAATTGGCAAAATATAGATTTTAATAAGCTTGTAAGTGCACTGAAGGAAAATAGAATTAGCAGTAGCTTTGTAGATGTAGGTTATATAGAGGAATTGGACATTTGCTTTTTTAACTCATTTGGTCTTGGTATTGCAGGAAGTGTGGCAATAAATGTTAAAAAATTAGGAGGATATAGAATTGCTACTATAAAAAGTTTGTTATTTGATTATAGAAGTTTTAGGCTAAAATTAGATGAAGTATATGATGGAAAATGTTTATCCTTTCATATTGGAATGAATAAGGTTGAAGGGCATGGAATTCCAGTATTCCCAAATGCTAAAAATGATGATGGACTAGCAGATATAATAATTATAAAGAAAGTTCCCTATTTTATAACACCATTTAAAGTGATAAAAGTTTTAAAAGGGACGCACATAAAAGATAAAAATGTTATTTACAAGCAATTAGAGAGATTTAGATTTGAAATTGAAAGAGAGCTAAATGCACACTACGATGGAGAAAGCTTTAGAATAAAAGAAGGATGTTATAGTTTTAGAGTTTTAAAAAAAGCCCTTAAAATTATTAAATGGACTTAGCTATATCATTATTAATTCTTGTTGCTTTAACCCTCATATTTGACTTTTTAAAACTTCCTCTTATTCTAGCCTATCTAATTTCAGGTTTAGTTAGTAGCTATTTCATGGAATTAGATAAAGATATTTTGGAAATTGTAAATGAGTCAGCAATTGCATTCTTGTTATTTTTTATAGGCTTTGAATTCTCTTTTAACAAGATAAGAAAATTCATAAATAAAAAGCTAATTAATTTTCTTATGACTTTTATTATCTTTACGCTAGTAGGATTTCTGCTAGGTTTTGTAATAAGCAAGAGCTTTAAGGATGCTTTCCTTCTGGGAATTGTCTTATACGCTGCTTCAAGTCTTATAGTTATAAAAATTCTTCAAAATACAGGTAGACTTGCTAATCCTGAAACGCCATATATTATGATAGCACTTATAATAGAAGACATTATAGTTCCAATTTCATTTGGTTTTCTTCTTGGTTCATTTACATTGATTTCAATTTTAAATGTTCTATTGATTACTCTTGCTGTTTGGCTTAATTATAAATTCAGGAATGTCATAAAGGAAATTACAGGATATTTAGTATCACTTAAAAAGGAAGTTTTTCTTATTTTTATAGTTTCACTAATAATTGTTTCCATTTTAATTCTAAGCTCACCTGTTGGAGCATTTGTAATTGGTATTCTTATATCAGATACTTATGAAAAATTCTTTGAAAAGGAGCTATCATCTATAAGAGAGGTTATATTTATATCCTTCTTCTTTGCATTTGGTTATACTCTAAGGACAATACTTTTAACATTTTCTCCAATGCATCTTTTAATTGCATTCATTTTGTTCATCATAACACCCTTACTTCAATACTTTTATTTTTACAATGTTTTGGGTCCTCGTGAAATTATAAGAGCTATCTTATCTAAATTACCAAGAGGTGAATTTTCGATATATGCAACTCATTTAATGGCTAATGAAGAACTTAAAACCATTGCATTTTTATACATAATCATTTCAGTTATGATAGGTTCCTTAGTTTCACATTATTCAAGGAAAATTTAAAGAAGTTGACAAATTAAAAATTAACCTCTTGCATAAAAGGTTAACTTATGCTTTAAAATTTTCACCCAGCACGACATAACCTTTAAAAAGGAGGTAAGAGCTATGGCAAAGGTTGAACTTAAAGTTAAAATCAGACCACTTGGAGATAGAATCATTGTTGAAAGGATAGAAGAGGAGGAAGTCAAGAAAGGTGGGATCATCATCCCTGATACTGCAAAGGAAAAGCCTCAAAAAGGTAGAGTTCTTGCTGTTGGTCCTGGTAGGAAAACTGAGGATGGAAAAATTGTTCCTGTTGATATAAAGGTTGGAGATATTGTGATTTTCTCAAAATATGCTGGAACAGAGGTTGAAATAGGAGATCAAAAGTTTCTTATTATGAGAGAGGATGAAGTTCTTGGCATAATTGAAGAATAAAAAGGAGGTAAGGACCATGGCAGCAAAAGATATTATCTATAATGAGCAAGCTCAAAGAGCAATTTTGAGGGGTGTTGAAAAGCTCTCTAATGCAGTTAAGGTTACACTAGGACCTGCTGGTAGAAATGTTGTTCTTGAAAAGAAATTCGGCTCTCCTACAATTACAAAGGATGGTGTAACTGTTGCAAAGGAAATTGAACTTGAGGACTCATTTGAGAATGTTGGTGCACAATTAGTTAAAGAAGTAGCTTCCAAGACTTCTGATGTTGCAGGTGATGGAACAACTACTGCAACTGTTCTTGCTGAAGCTATCTATCGTGAAGGTGTTAAGATGGTAGCTGCAGGAGCGAACGCAACTGAAGTTAAAAGAGGTATTGACATTGCTGTTGAGAAGGTTGTTGAATACTTAAAGAAAATATCAAAGAAGGTTGAAACTAGTAAGGAAATTGAACAAGTTGCTACGATATCTGCGAATAATGATAGTGAAATTGGTAAGAAAATTGCAGAAGCAATGGATAAGGTTGGAAAGGATGGTGTAATTACTGTTGAGGAAGGTAAGGGCATTGAGACATATGTTGAAGTTGTAAATGGTTACCAATTTGATAGGGGTTACATTTCACCATATTTTGTAACTGATGCTGAAAAAATGGAGGTTGTATTTGAAAATCCGTACATTCTTATAACTGATAAGAAACTCTCATCAATAAGAGAAATACTACCAGTTCTTGAAAAGGTTGTTCAAACTGGAAAGCCACTCTTAATTATTGCAGAAGAAGTTGAAGGTGAGGCACTCGCTACACTTGTAGTGAATAAATTAAGAGGAACATTACAGGTTGCAGCAGTTAAAGCTCCTGGATATGGTGATAGAAGAAAGGAGATGCTCAGAGATATTGCAATTCTAACTGGTGGTATTGTAATTTCAGAAGAAACTGGTATGAAATTTGAAAGTGTTAGACTTGAGGACCTTGGAAAGGCAAAGAAAGTTGTAATTGATAAAGAAAATACTACAATTATTGAAGGATATGGTAGGAAGGAAGATATTGAAGCAAGAATTAAGCAGATTAAAAAGCAAATTGAAGAGACTAAGAGTGATTATGATAGAGAGAAATTACAAGAAAGACTTGCAAAGCTTTCTGGTGGTGTAGCAGTTATTTATGTTGGTGCATCTACTGAAACTGAAATGAAGGAAAAGAAGGCAAGAATTGAAGACGCACTCCATGCTACAAAGGCTGCTGTTGAAGAAGGTATTGTTGCAGGTGGTGGAACTGCTTATATTAGAGCAATTGAAGAGCTTGAAAAATTAGAGAAGGAAATTGAAGGTGATAAGAAAATTGGTGTTAAAATTGTAAAGAAGGCACTTGAAGAGCCATTAAAGCAAATCGCATACAATGCTGGATATGAAGGAACACTCGTTGTAGAAGAGGTTAAGAAAAGAGGAAAAGAGAATATCAATATCGGATTTGATGCACTTACTGGTGAATATGTAGATATGTTATCAGTTGGAATTATTGATCCAACTAAGGTTGAAAGGGTTGCACTCCAAAATGCTGCATCCATCAGCGGTCTCCTCCTTACAACGGAAGCAATTGTTGTAGAGAAAAAGGAAAAAGAAAAGACACCTGCAACTCCAAATATTCCAGAAGAATACTAATCCATAAGCCCCCCTTGGGGGCTATTTAAACTAATGCTTTGTAATAACTAATTTTTAGTTCTTTTAAACTAATTTTATAATTTAAAAACTCCAAATTATCATCTCCAACCTTCCCAATTTCCAAAAATGGAATCTCTCTTTCATTCAAAAATTTTTCAAATGCATCATTCTTATTTGTAAAAACAATAAATCTACTCTGCCATTCACCAAATAGAAACTCAATCGAATCCTTTAAATTGTATAACTTTGCAGTTTTATTATTTACTATTAAGGCTTCACAAATTGAAATTAAAAGTCCCCCTTCTGAAACATCCTTCGCAAAACTTATTAAATTATTTTTAATCCCATCAATTATAGCCCTTTGTAAATTTACTTCAAATTCACGATCAATCTTATCAATCTTTCCTCCAATGTAATTAAACAGAACTTTCAAAAATTCACTTCCTCCAATATCTCCTTCCATCTTACCAACAAGATAAATACTATCATCATCATTTATTTTAAGCTTTAATACATCATTTAAATTTTCAATGAATCCTACCATTCCGATTGTAATTGTAGGATAAATTCTATATCTTTTACTTTCATTATATAACGAAACATTACCTGATATAAACGGGATACTTAACCCATTTGCAGCATCTTTAAGACCTTCAATGATTGGCTCAAAATAATAATAATTTTCTTCAATTTCGGGATTTGGAAAGTTTATATTATCAGTAATACCAATGGGAATTGCAGAAACTGTTGCCAAATTCCTTGCACATTCATAAACTGCAATTTTTGAACCTTCATATGGATCTAAATAAATATATCTACCATTTCCATCAATTTTAACTGCAATACCAAAATCTTCATCCTTTACCCTTAAGACTGCACAATCTCCATATCCAGGCTCAATAACTGTATCAATTCCTACCATATAGTCATACTGCTCATAAATAGAAAATCTTGAACATAGGTTTTCACTACTTAACAATTTTAATAGAATTTCTTTATAATCATAATTCATTTTTGGAACCTTAAATGGCTTTATATCTAAATTGGGTTTTTTGGGAGTGTAAGTTCTTAATGGAACATCAAACATTTTATCAATTGGAATATCCGCAATAATTTCATCATTATATAAAACGATAAATCTTTTCTCCTCGATTACTTCACCAATTACAGCATAATGAACATTCCACTTTTGAAATATTTCAAAAAATTTATCCTCACTACCTTTTTCAACACAAATTAACATCCTCTCTTGACTCTCAGATAATATAATTTCAATAGGTTTCATATCCTTTGCCCTTAAAGGAACCTTATCAAGATATAGCTTAATACCTAAATTTCCCTTTTTTGCCATTTCAGGTATTGCAGTTGAAAGACCACCAGCCCCAAGGTCTTGTATTGCAACTAACTCCTTAAACTTTACAATTTCACTAATAATTTCAATTAATAGTTTTTCTGTAAATGGGTCCGCTATTTGAATTGCAGATAAATCCTCTTCATCTTCTAATACTTCACTTGCAAATGTAGCACCACCAATTCCATCCCTTCCTGTTAAATTCCCAAATATAATAATTTTATTTCCAATACCTCTTGCACTTGAAGTTCTAATATCTGAAATTTTACCAATTCCCACACACATAACATTTACTAATGGATTATCCTCATAACACTCCTCAAAATAAACCTCACCTGCAACTGTTGGAACACCAATTGAATTTCCATAAGCACTAATACCTCTCACTACTCCATCTAATAATTTTTTTGTTTTGGCACTATTATAATTACCAAATCTTAAACTGTCCAAAAGTGCTATTGGTCTAAGTCCTGTTGCCAAAATATCCCTTACAATACCTCCTACACCCGTTGCAGCACCATTAAATGGTTCAATTGCAGATGGATGATTATGACTTTCAACCTTAAATGCAACTACATAATCATTCTTCAATTTTAAAACCCCTGCATTTTCACCAAATCCTAATACTAATCTATCCGAATGATTTGGTAATTCTTTTATAAAAATTTTGGATGTCTTATATGAGCAATGCTCTGACCAATTTAATTTAAATATACCGATTTCAACTTCACTAGGCTCTCTATTTAATATCTCTAAAATTTTGTTCCATTCTTCATTTGTAAAGATGTTTTTTCTTTCCATTCTCTATCACACTGAAAGTTTAAAGGAGAAAAGTAAAGAGCCAGGGATTGCCCAATAATTCAGTTTTTAATGATAGCACTTTTAAGACCAAAATAATTCACAACTTTAACGATACTTTTGATGAGAATGCCTCATAAAAGAATATAAATTTCTCTTCAATTTCCCTAAAATTGTTCAAAACCTTTATGTTAAATTCTTCATCGTTTGAGCTTTTGAGGTTTATTAGGATGTTATATTTTGCAGAGCTTAATGCAGTTCTCATGAATTCAAGAGCAATACCCAAATCACTTATAATGTTTTCATTTGAATTTTCAAGCACAATTTCAACATCCTTTATAGCTTCCAAACAAGTGCTCGCAAGCTCAAATGAAACATTAACACATCCAACTAATGCTTCAAAGTTCTTTAACCTTAATAGTCTTTCGAATGATTCTGCATCCTTCCTTGCAAGTTCAAATGCTCTATCTATAAGATCATCTATTTTCTTAATATCAAACTCCACATTCTTTGAGATGACTATTACCTTTCTCAAAAGTGCAAGACCAACAGCAAGACTAATTGAACCTGCAAGCCCCCCACCCGCACTTGGCATTCTTGAACCGATAGAAGAAATCAATAATTTAACATCATCAACATTATCGAATATACGCTTTTCAATAGCAAAGTTTTTATAATCATCAGGAATACGCAAAGTATTTTTAAAAACATTTTCCAGCTTATTATATGGTAATAATCCAACAAGCTCACTATTTATAACATTAACACCATATCTTCTTGCAATTATTTCAACATTATAAAATAGCACATCCAAATCTACAATTTCAGGTTGATAAACATTTATAGATATTTGACATTTCTTTTTGTTTGCAAGGAACATTGCAATAATTCTGACACCCTTAAAATAGCCCGTCTTTTCCCTAATGGTTCTTGCTATCCTTTTAGCAATCTCGATTTCATCAGTATCAAGTAGTATGTTATATGCAATCAAATGTTCTCTTACTCCAATAACAGTTGCACCTGCTGTTGGATGAAGTTTCCTTTCACCAATATCAGGAATCCTGTAATCATCGTATAGGATTTCTTCTTTTAACTTTTCAAATCCTATATTCCTTATACTTGGCAAATCCTTCCTATCTTCTCTGATTGCGGAAAGTTCATAAAAGTAAATAGGAATACCAAATTTCTCATAAATTTTCTTACCAAGCCTTCTTGATAGCTTAATGGCATCCTCTACTCTAAAATTTCTAATTGGAACAATTGGAACAACATCAATTGAACCTATTCTTGGATGTGTTCCAGTATGCTTATTTAGATCAATTAGTTCAACTGCTCTCTCAAACATTCTCAAAACAGCATTTTCAACTTGGTGTGGAATACCAACGAATGTAATAACACTCCTATTATGATCAGGGTCAGAATGAACATCTAAAACTTCAATACCAAGAATTCTAACACTATTTACAATGTCATCTATCACTTCTTGCTTTCTACCTTCTGAAAAGTTAGGAATACATTCTATTAAAGGCATTTTCATAAGAATTGGAAATTTTAAAGGACGAATTGAGTTAATAAAAAGTTTGTCTATCAATTAAAGGCTTTTTTACTGGATAATTTTAGAACAATCTAGATTGTTCATTAATTTCTGAAAGGTTTTGGCTACGCAGAATAATATGATAAATTAAAAACTTATTTAAAACATTTTATCTTTCTAAGGACTGTTCGTTAAAGGAAATATAATCTAAGTAACTGATTATGAATGCATTAACTATTTATTGGACAATTTTTCTTCTTTAAACCTGCTCATTACAGGCTTTAAAATTTAAGTATGGCAGGACATAGTAAATGGGCTCAAATTAAACATAAAAAAGCGTTAAAGGATTCCAGAAGAGGTAGATTGTTTTCAAAACTTATAAGGGAGATTACAATTGCAGTTAGAATAGCCGGGCCAGATCCAGAAAGCAACCCAAGACTAAGACTTGTTTTGGAAAGGGCAAAGGAGGTAAATTTACCGAAGGATAACATAGAAAGAGCCATAAAGAGAGCAATTGGAGGTGAAGAAGGAGGAAACTATGAGGAGGTTATTTACGAAGGTTATGGTCCAGAGGGCATTGCTTTTGTAGTAAAAACCTTGACTGATAATAAAAATAGGACTGTTAATGAGATTAGACACATTTTTTCTAAATACGGAGGTAATTTAGCGGCAAGTGGTTCTGTATTGTGGCAATTTAGTGAAAAAGGTATTATATATATTGAAAAAGAAAAAGTTAATGAAGATAAATTGCTTGAAACAGCACTCTCACTGAATGTTGAGGATATAAAAGAGGATGAAGACAGCTTTGTAATTTATACAAGTCCAAAAAATTTTCACATTGTAAAGGAAACTCTAATAAATGAAGGTATTGAAATTTCTTCATCGTCTATAACCTTAATTCCTCAAAATACAATAAGAATTGAAGGTGATAAGGCAAAGAAGGTCTTAAAATTATTTGAAGCATTAGAAGAACATGATGACGTTCAAGAAGTTTATGCCAATTTTGATGTAGATAAAGAACTTCTTGAAGTTGTTGAAGAATGAAGGAAATATGATTGTAGGAACAAGTTCTTTAAACCTGTCCATTAAACAAAATCCCAAATTATACGGTAAGTTCAAAAGCCTAAGATACATTAAAAACTGAATCACCAGACAATCTATCTTCTTTAGAGATTATCCAATAATTTTTTGAACAAATTTGGCATATTAAAATGCACCCTTTAAAATTTCAAATATGCTTACTTGGACTGATGAAGAGAAAAAGAGATTTTTAAAGACAATTGAAGAAGATGAAGAATTTATGA
>FWWL01003729.1_pt1 | contig 21099 bp, 18 predicted proteins | sample 2228331 | NCBI WGS metagenome assembly FWWL01 (sample SAMEA103939775, study PRJEB20133) | metagenome | reverse complement strand
CGCCCGCCGATCTGTGCGGGCCTTTCTACCCGACCCCGTGCCTGAGGATCTGCAGCGGGAGATTTTCAGCCTTGCCGCGCTTGCCCCCTCGAACTGCAACGTCCAGCCCTGGCTTGTGCATGTTGTCTCGGGTGAGGCCCTGCGCGCGCTCGGGCGTGAGATGATGGAGGCATTCGACAAACCCCATCCGGCGCTCCCGATGGATACCAACTACCGCGGAATCTACCGGCAGCGCCAGATCGGCGCAGCGGTAGCGCTTTATTCCGCAATGGGGATCGCACGGCACGATATGGCGGGCCGCCAAGCGGCCTTCCTGCGCAACCTCGATGCCTTCGGTGCACCCCATGCCGCTTTTATCTTCCTGCCGGAAGGTTTCGGCTTGCGCGAGGCGGCCGATCTTGGCGGCTATGCCCAGACGCTCATGCTGGTTATGGCAAGCCGCGGGGTCGCCTCTTGTGCGCAGGGAGCGCTGTCGCTTTACCCAGACATCGTCCGAAAACACCTCGGCCTCACGCCGGGCCCGCGGCTCGTCATGGGCATCGCTTTCGGCTATGAGGACACGAACCATCCCGCCAATGCCGCCCGCACCGACCGCGCCCTGCTTAACGAGATTGTCACCTGGCACGGCTGAGCGTTCCGCCGGCAGACCTGCAGGCGCGTGGCCAAAGTGCGAGAGGCTGCCATGAGGATCATGGTAGACCCCGAATGGCTGGCGCTGGCTACCCGCCTCTCGCCACGCGCACGCATCAAGCGTTTTGACGTTTGGCGCGCGATCATGCGCCAAACGAAAGCGTTTGCCGTCTCTGGCCGACGATGGCCAACACGCGCCTTTTCTGTCGATTGGATGCAGAAAGACGCGTGTGCTGCCGACCTTGCTTTTAAAGGCCGATCCGAGCGCGTTCATGGGCAGCGCAACGTGAGCAATCGGGTGCCGGACGAGGCGGCCGTTCGAGGAGACAGCGGCACTTTGGCGGCGGTGATCTTCGCCGTGACAGCGCTCAACGTCGCGCGGGCGATGGTGCGGGCCCATGCGGGCTCCGGGGGTGCGGGGCTCTGATACTCCATGCGCCGGCAAGGCCCCAGAACCCGCCTCGCGATCAAGCAGTATCGGGGGCTGGCTAAAGAGGGTGCACGGGATCTTCGAGCGCAGCGCGCATCTGCTCGCCGCTGGTATTCGCCTCGCAGTCGAGGAACGCGCGGGGTTCGAGTCAGCCTCGAAAACCTTCCGACCTTCCCTTTCATGGGCGCGGCTGTTCCAGACGGGAGGCTCAGCCTACAACGACTCTGGCACAACATCGGTGCGACCGCACTCGCGTGTCTCGAAGGTGCACGCCGCGCCTTGCTGCCAGTCAGCTTATAAAGCTTCCCGCCGATCGACCTGCGAATCCTCTCGCGCTCGCGCTGCAGGCGTTCGGTCCACTTGAGCCGGATCGCGCAAGCAAAAACAGCTGACAAGGCCATGATCAAAAGTCGTGGCCCAAGCGGCCTGCCCTTGCCGCGGCTCTCCTCGTCTTCTTCCGTCTCCAAATATCCCGGGGGTGAATGGGCCTTTGGCCCAGAGGGGGCAGAGCCCCCTGCCTTCTGACAACCCAAGCAGCCCCAAAGCCGCAGATCATGGTTTGCAATCGCGGATCTTGTGACTCGCCCCAAGTGCAGCTACGGTCGAAAGCACAACACTTCAGACCGTGACGCGCCCCTTCTTCCGTAACAACGTGGCGCGCAGCGACTTAGCCTGCGGGTGACCAGTCCTTGGCGACCATGGTGAGAAGCTCGTAGCGGGCGACCGCCGCGCCCTTCTGGTTGGTCACGGTCGCATCCCACCGCACCTCGGCATGCCCTGCCCCTTCGCGCGGGTTGATTTCGGCACAGACGAGGCGCACTTTCAGCCGGTCACCCGGATAGACCGGGGTCAAAAAGCGCAGTTTGTCGAGCCCGTAATTCGCGAGCACCGGGCCCGGCGCGGGGTCGACAAAAAGCCCCGCGGCAAAGCTCAGCACCAGATAGCCATGCGCCACCCGGCCATCGAAAAAGGGGTTGGCGCGCGCGGCCTCGTCATCCATGTGGGCATAGAAGGTATCGCCGGTGAAGTGAGCAAAATGCTCGATATCGGCAAGCGTGACCTCGCGCTCCGAGGTCTCAACCGCATCTCCGGGTTTGAGTGCTGAGGCCGATTTGCGGAACGGATGCACCGCGGTATCGATCGGTGCGCCGGGCGTATAACGGTGGGTGACAGCGGTCAGAAGCCGCGGTGTGCCCTGCACCGCCGTGCGCTGCATGTAATGTGTCACGCTGCGGATCCCGCCGAGCTCTTCACCGCCCCCGGCCCGGCCCGGCCCGCCATGCACGAGCTGAGGCAGCGGTGCGCCGTGGCCCGTGGCGCTTTTCGCCGAGGCCCGGTTGCCGATCAGGATCCGGCCATGGAACGGCGCCATGCCCAAGATCATCGCCTCAGCCACCCCGGGATCATCGGTGAAGACAGAGGCGGCCAGTGAACCCTTGCCGCGATGAGTAAGCGCGATAGCCTCCTCGATCTCATCATAAGGCATGAGGGTCGCCACCGGGCCAAAGGCCTCGACCTCGTGCGGGGCGCGGGCTTTGTGTGGATCGGGGCAGAACAGCAGCACCGGGTTCAGAAACGCCCCCCGTTCCGGATCGCCCGAGACAAGGGTGACGCGCTCAAGGTCACCCACAACAATGTCAGCCTCAGAAGCAAGATCGCGGATGCGCGCGCGCACCTCTTCGCGTTGGGCGAGGCTGGCAAGCGCCCCCATCTTCGTTGCCGCATCAGCGGGCAGCCCCACCGCCACCTCGGACAGCGCCTTCGCGAGCGCCTCCTGCACCGCGAAAAGATGCACCCGCGGCACCAGAACACGGCGGATCGCGGTGCATTTCTGACCTGCCTTCGCGGTCATCTCCTGCACCACTTCGCGCACGAAAAGCTTGAATTCGGGCGTTCCGGGGCCGGCATCGGGTCCGAGGATTGCGGCATTCAGGCTGTCGGCCTCGGCGTTGAAGCGCACCGCCTCCCTCAGGATCACCGGATGCGCGCGGAGCTTTTGCGCGGTTTCGGCCGAACCCGTGAACGTGACCACATCCTGCCCCGTCAGGTGCTCGAACAGATCCCCCACCCCGCCGCAGACAAGCTGCAGCGCCCCCTCCGGCAGAAGCCCAGACTCGAGCATGAGCCGCACCGCAGCCTCGGTCAGATAGGCCGTCTGAGAGGCGGGTTTCACGAGCGCCGGCATCCCAGCTAGGAATGTCGGGGCAAGCTTCTCAAGCATCCCCCAGACCGGGAAGTTAAAGGCGTTGATGTGCACGGCCACTCCTTGCAACGGGGTCAGGATATGCCGGGCGGAAAAGCTGTCATCCTTGGCAAGTGCAATCGCCGGCCCCTCGACCAGCACGCGCGTGTTGGGAAGCTCCCGCCGGCCGATCGAGGCATATCCGAAAAAGGTGTAGATACCGCCGTCGATATCGCTCCAGCCGTCCTTGGGCGTTGCGCCGGTGTGGAGCGAAAGCGCGTGCAGCGCGTCCTTGCGCTCCATCAGATACTGCCCGAGCGCCTTCAGCATCTCGGCGCGCTGATGGAAGCTCATCGCGCGCAGCGCCACCCCCGCCCTTCGGCCATAGGCGAGCGCCTCGGCCAAATCGAGCCCGGTCGCATCGATCAGCGCAACCACCTCGCCCGTGGCGGCATCGCGCAGCTCCTGTGGGGTTCCGCGCCCCGTCTGCCAGCGGCCGGCGAGATAGGAGTGCAACAGGCGCGGTGCAACGGTCATCGGTTTCCTCCCTACGCTTGGGAACGTGTGGCCCCGGTCACTTGAGAAATCAAAGAGATTAAGCGCTGGCTCTGGCAGGCAGGCCGTTTTCAACACGGCGCCACTCCAGTGCATTTTCGCCCCTCATCCCGCACAAGCCTCTCAGCCGAGCCCGAGATCGCCGAGCGTCGCGCGCGCGGTTTTCTCCCACTCGGCCAAAAGCACGGCATTCGGGCGGTGGCGCAGGCCCATGCGGGCAAGCCGTTCAAACCGTTCCGAAACGGGCAAGCCAAAGCCTGCTGCCACCCGCGGCCACCAATAGGCGATGCTGGCGCGGGCAGCCTCGGCGCCCTCGGGGCTCTGCGCAATGCGGGCCAGCCCCTCACGCCCGAGCTCCCAATGCCGGCGCTCGCGCGGCAGAATGGCCCGAAAGACCTCCGCAAGCGGCTGGTAGCTCACCTGCGCAAGCTCGCCAAGCTGGATCACGGCCGCTGCCCCCTGCAGCACGTTCATCACCACCGCATCCGTCCAGCCGGCAAGCGGATAGTGAAAGACGCTAAGCCGCATGTCGGCCGACTGCCGGCTTTGGCCGATGTCCGCCTCGCGGGGAAGGCGCGCGGCCCAAGGGTGCACGCCTTCGTAGCGCGCTGTGTCGGCCCCGAATTCGGCCATGATTGTGAGCACGCGCTCGGCATGATCCGCTTTTTCAAGCACGATCCGAGCCGCGGCGATGCGGCTTTTGATCCCGGGGGCATCGTTGATCACCTCGGCAAAGCCGGCACTTGCGGCGAGTTCGGAATCAACAAAGCTCGCCATCAGCCGCAAAAGCTCGGCCCGGTAGCGCGGCGGCGCATTGCCAGGCGCGGTGAGCTTGCCACCCTGCGCGAGGTAATCCTCAATTGTCATCTCGCCCATCGCCGCCCCCCTGGCCTAGTGGTCGTAGCTGATCACCAACCGGTCCGACAACGGCACGCACTGGCAGGTCAGCACATAGCCAAGCCGGATCTCGTAATCCTCGAGCGCGTGGTTGACCCGCATTTCCGCCTCGCCCTCAAGGATCCTTGCCCGGCAGGTGGAGCAGACCCCAGCCTTGCAGGCATAGGGCGCATCGAGATCCTGCGCGAGGGCGGCGTCAAGCACCGTCGGCCCGCCCTTTTCCATCCGGAAGCTGCGGGTGGTGCCGTCAAGCGTGACCACCACCTCGCAGGCGGCGGCGGAATCGGGGCCGGTTACCCTGGGCCGAACCGGCGCGCGCCCGGGTTGGGCCGAGGCGAAGAGCTCGAACTTCACCCGCCCCTCAGGAATGCCGTGCGCCCGCAGGCCTTCGGCAATGGTCAGCATCATCGGCTCAGGGCCGCAGATGAAGGCAAGGTCAACGCTTTTCGCGTCGATCCAGTGCGCAAAAAAGGCGTCGAGCTTGGCGCGGTCGATCCGACCTGAGAACAGCTCGATCTCCTGCCCCTCGTGTTCCAGCACATGCAAAATGGCGAGCCGCCCGAGGTAGAGGTTCTTCAGGTCCTCGAGCTCTTCGCGGAACATGATCGAGGCGACGGTGCGGTTCGCGTAGATGAGCGAAACGCGCGATTTGGGCTCGCGCTTGAGCACCGTCTTGATAATTGAGAGAATCGGGGTGATGCCCGAGCCGCCGGCAAAGCAGAGGTAATGGCGGGCCGCGGCAGGGTCGAGCGGGGCGTGAAAATTGCCCATGGGCGGCATCGCCTCGAGCACATCGCCGACCTTGAGCTCATCGTTCGCCCAGGTGGAGAAAGCGCCGCCCGCGATCTTGCGAATGCCGACCTGCAGAATGCCGTCTTCGACACCGGAGCAGATGGAATAGGAGCGCCTGAGTTCCTCGCCCTCGAAGAAGCGGCGGAAGGTCAGGTATTGGCCCTGGATGAAGCGGAATCGTTCGGCATCCTCGGGCCGGGGTGCAAGCGTGACGACGACCGAATCGCGGGTGTCATGGCGCAGCCCCGTGACGGTGAGCGGGAAAAAGCGCGGGGCGCGCCCCGGGGCCGGTTGCGCGGGGGGTTCAGCGTGGGCGCGGGCGGACGCAGTGGACATGGGCGTGATCCGGACTTTCTAGCGTTCGCGGAAAGGGCCCTTTGGGCGTGGTTTTCGCTTCAGCAGGCGGCGGGCAGGCGCGGGCGGTCAAGCGGGCAACGGGGCGCGCGCGGCTTCAGTGGCATTTGAAATAGTCAAACGGCTCAAGGCAGCTCTTGCAGCGCCAGGCCGCCTTGCAGGGGGTGGAGCCGAAGCGGCTAACCTCTTCGGTTTCGGTTGACCCGCAGCGAGGGCAAGCCACACCCTGCGGCGCGCCGAGAAGCCGGCTCACGCGGCCCGTTGCCCGCGCCCCGGGTACCGGCGGGGCAATGCCGTAGGCGCGCAACTTGTCATGCGCCGCAGGCGAGAGCCATGCGGTGGTCCAGGGTGGGAAGAGGCGGCGCTCAAGCCGGATTTTCCCGATCCCCTTCGCGCGCAGCTTGGCCTCGATCGCAAGGTCGATCACGGCCGTGGCCGGGCAGCCCGAATAGGTGGGCGTGGTTGCCACAATGAGCGTGTCGCCCTCCCACTTGATGTCGCGCACGATCCCAAGGTCGAGGACCGAGAGCACCGGAATCTCCGGATCGGGCACCTCAGCCAGCCAGGCGCGAATCTCCTCGACCGAGGGGCGGGTTTGAAGCTCACCATTCGGCATCGGGATAGGCCCTTTGCAGCCATTGCATGGTGCAGAGGAGATGGCCGAGATGTTCGGTATGCCGCCCCTGCCGGCCGCCCAGTTGGGCAAAATCGTTGCTCGGTCGCGTGAGCGTGGCCTCGGCCAGAACCTCGGCGAGCGTGGCCTCCCACTCCGGGCGAAGTGCGGCAAGATCCGGCAGGAGGCCCGCCTCGGCAAGCCTTTGGTCCAGCGCATCGGGCGTGAACATCTCGCCCACATAGGGCCAGAGTCGCTCGAGGGCGGCCTGCATGCGAGCGCGGCTCTCCTCGGTTCCATCGCCGAGGCGGATCACCAAGTCAGCCGAGCGTTCGAAGTGATAGGCCACTTCCTTCTCGGCCTTGGCAGCGATTTCGGCAATGCGCCCCTCGCACGAGCGCATGGCCGCGCGCAGGAACGGCAAATGCCAGGCATCGAACAGGAACTGCCGCATCAGCGTGTGACCATAATCGCCATTCGGCCGCTCGACGAGCAGGAGGTTGCGGAAATCCCAGGCATCGCGCCGAAACGCAAGCGCATCGGCATCGCGGCCCGCCCCCTCGACGTCGCCCGCAAGCGCAAGCCAGAGCTGCGCCTGGCCGAGAAGATCGAGCGCGACATTGGCAATTGCGATATCCTCTTCCAGCACCGGCGTATGCGCCACCCATTCGCTGACCCGCTGGGCAAGGATCAAGGTCGAATCGCCGATCCGGAGGAGCCCCTCGAACAGATCCGCCTGCGCCTCGGGGAGCGGTGCGCGGCCTGCACCAGCTTGAGCTCGGGCAAGCTCGGCCGCGTCGGCGGTCATGACATCGGAGAGCGAAGGTGCCATCACATATGCCCCACTTCCGGCGGGATGTCATAGAAAGTCGGGTGGCGATAGACCTTGCTGTTCGAGGGCTCAAACAGCGGGCCTTTTTCAGAGGGGCTCGAGGCCGCGATGTCAGACGCCTTTACGACCCAGATCGAGACCCCCTCGTTGCGCCGCGTATAGACGTCGCGCGCGTGTTTGATGGCCATTTCGGCGTCGGGCGCATGCAGGCTGCCCACATGGCGATGCGCAAGGCCATGCTGGCCGCGAATAAACACTTCCCACAGGGGCCATTCGGTCGACATGGCTTTTCCTCCTTGTCGCCTCGCGTCACTCGGCCGCCATCTTGCGCGCCTGGCGCTTGCGGGCATGCGCGACGAGCGCCTCGCGGAACCAGGCGCCTTCCTCCCAGGCCTTCCGTCGCGCGTCCATCCGGTCGGCGTTACAGGGGCCGTTGCCGCGCAGGACCTCGTAGAATTCGTTCCAGTCGGGTTCGCTGAAGTCGTAGCCGTTCTTTTCAGGGTTCCAGCGCAGGTTCGGGTCGGGAATGGTCAGGCCCAGATATTCCGCCTGCGGCACCGTCTGGTCGACGAATTTCTGGCGCAGCTCGTCATTGGTTGCGACCTTGATCTTCCATTGCATCGACTGCGCAGTGTGCACGCTGTCTTTATCGGAGGGGCCGAACATCATCAGGCTTGGATACCAGAAGCGGTTGAGCGCATCCTGCGCCATCCGCTTCTGCTCGGGCGTGCCGCGGCAGAGCTTGAGCATGATGTCGTAGCCCTGCCGCTGGTGGAAGCTTTCCTCCTTGCAGATGCGGATCATGGCCCGCGCATAGGGCCCATAGCTTGTGCGCTGCAGCGCGACTTGATTCATGATTGCCGCGCCATCGACAAGCCAGCCAATGGCGCCGATATCGGCCCAGGTCAGCGTCGGATAATTGAAGATCGAGGAATATTTCATCTTCCCCGCAAGCAGCAGCGTGTAGAGCTCATCGCGCGAGACGCCCAAGGTTTCGGCCGCGCTGTAAAGGTAAAGGCCGTGGCCTGCCTCATCCTGCACCTTGGCAAGAAGGATCATCTTGCGCATAAGCGTCGGGGCGCGGGTGATCCAGTTGCCTTCAGGCAACTGGCCCACCACTTCGGAATGGGCGTGCTGGCCAATCTGCCGAATGAGTGTGCGGCGATAGCCTTCAGGCATCCAGTCCTTAGGCTCGATCTTCTCGCCTCGGTCAATCCGCGCCTGGAAGGCGGCAAGCCGTTCGGGGGCCTCGCTCGAGGTCTCAGTCTTGACGAGTTGCGCATACATCTCCGCCTCCGTCTCAATCGTTGCGCGCCGGGCCTTCGGGGGCAGGTCCGCGCGGTTGATCCGCTGCGCTCGGCGCGGCGCCCCCGGCCTCAGACCCGCTCTAAGATCATCGCCACGCCCTGGCCCACACCCACGCACATGGTGCACAGCGCATAGCGCCCGCCCGTGCGCTGCAATTGCCACATGGCGGTCCCGGCAAGCCGCGCTCCCGAGGCCCCGAGCGGATGGCCAATCGCGATCGCCCCGCCCTGCGGGTTCACACGCGGGTCGTCATCGGCAAGGCCAAGCTCCCGCAGCACGGCAAGCGCCTGGGCGGCAAAAGCCTCGTTGAGCTCGATAATGTCCATCTGCGTAAGCGTGAGCCCGGTGCGGGCAAGGAGCTTCCGCACCGCCGGCACGGGCCCAATCCCCATGATCCGCGGCGGCACCCCGGCCACCGCATAGCCGACAATTCGCGCCCGCGGGGTCAACCCATGCCGATGCGCGGCCTCCTCTGAGGCCACGATCAAGGCTGCGGCCCCATCGTTCACCCCGCTGGCGTTGCCCGCCGTGACGGAGAGATCGGGTCCATTGATTCCCTTGAGTTTACCGAGGGCCTCAAGCGTAGTGTCGGGCCGGGGGTGCTCGTCGCGGTCAACGACAAGTGGCGGGCCCTTCCTTTGCGGGATCGTCACCGGCGCGATCTCATCGGCAAACCAGCCCTCGGCCTGAGCGCGCGCCCATTTCTTTTGGCTGCGGAGCGCGAAGGCATCTTGATCTTCGCGGGCAATCCCCCATTCGGCCGCGACATTATCGGCCGTCTCGGGCATCGAATGCGTGCCCCAGTTGGCATGAAAGCGGGGGTTAACAAAGCGCCAACCGATTGTCGTGTCGTAAATTGCGGTGCTGCGCGAGAAGGCGGCATCCGCCTTGGGCATGACGAAGGGCGCGCGCGTCATGTGCTCGACCCCGCCCGCAATCAAAAGCGCCGCGTCGCCGGCCTTGATCGCGCGGGCGGCAATCGCCACCGCCTCGAGCCCCGACCCACAGAGGCGGTTGACCGTCACCCCCGCCACCTCGATCGGCAGGCCGGCGAGAAGCGCGGCCATACGGGCGACGTTACGGTTGTCTTCCCCCGCCTGATTGGCGCAGCCGTAGATGACATCCTCCACCTGGGCCCAGTCGACGCCCGTGTTGCGCGCCATCAGGGCCGCAATTGGATGGGCGGCGAGATCATCAGCGCGGATCTGCGCCAACGCGCCACCGTAACGGCCGATCGGCGTGCGTAGGGCGTCACAGATGAAGGCTTCGGTCATTCCCCCTCTCCCCTTGGATCACTTTATAGTTGAGAAAACGTCACAACGCAACTCAAATTTCGCATTTTCGTGTGACATATCGAGCATCGCCTGCCGCGCCTCGGCCTCCGCGCTCGTGGCGGGCAGGGAACCTGCGGCATTGTCGAGCCGCTCGGCAATTGCGGCCTCGGTGGGCGGGGTCAGCGCGCGGTAAAGCCGGGCAAAGAGCGCCCGTGCGGCCGGCCCGGGCCAGTCAGGGGGCAAAAGCGCGGGCGGCAGGTGCGGGTCAACCAAAGCCGCGCGGCGCCAGGAATCGACGAGAAGGAGCCTGAGCGCCAGCGCCTCAGAAGCATCTGCGGGCGGAAGAGCGGCGAATCGGGACAAAAAGCGGCGATAAGCGGAGGCCGGCGTGGCAAGATCCCACAGGCGCCCGGCAAGCGGCGCCCAGGCAGCGGCATCGCCGATAACCGGTCCGGCCAAAACGCCGCACCGTTCGGGCAAAGGCCCGCGATCGGGCCCAAGCGCTAGGTCGGGGGCGAGGCGGGCGTGATGGACAAGGCGGTCGAGCGCCGCCGAGGGGCCGGTGACAAGGCGCAAGCACGCGGGCGATGGAGGGCCGTAGATGACCCGCCCAGCTTCGGCATATTCAGCGGCTGCAGCCGGCGTCAGGCGGTAAAAGCTGCGCCGGCCAAGGCGGCGGCCCTCGAGCTGCCCCGCGGCAACCAGCCGCGAGACCGCGGTGCGAACCAGAGTCTCGCTGATCCCAACCGCAGCGCAGGTCTCGATGATTGCAGCCATCGAGAGCTCACCGCCGCGAGGCAGCACCACATCGCCGTAAAGAGTGACAATGAACCCACCCGCCCGGGGCGGTCCTTCGGCCAAAATCGCCTCAAGCGCCGCAGCCATGACAACCTCCGCCAAAGGGCGTGGCGATTTGCCCGGTAAAAAGGGGACGTGAGACCGGATCGCCTTGCATCCCCGGCCTCGGATGCCGCATGCGCCAAGCCGAATCTAGCGGCCAGGCCATTCAGGCGGTGGAGGGGCAGCGGGTGTCCTGACCCCCGATTGGCGCCAGCGCAGAAGCTCCGCATGGGCGTCAAGCAGCTGATCCTGATAGGCGCGCAGATAGACATTGGCGCCAAACAAGCGCTCAAGCGGACGGCCTGCCCTCCGTTGGCGCAGGCGCAAATCCTCTTCAGCGAGCTTTTCGCGAATGGCAGGATCGGCGCCAAACCGGGACGCGTAGCGCAAAAGGGCGGCATCGGCCGCGGGCGGTGCTTGGCGGGCAACCGGCGGTCTGCCGCCAAGCGCCTGCGCCGCCTCGGCAAATGGGTCGCGGTCAACACGATTGCGCGCGCCTGGCTCTGGGGGCGGAAGCGTCCGATAATCGGGCGGGTTTTGCAACGGCAGCGTGGGCAAAACCGAAAACTCATCCGGAGTGCGCTGCGCCACCGCAAGGTTCATCAGCCGCGGCTCCTGCGCGCTTCGCGGCGAACAGGAAAGGAGCAAAGACGAGGCCCCCAAGGCAAGGGCAACGACAAAAACGGCGCGGGTTCGCAGGCGGATCATGGCCGGTCTCCCCTTCCTTGGTTTTTCATAGCCTGCCTTAACGGCAAGGTCACGCCCGCTTTTGCCGTCCCGCCGCAAAAAGCATCACCAACGCCCCCAAAGCAATGGCCGTATCGGCGATGTTGAATGCCCATGGATTTTGCCAGCTACAACAGGAGATGTTGATAAAGTCGGCAACCGCGCCCCACCGAACCCGGTCAACAACATTGCCTGCCGCCCCGCCGATCAAGAGCCCTGCCCCAAGGCGCACCCACTCAGACCTTTCGCGATAAGCCCAAAGGATAATCACGCCGACAAGCACTAAGCCCAAAACCACTAGCCCCCAACGGACCCACTCGGACTCATGAGCAAAAAGGCCAAAATTGATCCCCTGATTCCAAGCCATCGTCAGGCGGAAGAAAGGCGGCCAAACGTCAAGCACGAGCCTATGGGCAAGATCGAGCCAGACCACGACCAGCCATTTTGTTGCCTGATCGAGAGCAAAGACCAGAGCGGCCAAAAGCACCAAAAGCCGCATGCCCGCACCGCTTAGTGGCGAAAATGGCGCATGCCGGTGAAGATCATTGCAAGGCCTTCAGCATCAGCCGCTGCGATGACCTCGGCATCGCGCAAAGAGCCGCCGGGTTGGATCACCGCTGTCGCCCCGGCCTTTGCGGCCGCTAAGAGCGCATCGGGGAAAGGGAAAAAGGCGTCTGAGGCAACAACCGACCCTTGCGTTGCCGGAGCGGGGAGCGCAAGCGCTTTGGCCATTTCAGCGGCTTTCTGAGCGGCAATCCGCGCGCTGTCGATTCGGCTCATCTGTCCGGCCCCAATCCCAACCGTTGCTCCGGCCCGCGCATAGACAATCGCGTTCGATTTGACATGTTTGACCACCCGCCAGGCAAACATCAGGTCGGCCAATTCATCTGCCGTTGGCTGGCGTTTGGTGACGACGCGCAACATGCTTGGGGAAAGCCGGCCCGTGTCGCGCTCTTGCACAAGAAATCCGCCCGCAACCGGGCGCAGATCAAGACCGGGCTCGGCCGGATCAGCAAGCGCACCGGTCAACAGCAGCCGCAGGTTGGGCTTGTTGGCAAAGATCGCGCGTGCCTCGGCATCAGCATCAGGGGCAATGACAACCTCGGTGAAAATTCCGGTGATGGCTTCGGCGGCTTTCGCGTCGATCGTGTGGTTGACCGCGACAATCCCGCCATAAGCGGAGGTGCGATCGCAATCATAGGCGCGCGCGTAGGCCTCAGCCACGCTTGCGCCAAGCGCCACACCGCAGGGATTGGCATGTTTGACAATGACGCATGCAGGTTGGCTTGGGCTAAATTCGCACAACAGCGCCCAAGCCGCATCGGCGTCGTGAATATTGTTCCAGCTGAGCTCCTTGCCCTGGATTTGGCGCGCGGTGGCAGGGCCAGGTCGGCTCTTTGTGTCGTTGTAAAGGGCGCCTGCTTGATGGGGGTTTTCGCCATAGCGCAGCGCGGCCGCAAGCCGCCCTGTCACGGTTATCCGGCGCGGCATTTTCGCCCCCACCCGCGCGGCAAACCAGGCGGCGACCGCGGCATCATAGGCCGCCGTTCGTGCAAAGGCGATCTCAGCAAGCCGCGCCCGCGTTGCCGCCGTGACCCCTTTGTAATGAGCGAGCTCCGCAAGGACCAACGGGTAATCTTCGGGGTCAGTGAGAACGGTGACAAAAGCGTGGTTCTTGGCCGCCGCACGCAGCAGGGCAGGCCCGCCGATGTCGATCGTCTCGACCACTTCGGCAGGGTCGGCGCCCCGGGCAACCGTGGCCTCGAAGGGATACAAATTGACAACCACAAGATCGATCGGGCCGATTGCGTGCCTGGCAAGCGCCTCGCAATGATCAGGCCGGTCACGCCGCGCCAAAATTCCGCCATGAATCGCCGGATGCAGGGTTTTCACGCGCCCGTCGAGGATTTCGGGGAAGCCCGTCAGATCGCTGACCGTGCGCACGCTCAGCCCCTCGCGCCGCAAGAGCTCGCCCGTGCCGCCCGTTGAAACGATCTCGACTCCCATGCACGCAAGCCTGCGGGCAAGTTCAACAACCCCTGTCTTCTCTGAGACAGAGATGAGCGCGCGCCGAATCGGTTGCACCGCAAGCGCGCGGTGCTCCTCTGCGCGCGGCTCACCGTGGGCAGGGCGCTCTTGGGGCATTGACGGCTCGAGAACGGGCTTGTTGCCGCTTGGCATCGTCACTCCTTTGCGCTGAATTCCGCCGGGAAGACGGCTTGCTCAAGGTCAGAGGGGACCCACGCGCCGATATCACGAATGACGCGGGGGGTAACGGCGGCTTTGGCGAGAGTCCAGCCAATCCGCAAGCCCTCGGGCGGAACCGGCGTGCGCAAAACGATCTGCCGGGTGGGCTGCGGCGAAAGCCACCGCGGCTCGAGCCAGGCCGAGGGCTCAAGAGCAAGCTTTACCGGACCATCGCAGCGAAACAACCAATCTTCGCCCGACAAGAGCCTGAGCCGAACACCTCGCGCTTCGGCATGCACCTCAACCCCGGGGTGGAGATGAAAGCGCAAAGCCGCAAGCGGGCCGCGCCCGTCATGAGCGGCAAGCCAGCCTTCAAAGCGCGCCTCGGCCTTGGGAGTAAGCGCAACCAGTGCATCCTCTCCGATCAAGGCGCACCCATCGGCAGAAAGCCAAAGCTCGCGGGTGTGGGTCAGGCCGTGGCTGTCAACCCAGCCATCATGTTGGACGATCAGACGCGTGCCCTCGCGCCCATCGGCGCGATGCAGTCGCACCTGCTCGGGCCGCGCAGGCCCTGCCCCGTCGAGGGTCAGCGTTGATATCCCGCTTGCCGCGCGGCCTTCGGCCGCCCATTCTGAGCCAAAGGTCGCGCCTGGCCCCAAATTGCCAATCACTGGCCGCCGTCCTGAGACAAGCTCAAATCCAAGGCAGCCCATCTGCGCTCGATCCGACAAAGGCGGCGGCGCCGCATCGACGATCACGGTGGTTCGGCCCCCGTCAAGCCGGTGATAGCCCATTGCCGCATGTGGCCGCACCGGCCGAACGCGCCTTTGAAAACCGCTGATCAACGCCAAGACACGCTCGGCAAGGCCAAGTTGACCAGCGCCCCCGCCGTGAAACCGCGGCAAGCTGCCATCGGCATGCCGCAAGGCCCATAGCGCGCGCGCGAGCCGACCCAAAGCGGCATCAAGTGACGGCGGGATTGCCACCGACGAGCGCAGAAGATACCCGCGGCGATCGGCTGTGGCCCGCGTCCAGGCCAAGAGCGCGGCAATTTGCAAAAGGTCTTCCGGATTGCGCGAGGGGATGGCGCCATCCTCGGCAATGAGGGCCTCAGCCTCGGCAGCCAGTGCCGCCAACGCCGGCTCGGCCTCAGCCTCAAGGCCGCGCAAAGAAAGCGCCGCCGCTGCCCATCCTGCGAGCGCCTCAATCCGGGCAAGGCCACGGGGCGCTTTACGCGCGCGCCGTGCTAAGAAGGCCGCGTGAATGCCAAGCGCGCGCAAATAGGCTCGCGCCTCTTGAGAAGACGCGCTGGCCATCAAAAACAGCGCATGTTCAATCCAGCGAAACAGCCGCCTTCCAGCCAAATCTGGCCGCCAGCCGGGCCCCTCGCCCTCTCCGAAACGCGCAATCCACGAGGCAAGCCACATCCGCGCCGCCTCCCGCGCCTCGCGCGCGCCATAAGCGGCAAGGTCATCCAGCCAGCCCCACCCATGCAGCACCTGCGCAAAGGCCGGCGAAGGCGGCCGCACCGCAAACGGATCGGGCGCTTCAAGGCTGCGACCAAGAAAATGAAAGCTGCCCGCGGCAAGCTTTTGTCCCGCGGCAAAAGAGCCCATGGGCCGACCCTCTGGCTCGAACAAAAAGCCCTGGGCCATGGGCGCGCGGCGTGCGGCTCGATAAGCGGCAAGCCGATCAAACACCGCGGCGATCCGGTTGGCAAAGGGCGTCTCAGCCGAGCGCATCATGGCGCCTTTTACCATGTGAGCGGCCTCTTCCCAATCAAAAGCGTTACACTTGATTTGGCCGCGTGATTTGGCCGCGGCCCCAAAAGCCCGTGCCCAGCGCTCAGATTGGGCTTGAGGCGCCTGCATTTGGACGCGGCAGAGGCATCCCGACCGTGCGCAGGAAAAGAAACCAGCCAGACTGAGCGTAGACGTATTCTCGGCCCTGCAAGCAGGTCAAGCCGTGCGTGGATCAACGGGGATACCCCGCTCAAACCGGAGGCTCCTGGTCCGAGCACGATGCGAGAAAATCCGTTCCGCGCGGCCGATGGCAGCTTCAAAACCAAATGCGCCTTACGGAGCGCTCGACTCGGTGAGGCGAAAGCGTCCTTGAATTGCTGCGGCGCACGCCGCACGGCAACGAGACATCCCGTCACCGCACCTCACAAACGGAAATCAAAGAAAAAGACCGATGTTATTCGCAATCACAACCCGCAGCGCATAAATTGCCAGCAAGAGCACCAAGGGCGAAAGATCGAGCCCGCCGAGATCGGGCAGAATGCGTCGAATGGGGCGATAGATCGGCTCGAACAAACGCTCAAGCCCGTGCCAAATTTGCGCAACAATCGGCTGCCTCAGGCTAAGCACCTGAAATGAGATCAACCACGAGAGAATGACCTGGATCAAGACAAGATACCAGATCACATCGAAGATAAAGAAAAGGATCTGCACAAGCGACAGCATCGAGCCTCCTTCATGCGGTGCACGGCGGATCAGAATACCGCTCTCCCCAGGCGCGCCTGGGCCTTTGCACCTCCGCAAAGCCATAAACACGACTGGGCGATGAGGCAACCGCAATCTCTTTTCGCAAAGCCAAATGAGAAGACATTGGCACGCGGCGCAGCTCAGATGAATGCTACCCGATAAGCCGAGGAAAAATCCTAAGCATCTTCACCAAGGCCGCGCGCATAAGGGCTGCCGTGTCGATCGGTTTTCAGCAGGCTCTTCGGTAACCTCGAGGCCGCGCACGTGAGGGCTGCCTGAATCCGCTGAGGCAGAGGGTGACCGCTCCCTCCCCAAGGCCGCGCGGTTGAGGGCTGCCGTCCACCGCGCCCACTGCAACGCGCTCGCCGCGTCCAAACGCCGCGCGCATGAGGGCTGCCTTTTGGGGCGCTTGAGCGTGCATCTCGAGCGCCTGCCTCCGCCCCTGAACAGCCCGCGCCGGCGCGCAAAGACGATGCGCCCCAACAACTTGCCTGCACGCATGCCGTTTCAGTTGCCAAAAACACGCAGATACCAGAAAAAGCCTTGCTCAGCCAAAGCGGCGAGTGCATGCGCCGCCTTTCCCCGCTCAGAACCCGCGATGCGCAGGCAAAGCGTTGTCAAGCGCGGCCCTTTTTCCGCTTTTGCAGGCAGGTGCTTGTCAATAGCATTGAAGTTTGCCTAATCCATGGCGTCGAATGCGACCCGTGCGGCTGACGATGACCGAAGAGCGTCTGAGCCTCAAAGACATGTGCGCGCGGTTCAATGTGACCCCCCGCACGCTCAGATATTATGAGTATATTGAGCTGCTGCGCCCCGAACGCGTGGGCCGGCAACGCTTTTATGGCCCGCGCGAGATTGCGCGGATGAAGTTGATCCAAAGGGGCAAGCGCTTTGGCTTTACCCTCGAAGAAATTCGGCAATGGCTCGAAATCTACAACACGAAAGGCACGGTCGCACAGTATCGCGTCTTTGTCGAATATGCTGAGCGCCAGCTTCACGAGCTCAAACGCCAACGCGACCTTCTTGACTCGACAATTGCCGATCTCTCCGCGCTGCATCAACAGACGCTGCGCTTGTTGGAGGAAGGGCTGGTTGAAGAGGCGAAGGGCAAGAAGGAGCCGTCACAACCAAGCCCGCCGCGCGGGCGCAAGCCTTAAAGAGGCGCGTTGTGCGCCTGGCTTGGCCGCGCCCGAAGGCCAAAGCCTTGCCTGAGCCCCGGTGCGCGTGAATGTTGCGCGCACGGGCAGAAGGCAAACCCGCCCGAATGATCTGCGCCTTGAGTTCAAGCGGGCGCGCGGCGATGGGTGCGCCCTCTGGGGAGGGCTTGCCATTGCTTCGCGCGACGGCGCAACGCGCCTTGCGATGCCCTCGTTGCGCTCTGACGGCGGTAAAAGGTGTGCTCCCCCGAGCCGCGCTTGCAAGGCGCGGCATCGGTCAATCGTGCGGGCCACCGGAGAGGACGGGGTCACACGCAGCCTGCCCGGTTTTGCAACACGCTTTCGGGGCAAATGATTCGGAAGCGTTGATCATTTAGGTTGATCGCTCAAAACGGCTCGCCTGTGGGCACCCAGCGCCCGCCCTCGATCCGGTCGATCGAGACGAGTTCCGGCATTGCGTGGTTGTTCTCGAAGCGAAGCTCCGTGTAGGTGGTGAAATCCCTGTGCGGCACCGCGCGCACCGCGGCGATAAAGGCCTCGGCCGTCAAATCACGCCCCGCCGCCTCGAGCCCCTTCAGGAACCAGTCGGTGTAGCTGTAGGCATTGGCGGCGTTCTCGTCAGGAAGCATGCCATAGGCGGCCTGGAACGCTTCGATAAACCGGCGCGCATCGGGATCGGTCGTGTCAGGCCCGTGCAGGCGCCAGCCGCCGATGCCATACAAGCCCTCGACCTCCGCCCCGCCAAGGCGCGCCACTGTGGTGGAGCGGCCCGGAATGGCGGTTAGCACCTTCACGTCCCAGTTGAGCTTGCGCACCTCAGACATCACCGCCACGGTTTCGCGAATCACCGTGCCGGCAAAGACGAGGTCGCAGTCCGCCGCCTTAAGTCGCGCGACTTGCGAGGAGAAATCGATGTCGCCCGGCCGGTAGGCGGCCTCTTCCGCCACTGTCAGCCCAAGCGCTTGCATCGCCATGCCAACGCCCGCGCGGATCAGTTCGCCAAAGGGGCCTTCCTGGTAGATGACCCCGAGCCGCTTGCTGCCCCACTCTGGCATCACCTTCTGCAGCGCGCGGGCGGTGGTGGTGTGATAGTTCTGCACGGTTGTGAACAAAAGCGGGTTGTTCTGCGCCACCTGATGCATGATGGCGCTTGCCGCCCAGGGGGCGAAGACGATGACGCCCGCCTCCATAAGCGGCCCCATCGTCGCGGCATTGGGACCTGAGCCGAAGGGGTTCAGGATCGCGAACACCTCATCCTGCCCGATCAGCTTTTGCACTGCGCGCACCGCCTGTTGCGGCTGGCCGGCGTTGTCTTCGACCACAAAGCGGATCCGCCGGCCGTGGATGCCGCCAGCGGCATTGGCCTCATTGAGGCGAAGCTCCGTTCCATTGCGCAGCATCGGCATAGCCGCGGCTGTGGGGCCGCTCAGATCGATATGGGTGCCGATGACGATCTCGTCGTCGCGGACCCCGGCCGCGTGCCCGGGCCTGAGCCCGGCCGCGAGCGCAAGCCCCCCAGCGGCGGTGGCAATCATCTGTCTCCGGTTCAGTCGCATTGTTTCCTCCCTGTGCGAGATCGGGCGGATCACGTCGGGCCTTGACCCGCCCGGGCGCCGCCCGCGCCCGGATACATGCTGTCAATCAGCGCCGCATATTTGCGCGCAATCACCTTCCGCTTGAGCTTCATCGTGGGGGTCAGCTCTTCGTCCTCGGGCGTGAGCACCTGCTCGAGGATGCGGAAGTCCTTGATCTGCTCGACTCGCGCGAGCCGAGGGTTGAGGCGGGCGATCTCGGCTGCGATGAGCGCGCGAATTGCCGGCGCCCGCGCGAGGCTTGCAAAATCGGTATAGGGGATCGCGTGATCTTGCGCATAACGCGCCGCATTCTCGGCATCGAGCAGAATGAGCGCGGTGAGATAATTGCGCCCCTCACCCACCACCACCGCATCGGCGATATAGGGCGAGAGTTTCAGCACATTCTCGATTTGGCTTGGGGTGATGTTCTTGCCGCCCGAGGTGATGAGTATGTCCTTGAGCCGGTCGCGCACGCCAAGCCAGCCTTCGGCATCGATCTCGCCGACATCGCCCGTGCGCAGCCAGCCATCGGGGGTGAAGGCCTCGGCCGTTTTCTCCGGGTTTCCGAAATAGCCTGCAAAGACATGCGGACCGCGCACCTGGATCTCGCCCTCAGGGCCAAGGCGCAGCTCCGTGCCCCCCGCCGCGAGCCCCGCCCAGCCAAGCTTTACCCAGCCCCTTGGCGTGGCGGTGCAGAAACCGGTGGTCTCGGTCATCCCATAGGCCTCGCGCAGCTCGATCCCAAGGGTGAGGAACCAACGGATGAGCTCGGCCGGCACAGGCGCAGCCCCCGTCAGCGCCGTGCGGCAATTCTGCAGTCCAAGAACGCTGCGGACATTGTGAAAGGCAATCCGGTCGAGCACGCGCGCCCAAAGGCCAAGCCGGGGCACCGGCTGGCCGGCAAGCAAAGCCTCCACCCGAGGCGCCATGGCGCGCTCTGCAGCGTCCCAGACCCAGCGGGCGGGCCGGATCGCATCCTTGAGCGCAAGCACGATCTGCGCCTGCATCTTTTCCCAAAACCGCGGCGGCGCGAAGATGACATGCGGGGCGACCTCGCGCAGATCCTGCGGCACAGTGTCGGGATTTTCCGGGAAATGCACGACAAGGCCCACCGCAAGCGGGTTGAATGCGGTCGCCATCCGTTCGGCAATGTGGCAGAGCGGCAGGAACGAAAGCGACCGGTCGCCGGGCCTGGCATCAAGATATTCGGACGCCTTGGTCAGTTGGAAGACGACATTGCGATTGCGGATAATCGCCCCTTTGGGCGGGCCGGTCGTGCCCGATGTATAGACGAGGAAGGCCAAATCCTCGGGCCGGCCGGCATCGATGGCCGCTTCAAAGTCGCGACCGCGGGTTTCGGCAAGCGCGCGGCCATGGGCAATGAATTCATCCCAAAAGCCAACGCCCCGATCGGAAAAGCCGCGCAGGCCCTCGCGCTCGATCACGATGATCCGGGCAAGCGCGGGGCAAGCGGCACGGATCTCGAGCGCCTTGTCGAGCTGCTCCTGGCCTTCAACGAACAAGACCCGGGCGTGGCTGTCGGTTAGGATATGGCGCAGCTGTTCGGGCGAGGAGGTGGGGTAAACCCCGTTGCCGACCATCCCCATGGCCTGCGCGCCCATGTCGACAAACAGCCATTCAGGCCGGTTTTGTGCCAGCACCGAAACCACATCCCCCGGGCGCAGCCCGAGATCGGCCAGCGCAAGGCCCACGGCGCGTGCCTCGGCATAATATTCAGCCCAGCTGAGCCCGTGCCAGAGACCCCGGCGCTTGTGGCGCAGGGCTGGGCGATCGGCCCATTCTCGCGCGCGCAGGCGGAAGATCCGCGCAGGCGTGTCCTGCCCGAGGAAGCGGATGGCGCCCGGCTCGGTTTCTCGGCGCTCACGAACGCTTTGCACCGTTGTTGCAGCATTCAGCGCCATGTCCGCCTCCGCTTCCAGCGCCGCTCGGTGCCGCTTGCCCCGCGGGCGCCCCCGCCAAGATAGGCCTCGCGCACGTCATCCTTGGCTGCAAGCGCGGCGCAAGGCTCGGCGGCAACGACCCGCCCGAGCTCGAGGATATACCCGAAATCGGCCGTTTCGAGCGCCACCGCCGCATTCTGTTCCACGACCAGCACCGCAACCGAGGCCTCAGCCCGGATGCGGGCGATGATCCCGAAGATCTCGCGCACAAGCCGCGGGCTGAGGCCCAGGCTCGGCTCATCGAGCATCAAAAGCCGCGGCCGCGCCATGAGCGCACGCCCGATCGCCAGCATCTGCTGCT
>FWWL01005093.1_pt1 | contig 21104 bp, 24 predicted proteins | sample 2228331 | NCBI WGS metagenome assembly FWWL01 (sample SAMEA103939775, study PRJEB20133) | metagenome | reverse complement strand
TGATTTTGGGGACAAGTTTTTCATATTCTTCTTTGGTATATTGTTTGTTGAGGATGCAGTATTGTTTGTTTCTTAGGCCGATACAGCCGAAAAGATGGGAGGAGGAGGAACAATAAATAGAATAATTTAAATTGTTTGAATACCAACAAGCAATTGTAAATAATTTTTTGAAATCCTTTTCTCCACTAAATGATTCATATAACAATTCACCAAAATCTACAAAAGAACAATCCATAGTATTAAATACTTGAACAGCGAAAATTACATTCTTCAAATCTTTACTTTCTTTTACGTTATAACAATCGATACAATTTTTTGAATTGTAAATGTGATCGCCCCGAGAATTTTCAGATTTAATAATATCAGCAAATTTCTTAGGAAATTTTAAAAAAAACTTTTGGAATTCTTTCTTTTTCTCTATTAATTTTAAATATGAAGAAATATTTAATTCTTCAAGTTTTTTAAAATAATCTTTTTTAGAATAAGGGATGTTAAAAATATGATATTGTTTATGTCGCAAACCAACACAACCAAAACAATTTTGACATCCTTTACAGTCAATACAAAATATTAATTCATTACAATCTTCAAGTTTTATACTAAAAGCACATTTATAACTTCTTAAACACCGGATACATTCATAACACATTTCACAGTTATGAACGTCATTACAATCAATACAATCTTTATTATTAAATAATCTATGACCATAAAGACAATTATCGTTATTTTCTGCTGAAACAATTAAATAGCAATTTTTATTGTTAACACTATAATTAATATAATCCGAATCAATATTCTCTGAACCAATTAAAGAAACTTTAGGTATTTTCTCATGAATTTCCTTAAACTGTTCAAAAAAAGGTTTATTAAAATCATATTCTTTTCCATATTCTAATGGATCCCATTTATCCGAATACCAACATTTTTGACAATAAATAGGATTTTTAATTTCTGAACTAAAAATTGAAATTATCTCCTTTTGACATAAATCACATTTTCTTTTATATAAAGTTCTTTCATTTCTGAAAATTAATCTCCTAATCATCCGACATTCCGGACACCAAGTTGGAGGCGGTACCTTAATTTTTTGATAAAATTCAAAATCTTCAGGTTCAATAAGAAATTCTTTTTGGCAGTTTTGACAGATTTTTGTTTCTTGGGGCATAAAATATTTTTTTATTTTTTAAGAAACTCAATTAGGGTTATTTCTAAAGGAATGATTGGAAATTGGCTATAACGCATTTGACTATAGGTGTTAATTAAAATTTTAATAAGATTAAGATGATGATCATCAAAGAATTTAGTTTGCTTATTAATAATTTGAAGATGGTCAAGACTTAATTCATTTTTAAATAAATCAATCATTTGAGGATGATATTTTAAAACAGCAATTCTTCTTAAATAATGAATTAAGTCTTTAGTTAACTGAATAAGATTAACTCCATTATCATTAAATTGATGTAACATTTCAATAACTTCTTTTAGTTGATTTTTTAAAATGAGTTCACAAAATTCGGATAGCTTGTCAAAACCAATTTTACCTAAAACTTCTTCAACATCCTTTAGTTTAATTTCTTTTCCTTTGAAACTATAAAGTTGATCCAAAAGAGATTCTGCGTCTCGAAAACTTCCTTCAGCTGAAGAAGCAATGAGATCTAAGGCTTCCGGATCAATTTTTATTCCTTCTTCCTGGGTAATTTTTTTAAGTTTATCAACGATTTGTTTAAGAGAAACTTTTTTGAAATAAAATTGTTGAGCTCGAGAACGAATAGTCGGTGGAATTTTGTCTATTTCTGTCGTGGCTAAAATGAAAATAATGTTGGAAGGTGGTTCTTCTAAAGTTTTTAAAAGAGCATTAAAGGCTTCTTTAGTAAGCATATGAGCTTCGTCAATAATATAAACTTTAAATTTATTGGTTATCGGGGGAATTCTGATATTTTCTTTTAAAGCTCTAATTTCGTCAATTCCTCGATTAGAAGCGGCATCAATTTCAATAACATCAAGATTTAATCCTTCATCAATACTTTGACAAGAAGCACATTTATTACAAGGTTCACCCTTTTGGTTGTTTTGACAATTAGCAATTTTAGCAATTAAACGGGCAACAGTGGTTTTGCCGGTTCCTCGAGGTCCTGCGAAAATATAGGCATGAGAAAATCGGTTTTCTTTTGCCGCTTCCTTTAAAATTTTAACAATTGTTTCTTGACCAATAACTTCATCAAAAACCGAAGGTCGATATTTCCGGTAAAGAGCTAACACCATCTTTTAAAGCTTAACTCTTTTTGATGGTTTTTTCAAAAGCGGATAATTTTTTGAACTTCCTTGATAATTTCCTGGGGAATAGGTTCTCTTTCTGGGGCTTTTCCAGGATAACGCCAGGCGGTGATAATTTTAATTTTTGGTTTTTGATTTCTTTTTTGAGGTGGTTTAATCTGATACATTACCCAGATTTCAGAATATTTTTTAGTTCCGGCTGGTTGCATGACGGCAATCGTATTTTCAACAATCCCTTCTTCAATTCTTTTAGGAAAACGAATAATTCTTTTAACTCGACTTTCTGAGAGACCATAAAATTTCATTTTTTCATAGACATGACGCGTCCAAAGATAATTATCAGTTTTATTTTCGAGCATATAAACCAATGAGCGTTGTTTGTTCTAAAATATGTCCGGTCATAGCCTTTTCTATTTCTTCTTTAGTTGTTCCTTCGGGTAAGTCTAACAAAGTATCAAGAGCATAAAGTTTGAACATATATCGATGAGGTTTTGAACCCCGAGGCGGGCAAGGTCCACCATAATTTGAACGACCCCAACTATTTTTTCCTTGAAGAGCACCCGGAGGCACGGTTCCTTCAACGATATATTGAGTATCTGGCGGGATGTTAAATAAAAGCCAGTGATCCCAGGTCACGCCGCCAGTGGCATCAGGATCATCCATAATTAAAACAAAACTTTTTGTCCCTGGTGGTGGATTTTTAATTTCTAAAAGAGGGTTAATATCTTCGCCATCACAGGTATAACGGGAAGGAATAAATTCTTTATCTCGAAAAGCGGAACTTTTTAATTCTAATCCGGCCATTTTTTCATTATAAATTATATAAAAAACACTAAAAAATACAAGAAGGCTAAAAATTAATCCGAAGATTAAAATTTTTAAAGATTTTTTCATAGAATTTGAGGTTTTTTTCCTTCAAATTGAATTTTTTTTAATTTTATTTGATTATCTTGGGTTAATTCTACTTCCAAAATTTTCATTCTTTTATTATCTTTGTAAGTCCAGACACCAGGTTCGGGATTTAAGGCTCTCACTTTTCTTTCTATAATGATTGGATCATCAATTTCTAAGTCAACATAAGCATCATCAATAGTTATTTTTGGAGCATAAGTTGCTTCTTTATCATTTTGAGGTTGAAGGGTATATTCACCTTTTATAAATTTTGGAAGAGTTTCTACTAAAAGTTCTCCTCCTAATTGAGCTAATTTTTGACTTAAAATTTCAAAGTTTAATTTATCGATGGTTAATTTCTTTTGAACAATGACTGGTCCATGATCTAATTGTTCATCCATTAAAAATAAACTTACGCCTGTTTCTTGATCACCATTTAAAATTGCTCTTTGAATAGGACTTGCTCCTCGGTATTTTGGAAGAAGAGAAGGATGAACTCCAATAGAACCTAATTTAGGAATGGTTAAAAGTTTTTGAGGAATGATTTTCCCATAAGCAGCAACAATAAATAAATCGGGATTTAAATTTAATAAATCTTGATAAATTTCTTTTGGATCAATTGGTTGAAATATTTTTATTTCTGGATTATTTAGTTTCTGAAGGAAGCTCTTGACCGGTGGGGGAGTGAGGATTTTTTTTCGACCAACTGGTTTATCGGGATTACAAACAATAGCTTGAGGAATAAAGTTATTTTTGATCAACTTTTCTAAAATCGTAAGAGCAAATTCTGGTGTTCCAAAAAAGATATATTTCATAAATTTATTTTTTTATCTCTTTAACTTTATTAGTTCGATCAATAAAAAGTTTGCCATCTAAATGATCAATTTCATGTTGAAAAACTCGAGCAAGTAACCCCCAGGCTTTTATTTTTATTTTTTTACCATTAGGATCATAACCTTTAATTACAATTCGAGAAGCTCTTTCCACAAAACCATATTTTCCAGGAATACTTAAGCAACCTTCTTCCATAATTTCCGTTTCTTTTGATTGTTTAACAATTTCCGGATTAAAAATGGCATAAAACTTAGGTCGTCCTTGATGACTAGGAACTTGGGCGACAAAAACCCGATAAGGCAAACCAATTTGATTAGCGCTTAAGCCAATTCCATGAGCTTCTTTCATTTTTTCTCGCATTGATTTTATGAGCTCTTTGATTTCTTTTTTCGAGTGCGTCTTAAAATCAAACGCAACTGTTTTTTGTCTAAGGAATTTTTCTTCTTTTTTGTTGTTGATGGTGTAAATTTCCATATTCTCATAAAATAAGCTCCTTTATTTTTAACATTTTTCTTTTGGGCGATAATTTTAGCGAGAGCTAATAATTCTTGTTCGTTGTATTCTTTGGCTAATTTGATATAAAGCGACTTGTGCTTGAGATCTTCTAAAATTTTTGCTAAAGTTAAACCAATTGCCTGATATCTTCGATAAATTTTCGACCTTTTTTTTCTTTTTAAAAGAAGAGCTTGATAGGGGAGAGGTGGGAAAAGGGGCCTGGTCATTTTTTAAGTATAAAATAAATTTCAGAAAAAATCATCTATGCTTCGACTTTTTATTGCCATAAATATCCCCGAATTTATTAAAGAAGAAATTCAAAAAAGAATGGAAAAATTGAAAATTTCAAAGAGATATCGAAGTTTTCATCCAAGATTAACTACTTTTGATCAATGGCATTTAACTTTAATTTTTTTAGGTTCTCAATTGGAATCAGAAATTCCAAAAATTAATCAAGCGATGATTTCTTGGCATAATTTTCCTGGAAAAGAAAAAATAAAAATTAGTTTTTCAAAAATTACTTATGGCCCACCAGGTTCTAAAGCAAGAATGATTTGGTTAGTGACTAAACCAGAAACTTCTTTAATTTTAGCTCGCTTAAAAAATTTTCTTGAAAAAGAACTTGAGAAACAAAAAGTTATTTGGCCAAAGGAAAAAAGAGAATTTCAAGGACATGTCACTTTAGTTCGTTTTAATAAAATTATTGAAAAAAAATATTTACCCGAGCTTGAAGAAGACTTTGAAGAAGATTTTGAATTAGAAAATATTGATTTAATGAAATCAACTTTAAAAAAAGAAGGAGCTCTTTACGAAAAAATTTTTAGCGTTTAAAATTAAAAATATGTCCTCTTCTAAAAATAAGATCTTTAAATTTATTGGTTTAGTTTTATTATCTTTATCAATTGCTTTCAGCGCCGGTTATGGTGGGTATTATTATGGCATTCATAAAACAAAAATTGAATTTGAGAAAAAATTTAATCTTGCTGAAAATAACCCTTTAAAAGAAAGCGATTTTTCCCTTTTTTGGGAAGCAGTTCAAAAAATAAAAGAAAACTATGTAAAAATTAACGAAATTTCTGATCAGGATCTTCTTTATGGTTCAATCAGTGGTCTGGTTGGGGCTTTAAAAGATTCTTACTCAAGTTTTTTTAAGCCAAGTGATGCTAAAAAATTTGAAGAGGATATTAAAGGTGTTTTTGGAGGTATTGGGGCGGAAATTGGTTTAAAAAATAATCAATTAATTATTGTCGCTCCTTTAAAGGGGAATCCCGCTGAAAAAGCAGGTTTAAAACCAGGTGATAAAATATTAAAAATTGATGATACTGATACTCTCGGTTTAACTCTTGATGAAGCAGTAAAACTTATTCGCGGTCAAGAAGGAACCGTGGTCAGATTATTAATTTTAAGAGATGGTTGGGAAGAAGCTAAAGAATTTAAAATTACCCGGGCAACAATTATTGTGCCTACTCTTGATTGGAAAATCATTGAGGATAATATTTTATATATCCAACTTTATAGTTTTAACGCTAATGCCGAAAGACTTTTTTATGAAGCTGTTTTAAATGGCTTACTTCAAGGAGCTAAAGGAATAATCTTAGATTTGAGAAATAATCCTGGTGGTTTTCTTGATGTTGCAGTAAGATTAGCCGGTTGGTTTTTAGATCGAGGGGATGTGGTGGTAAGAGAAAAATTTAGTGATGAAAATGAAAGAAGTTTCTTTGCTACCGGTAATGCTGCTTTAAAAGATTTTCCAGTAGTTATTTTGGTTAACAAAGGATCAGCTTCGGCTTCGGAAATTTTAGCCGGTGCTTTAAGAGATAATCGAAATGTCAAATTAGTTGGGGAAAAAACTTTTGGTAAAGGAACGGTTCAAGAATTAGAAAATTTAAAAGATGGTTCGGTGATAAAAATTTCAATTGCTGAATGGTTAACGCCTAAAGGAAACGCAATTGAAAAAAATGGTTTAGAACCTGATTTTGTTGTTGAAAACCCTAAAGAAAATAATAAGGATAATGAAAATGAAGATTTCCAATTAAAAAAAGCGATTGAAGTTTTAAAATCAGAAATGAAATAATATGAAAGTTATTTTATTAAAGGATGTCCCTGGTTTAGGGAAAAAATATGATCTTAAAGAAGTAAAAGGAGGTTATGCCCGAAATTTTTTAATTCCTCACAAATTAGCTAAACTAGCCACACCCCAAGCTTTAAAAGAATTAGAACTTCTTAAAGATAAAATAGAAAAAGAAAGAGAAGAAAGAGTTAAAAAATTAAAAGAATTAGTTCGAAAATTAGAAGAAATTCAACTTGATTTTAATCTTAAGGTAGGGGAGCGAGGTGAGATTTTTGGTTCAATAACTAAATTTGATATTAAAAAAGCTCTTCAAGAAAAAGGGATCGAAGAAGATTTTGAAGTTCAATTAGGTCATTCTTTAAAATCTTTAGGTGTTCATTTAGTGGAAATTAAATTTGAGGAAGGAATAAAAGCTAAAATAAAAGTAATCATCAACAAACAATAAAAACTAAATTACCGAAACTACTTTTACTTTTTTTATTTTGCCATCAAAGGTATATTTTTTCTTAGTGGAAAATTGAACAATTCCTTCTTTTAAGGCATAAAGAGTATCATCGCGGCCTCTTTTTACATTTAATCCAGGATAGAATTTTGTGCCTCTTTGCCGAACTAAAACTTCGCCTACTTTAACCCTTTCACCACCAAATCTTTTAACTCCAAGTCTTTTAGCTTCAGAATCTCGGCCTAATTTTGTTGAACCTTTTGCTTTTGTATGAGCCATATTTTTATTTTATAATTTTTATAATAAAATATCAAGATGACTAAAAAAATTATTATTTTTCTTATTATTTTAATTTTTTTAAGCTTTTCGATTGGTTTTGGTTTAGGTTATTTAATTGCTTTTCATAATCAGCCAGCACCAATTATTATTGAAAAGAAAAGTGATTAAAGATAACCAATTTGTTTAAGCCAATATTCATGTTCCCATTCCCAAAGTTTTTTAGCGCTCAAAAATGCTTCAAAATCATTTTGCCAATAAGGAAATTCCTTTAACTCAATTTCACCTTCAAGAGGGCCCCATTCATGATGACAAGATTCCATAAAAGCATTGCCTTTTTGAATTTTAATTTGTTCTTTTCCGCCTTTATTTCTTAAAATAGCTCCACAATAAAGACATCTTTGATATTGATCAATCCTTAAAATCCATCTCGTTTCTAAGCCTTTTAATTCATCCTTCATAGCTGCCATATAAGCAGCTGTTTGAAGATTGTAGTCTCGATAAATTTCATGAGAAGTTTTAATGTCTAAAATTCCTAATTTTCCTTTAATCAAGGCAATGGCATCTAAAGTACCCGCATAACGATGTTCATAATTAATCAAACGATACTCAACATAATGAGGATCAACTTGGATATTGTTTTCTAAAAGAAAATTAATAAAAGCTTTAACTGAAGGTTCAATTCTGGGATCAATTTTAGGAGTTTCACCAGTAAGAATTTTTTCAATCGTATTATGAACTAAAGTTCCTTCCTGAGCTGATTGAAGTTTTATTTTTTCGCCGGCAGCAAAATTTTCAACTTCACCATAAAAACGATATAAAGCTGGTTTAGCTTTAATTTCCACAATTTTTGTCACTCTTGGATACCAAATGCCGTCAATTTCATAACCACAAGTTGATTTAAAGTGTTCTAAATCTCGATACATCTTAATGAAGAATAACAAAAAAATTTAAATTAATCAAATTTATTTTTCTAGAGGAACAAGAAGAGGATCTTTGAAGATTTGAGTTACTTTCCAATTTTTTTCTTTTTCATCAAAATCAAATCGAGCAATAGTTGCTATTCTTTTTCTTGATTCTTCTAATCCCGGTAATTTTGTGAGAAAATTAATCAATTCTATTCTTTTATTTTTTTCTTTTTGAAGAGCTTTTTCAATTCCATAGTGAGAAGCCCCAACGACGATAGCAATTTCAGGTTTTTTATTCTTTTTTTTCAGGGTTTGGGCAATTGTTTCCATCTTTTGAGCTAGGAGATAATTCCTCAGAGTTAAGATGATCGCATATATTTCGGGATGAATTTTTTCATTCAATTCAGTTAAAAATCTATTTAAATTTTCTGATTTACTTTGAAGGTTAACTCGATTCTTAGAAAAAAAGTCTGAAAATGTGTTTAAAAATACTTCTAAAAAGGGCGTGGAAAGATAAAAACCAATCAAACCTTTAGCTGAAGTTTTAATAAAATCTCTCCGGTTTAATTTTTTTTGATTTAATTTTTTTTCCTTGATTATTTCTCGAACGTCCTCTAAAAGAGAGTAAAGGATGGGTACAGAACTAACCGATTCTAAAACTCCGATAATAACTTGAAAAATCATGATTGATTCAGAATCACTAATATCAGCAAGAAATATTGGCTTTTTTTCTTTAGCTGCTTTTTCGATTAATCTTTCGTATTGTTTAATATTTTTTTGAATTTCTTTGAAAAGAAATTCTGCTTCTTGGGGAGTAGAGTAATTTCCAAAACCACTTTCAAGAACTAAAGCTTCTGCTTTACCAAGGTCTTCTGGTTTTTGTTCTGTTCCGTGATAACCATAAATAATTCGATATTTTGCCTCTGGTTTTTCAATTAAAACTGTGGCTTCCGTTAATTCTTTTTCTTTATCGGGACCTTTTATCACCGGAAATTTTTCTTGCTTATAATATCTCATTTTTGAGAAGGGGATTTTTTATAATCTGTCGTACAATATACGTTTTATGACACATATTTCCAAAAGCCAATTTTTAAACCTAATTTTTCTAAAAGAAATTTAATTAAATTTATAATGAATTCTAAAATTTTGATGATAAAATTTCCAAGAGTTTGAAAAATTTCTTTAAGACTAATTCCGAATCTATTTTTTAATAAAAGATCAATTTCCTCTATTTTAGCTTTTAAATTACTTAAAATTTCGTTGATTTTGTCAATATAAAGATTGATTAATTGATAACTTTCTTTAATTAATTTAATTAAATTAAAAGATTGATTAATTGATTGGAAAAAATTCTCTTTTGAATCCTGAGCTTGGGCTTTAAAAAATATCAGCTGATAAAAAATGATTGAAAGGATGATTAAAAGTTCAATTTTTTTAATCATAAAAAACTATCTTTTTTATATTTTAACTCATATTTTATTTATTTAAAATTTAGGCAAATAATCTAAAGGATTAATGGTTACGCCAATCGGCACTAATCCAGCGGCTGGTGGAATTGATTTAAATTCTAAACTCGAAGTCCAAAAAACTGAAAAATGAAGATGGGGACCATAAGAATAACCAGTATCGCCGGCATAACCAATAATTTGACCTCTTTTGACTTCTTGACCCTTTTTGACAATAACTCTTGAAAGATGAGCGTAAAGAGTACTTAAATTATTAGGATGTTCAATAATCACGTATAATCCATATTGATATTTTTGCCATCGAAAGCGTCCTCGATCATTATTATCAATGGCTAAAACTTTTCCATCTTCAGCGGCAAAAATTGGAGTGCCAATTGGAGCTTTAAAGTCAATCCCATTATGAAATTTTGTTCGATAAGCTCTTAAAGCAAAAGAAGTGACTCCATATTCTTGAGTAATCACTGGATTTTCTACAGGGAAAGCTAAAACTCCAGGTCTTTTTGATGGTAAAAGATTAGGATTAAAAGCAGCCCGAAGTTTATTTTCTAATTCTTCAATGATTCTTCCAATTTCTTCCTGTTTTTCTTCTAATTCTTGAATTTTTTGTTGATAATTTTTTTCTTGGTTTTTAATTTGATTTAAAAACTGTTTTGAATTTTCTCTTTCTTCTACTAAAATTCCTTGGAGATTAAATAAATTTTCCTTTTCAATTTCTTTTTGATCTTTTTTCTGATTCAATTCTTCAATTCTTTGTTGAAGTTCTTTTTTTAGGTTTTTTAGTTTATTTAATTCTCGATTTAAACTTAAATTGAGATCAAATAATTCCTGAATTTGAGAAATACTTTCTGATAAACTATTTGCCTTTAGAAAAACAATCAAAAAATTTTCTTGTTCTTTTTGTTGAATTTCTGAAAAAATCTTGATAATTGTTTTTTTCTTTAAATCAATACTTTTTTCTATTTCTTTAATATCTTCAGTTAAGGATTTAATTTCTAAATTTAATTTTTCAAGGATTAATTGATTTGTTTTAATTGAAAGATTAAGTTGATTGATATTAGCGGTTAAACGATTAATTTCATTCTGAACACTTAACTTTTGATTAGTAATTTTTTCCAATTCTTTTTCTAATTTATTTTTTTCTTCAACTAATTGTTGAATTTCTTTATTTTTCTCTTCAATGATTCTTTTCATTTCGTTAAGTTCTTTAAAATCAAGCGTTAATTGAGCAAAGGTGAAAGAATAAAACCAAAAGAATAAAAAAAATAACAAAAAAATAATAGAAAATTTTTTCAGAGAAAACATATTAAAATTCGCTTAATTTGATAATTGCCTTTTCAACTCGACGAAGACTTTCTTTTTTGCCAAGAATTTTGATAATGTCTAAAGGATCAGGTGAAGATTCTTGGCCAGAAAGAGCTACTCTTAAAGGCCAAAGGACTTCGCCGCGACCGATCTTTTCCGCTAAATTTTTAATTTCTTTTAAAACCTCCTCTCCTTCCTTTTTTTCCATAATTGTTTTCACTTCTTTAAGGTTACTAAGAATGACTCCTTTTGGAGCCCCTTTCCATAAAAGTAATTCTGTTGGATATTCCGGTAATTCAAAGAAAAATTTTATCATTTCTGGAAAATCAGCAAGTTTTTTTAGACGAGTTTTATCGATCTCAACAATTTTTTCAATCATTTCTTCCTTTTCAAGCCATTCTTTTTTTAAAAAGGGTTTTAAATATTCAACTAAGTCTTTTGTCTCTGAATTTCTAATATAAAAACTATTTAACCAATCTAACTTTTCTGGATTAAAAATCGCTCCTTTTTTATGAACTCTTTCGAGGGTAAATTCATTAATCATTTCATTAATTCTTATCACTTCTCGATCTTTTATCGGATGCCAACCAAGAAGAACTAAAAAATTCAAAATAGCTTCTGGTAAATAACCTTCCTTTTTATAATCAAGGATTGATTTAACTAAATATCTTTTTGAAAGTTTCTTTTTATCAGGTCCTAGAATTAAGGGTAAATGAGCATAACGAACTGATGGAAAATTTAAGGCTCTTTGAATCATTATTTGTTTTGGAGTATTAGAAATATGTTCTTCACCGCGAATCACATGAGTGATTTTCATATCAAAATCATCAATAACAACAGCAAAATTATAAAGAGGTTGTTCTAAACTTTTAGCGATAATGATATCACCAATTAAACTTGTATCATAAGAAATTTTCCCCCGAATAAGATCATGAAAAGAAACAACCATTGAAGGCATTTTAAAACGAATTACCGCTTTTTCTTTATTTTTTAATTTTTTTTCAACTTCTTCTAATGATAAGTTTCGACAACGACCGCTATATTTCGGGGCTAATCCTTGGGCAAGTTGAGATTGTCTTTCAATCTCAAGTTCTTCAGGGGTACAAAAACAATAATAAGCTAACCCTTTATCTAAAAGATTTTGAAGATAGGATCTATAGAGTTCAGTTCTCTCACTTTGATGAACAACTTCTTCATCCCAATAAAGACCTAACCACTTTAAACTTTCAAGAATTTCCGTTTCATAAATTTTCTGAGATCTTTCTTTATCGGTGTCTTCAATTCTAATGAGAAATTTTCCGTTTTCATGGCGAGCAAAAAGCCAATTAAAAAGAGCGGTTCTTGCCCCACCAAGATGAAAATGACCTGTTGGCGAAGGAGCAAATCTTACCCGAACTTCTTTAATCGGATCGTCCATTTTTATAATTTATACCATAAAAAAGAGGAAATGTTAAGATGGAGATATTTTTAAGGATTTTAAGATTTCTTCAGCGATAATTTTTGTCGCTAAAGGTTTAGCAAAATTTTTAGCCGCACTCATCATTTCTTCTTTTCTTTTCTGATCACCTAAGATATCTTTTATCTGTCGCAAAATAATTTGAGGACTAAGACGATCTTCTTCAATGACCACAGCCGCTCCTGTTCCTCCATATTCATAAGCATTAAAAAGCTGATGATCATTAGCGGCAATTCCTAAGGGAATTAAAATCGATGGTTTCCCAAATAAAGCAATTTCAAAAATATTACTTCCGGCTCGAGCAATTACTAAATCAGCGGCACTTAAAGCGATTTTTAATTCTTCAACATTTAAAAAACCAGCAATTTTATAATTTTCTGAAGAAATATCCTGAGTAAGTCTTCTCACCTCTTCTTCGTTATTAACCCCTGTTTGATGATAAATCTGAAAGTCAGATAAGAGAAATTCTAAGTTATTAATGATTAATTTATTAATTAAGGCTGCCCCCTGGGAACCACCTAATACTAAAATTAAAGGAAGATCGGTTTTAAAACCTAAAATTTTTTTAGCTTCATTAATTTCAAGGGGTTGAGTTAATAATTCTTTTCTAATCGGATTGCCGATTAAATAAGTTTTTTTTGAAGGGAAAAAATAAGTTGCCTTTTTAAAGGCAACAAAAATTTTTTGAGCAAAATAACTAGAAAGTCGATTATTTAAACCAGGAACGGCATCAGATTCATGGATAATAACCGGGATTAAGAAAAATTTAGCCGCTAGAACTACCGGAAAAGCGCCGGTTCCACCTTTAGAAAAAACAATTTTTGGTCTTAGCTTAGCAAGATAAAAAAGAGCTTGGAAAAAACTTATTATAATTTTAGGAAGATCATAAAAATTAGCGAGATCAAAATATCTTCTAATTTTTCCGCCTAAAATTTTATAAATTTGAACTCCTCTTTTTTTAAGCTCTTCATTTAAAGGATGATCAGGACCAAGATAAATTAATTCAATCTCATTTTGAGCTAATTCTAAAAGAGCTTCCGCAATTGCCACTAAAGGAAAAAGATGACCCCCACTTCCGCCGCCAGTTAATAAAATTCTTTTTTTCATTTTTTTATTTAAATAATATAAAAATAAAAATTCAATTAAAAATTTCAGCCATACCTTGAAACATTAACAATAATACCAGCAAAAATAAGATAACTTGCTAAAGCTGTCCCGCCATAACTTATAAAAGGTAAAGGCACACCTGTAATTGGTAATAGACCAGAAGTGGCGCCGATATTAATAAAAGTTTGAAGACCAATTAAAGAACCAAAACTAATGCTTAAGAAACGACCAAATAATTCTGGTGTTTTTTTGGCAATCCAGAAACTTCGCCAAATTAAAAGAAAATAAAGAAAAATTAATAAAGTTGAACCAATAAATCCGAGTTCTTCAGCGATTACGGCAAAAATTGAATCGCTTATTGGTTCCGGTAAATATTTTATTTTAGTTGTTGATTGACCATAACCAACGCCTTTTAAACCACCAGAACCAATAGCAATAAGAGCTTGGGATAAATGATATCCTTTTCCTAAAGGATCTTCTTGGGGATTGAGAAAGATTTTAATTCTTTCATAACGATAAGGAGTGATAAAAATCAAAAATATCAAGGTGATCAAACCTAAAATAATTGCCCCGATAATGAACTTAAGTCTAGCTCCAGCACTAAAATAAACAAGTAAAGAAGTTGCTAAAATAATAACCGTGGTTGTAGTTGAGGGTTGAAGAAAAAGTAATAAAGCAATAATTGATGAAAGAAAAAGAAAAGGAAGAAAGCCTTCGATGAATTTTTTACTTCTTGTTTGATCCCGAGCTAACCAAGCTGATAGATAAATCAAAAAAGTCAATTTAAGAATCTCGCTTGGTTGAAAACTAAAAAGACCAAAATCTAACCATCTTTCTGATCCTTTAAGTTGAATTCCTAAAGGGGTAAAAACTAAAATTAAAAATATAATATTAATTATTAAAAAAATAATCGCTAATTTTTCCCACCATCGATAATAAACGAAAGCACCAACAAGAAAACCAAAAATTCCTGGTAAAAGACCATAAATAATCTGATGTTTTAAATAATAAAAACTATCATTAAATTTTATTTTTCCTAAATCCGAAGAAGCACTCGCTAACATTATTAAACCAAAAATAACTAAGAGAGAAATAAAAAAAATAAAAATATAATCTGGAGGATTTCTTTTTTTTGGATTTTTAAAAACAGTTTTCACTTTAAATTATTGACTTTTTAAAATCCGACCTCCCAAAACCCCGGTTAATTGTTTATTTTTAAGAACTACTTGACCATTAATTAAAACTTCGCTTGGCTGAAAATCTCTTAAAACAACAATATCGGCATAATAACCTTCTTTAATCAAACCTCTTTTGTTAAGCCCATATTTTTGAGCCGGTAAAGAAGTAATTTTAAAAATTGCTCTTTCTAAAGGAATTTTTTCATTTTCTTTTATAAATTTTAAAAATTTTGGAAAAGTATTGAAATATCTTTCGTGTTTAAATTCACCTGCTGGAAGACTTGCCCCATTAGAAGAAATAATTGATCTTGAGGAAACCAAAAAATCTTCAAGGGTTAGCCAATCAATATCTTTAAAAACTAAAGAAGCTTTTAATCTAGTTAATCTCATTAATCTTAAAAGAGCTTCGTTAGAGCTCACATTTAAACTCTGAGCAAATTCTTCTAAAGTTTTTCCGGAAAGATAATGGAAATTAGGAGGCATTTGACCAAGAATAATTTCATTACCTTGATATCTTTGAAAATATTCTAATAATCTTTTTTCTAAGTGGCGAGCATAAATTAAGTTGGTCATTTCTAAAAAATTTTCTCCCTGGGCCCATTTTGGAAGAAAAAGGTAAATTGGAAGCACGCGACTATCAAAAGGATAGCAATCAAAATTAATCACCACTTCCCTACCCTCTTTTTCGATTTCTTCTTTTGCTTGGTGATATAAAGAAGCAAAATTTTTTAATGGTTGAAAATGAGCGATTTCCAAATTAACCTTAGTTTCCCGAGCAATTTCAAGAGCTTCTTTAACTGAAGAGATAACCCCATCCTCTACATCTCTTAAATGTAAAGAAAAAACTTTTTTAAAATGAGCGACAATTTTGACTAATTCAATAATTTCATAATAAGGAATTGAACGAGCATAAAAATAATTTAAATTTGTTGAAAGACCAAAAGCCCCCTCTTCTAAAGATTTTTTAAGGGTTGATTTCAGGATTTCTAATTCAGAAAGAGTTAGGTCTCTTAAACGATTCTTTGTAATTGCCTGTCTTAAAGTAGTATGGCCAACTAAGGTGCCAAAATTAACGCCTAAACCTTGATGATCAAGAACTTCTAAAAAATCTTTTATTGAATGCCAATTAATATTGACATTATAAGGACCACCCCACTCAAAAAGAGATTCTCTAATAGCGGTGATATTTAAAACCGGAGCTAAAGAAGCCCCGCAATTACCGCCAATAATTGTCGTTACTCCCTGTTTGATAAAATCTTCTTGATAGGGATCTAAAATAAGACTAAAAAAATGATCGGAGTCAGTGTTGATATCGATAATTCCCGGAATGATAAAAGCTCCCGTAGCTTCAATAATTTCGTCAGCTCGATAATGAGAAAAATTACCTAACTGAACAATTTTATCACCTTTAACTAAAATATCTCTTTTTACCGGTTTCGTTTCTGTGCCTTCATAAACAAGACCGTTTTTTATTAAAACCGTGTTCACAATTTAAATTATAGCACTTAAAAAACTTTAAAGAAATCTTGATAAGAAAAAGATAATTAAACCAAAAGCGTTGGCTAGAGCTGAAATAATCCAGAATCTCATCGTAATTTGACTTTCTGGCCAACCTAAAGCTTCAAAATGATGATGAATTGGTGTTGAGTAAAATATTTTTCTTTTAAAGATTTTTTTACTCAGCGTTTGAATAATGACTGATAAAGATTCAATAAAAGGAATAAAGGCAAAAAAAACTAAAAATAAAGGAGTATGAGTAAGCATGGCCATGACGCCCAAAGTAATTCCTAAGGACATTGAGCCGGTATCGCCCATAAAAAATTTTGCCGGATAAATATTAAACCACAAAAAAGCAAGTAAAGCTCCAAGGGTCACTGCCCCCATTGTCGCAAGATGGTATTTATTAAGAATAAAAGCAACCACGGTTAAAGAAAGGAAAGCAAAAAAAGCTGTTCCACCAGCTAAGCCATCAAGACCGTCAGTTTCATTCATTGAAAAGGCCGAAGCTATTAAAATGAACATAAAAAACAAAAAATACCAAGGGCCAAGATCAATATAACCAATAAAGGGAACATAAAGAGTATTAAAACCAAGTTTAAAATAAAACCACCAAGCCCCAATAATTGAGATTAAAGTATAAATCATTAATTTATGAGTAATTTTTAATCCCCCACCATGAGGTCCAATTTTTAAAATCCCAAAAAGATCATCAATTAAACCTAAAATTGCAGCCAAAAACATCGCTCCTAAAGGTAGATAAGTTTCTTTTCTTTTGACAAAATTTAAATAACTTGCAAAACCATCAAAAAGTTGATCGAAAATAAAAAAAATTAAAGCTAAACCTAAAACTGTCCCCCAAATTATTATTCCCGCCATCGTTGGAATTTCTGATTTATTTTTGTGAAATTGATGAAAAATCGGAGCTGATTTTTCATCGCGAATATTTATTTTTTTCAAATTGATTTTTGTGGTTAACCAAAGAAAAATCCTGGTTAAAAAAAGAGCAACAATAAAAGAAAGGGTCATCATTAATAAAGCTCGAATAAATTCAAAAATAATCATTTTAATTAATAAAAGACATAAGCTTTATCGACCCATTCCATAAGACTTTCTGTTTCTTTAATTCGATTATTACTTCCAAGAATGATGATTAATAACCGATGATTTTTAAAAGAAAAAACAGCAGCTAAATTTTCTTTTGCTTGAGGACTAGTTCCTGTTTTTCCACCCCAGAAATTTTTATTTTCTACAAAATAATTATTATTTTTTAAAGTTTTGGTTTCAATTTTATTGAGAGGTTGAATAGTTAAATAAGGCAAACGGCTCCAATTCAAAATTTCTGGATATTTTTCAATGATGTATTTTATTAATTTTGAAATATCAACGGCTGTTGAAATATTTTTTGGAGAAATTCCTGAAGGCTCAACAATTTTTGTTTGGGTCATATTTAATTCAAGGGCTTTTTCATTTAAAAGTTTAATAAATTCTTCTTGACCATAAAATTCGGCTAGGGCGATAGCTGCTTCATTACTGGAATTAATAATCATTGCTTTTATCAAATCAAGAGCGTTATAAATTTCTCCAATTTTAAAGTAATTTTCATTACCAACTTCTAAAATTTTTGGGGTGATTTCGATTTTTTTGCTTGCACCAACATTTTCAAGAGCCACGACTGCCGTCAATAATTTAGTGATTGAAGCTAACGGCCATGGTTTATAAGTTTGGTAATAAAAAAAAGGAGTGTGATCATCTAAGGATTCAATTAACACCGCTTCACTATTTACCTGAGGATCATAAACCTGCCAATTTCTTTCGGGTAATTTTTTTGGAGATGAAGGTAAAGGGATTTCCTTTAAAGCGGCAGTTTGATAATAAAAACTTGGAGGAATTTGAAGGTTTTCTTGAGTCACCGGATTTTTATTAACCGTAATTTCTTGATTTTGAAAATTATTTTTTTTGAAATAGTCGGTTAAAAAAGAAGAGATTAAAATAGCAAGAATTAAAAAAATTGCTTGAAATCTAACTTTCATTAGATGATCAAATCAAGAAGGAAAATCTTCCTCGACCTTAAATTGATTTAAAATATTTTTATACTTTTCAAATTCTAGCAATTCTTCTTTTTTAGTCAAACCTAAATGTTTTAAAAATTCATGACTAATTTGATAAAAATAAACATTCCCTCTTTCTTCCTTTTCAATCAAACCTCGAATTAATAAATTTCTTAAAATAAAACTAGAATTAACTCCTCTTATTTGATCGATCATGGAACGAGAAATGGGACCAAGATAGGCCACAAGGGCTAAAACCTCCAAAGAAGCTGGCGTAAGATTTTCTTTAAATTCTTCTTTGATAAATTTTTCAATAATTTTAGAATATTTTGGTTTAGTAACTAATTGAACTTTTTCATTATTTTCAATAATAGTCAGACCCCTTTCTTCATTTTCTTCTAAAATTTTTTTATATTGAGAAATTAAATCCTGACATTCCTCAAGAGAAATCTCAAGAAGTTTAGCTAATTCCTCCAAGGAAATTGGTTCGCCGTAACTAAAAAGAATTACCTCTAATTCAGCAAAATTTTTCATATTTTTTTAAAAATTTTAATTTCTCCAAAATTGACCTTTTGTTCGACTTGAATAATTTTTTCTTTAATGAGATGAAGAATAGCTAAAAATAAAACAATGATTTCATTTTTTGATTTAACAAGACTTAATTCTTGAAAACTTATTGGTTTTTCGGTAATTCTTTTTAAAACTTCCTCAATTTTTTCTTTAAGATTTATCATTTTATTTTCTAAAATTGCCTGGGGTTTAAAAAAACTTTCCAGAGTTTGGTAAATTTGAGAAATCGCTAAACGCAATTCTTCTAAAGTCACATTTTTTGGAGGATAAAAAGAAATAGAAATTCCCTTCATGAATTCTCGATTAAACATCTGAGGTAATTCTTGCCATTTTTCTTTAATAAATCCATGAGTCTTTTTTAATTCTTGATAAACCTTCAAGCCCCATTCAAATCTTATTAATTCCTCTTCTTCCTCTTCCGTTAAAGATAAAAAGGGTAAAATTTCTTTTGATTTAATAAGAATTAATTTTGAAGCAACGACTAAAAAATCAGCTAAAAGATAAGGATCGATTCCAGTTTTTTCTAATTTTTGAAGATAATCTAAAAAGTCACCCGTGACTTGAGCTAAGCTTATTTGAGTAATGGGCAATTGTTTCTTTTCAATTAATTCTAAAAGAGTTTCAATTGGTCCTTGATAATATTCAGTTTTTAATTCATAAGCCATTGGTTAATTTTTTATTTTTTTATTAACCATGACGGAAAAAAATAACATCACCATCTTTTACTATATAATCCTTACCTTCTAATTTCAACCAGCCTTTTTGTCTTGCTTCTGCCCAACTACCGGCTAAAATCAATTTATCCCATTCAATCACTTCTGCTTTTATAAACTTTTTTTCAAAATCGCTATGAATGAGACCACCCGCCTCAGGTGCTTTTGTTCCTTTAACAATTGTCCAGGCCCGAGTTTCATTTTCACCGATCGTAAAAAAACTAATTAAATTAAGAATTTGATAAGCTTTTTTGATAACTTCTGAAACATCTAAAGCTTCTTTTAAATTAACAATTAAATAATCAGCTTTTAAACTTTCAATTTTTTTTAAAACTTTTTGATCAACCTCTTTTTCTTGACCGTTTAATAAAAACAACTGAGGTTTTGCTGTTAAAAGGTTTAATTCTTTAATAATTTCCTGATATTTCTCTAGATAATCTTTATGAGGAAAAAGAAGTTCCCCTTTTTCTAAAATATTTTTTAATTCTTCAATTTTATTTTTTCTCTCAATTAATTCTTTTTTCCCGCTTTTAGCTTCACTTTCTGCTTTTTTTAATCTTTTTTCAACTGTCTCTAAATCTTTTAAAATTAACTCAAGCTCAACAATTTCAATATCTCTTTCTGGATCAATCGAACCTTCAATATGAACAATTTCATTATTTTTAAAACAACGAACAAGGTGTAAAATCGCTTTCGTTTCTCGAATATGACTTAAAAATTGATTTCCTAAACCCTCTCCTTGATAAGCATTTTTGACCAAACCAGCAATATCGTAAAATTCAACCACAGCCGGAATAACTCTTTGGGAATGACTTAAATGAGCTATTTTTTCTAAACGTTCATCAGGCACGGCTACTATTCCAATATTAGGATCAATCGTGGTGAAAGGATAATTAGCAATATTAACTTGTTTTTTGGTTAAAATTTGAAATAAAGTTGATTTCCCGACATTAGGTAACCCAACAATTCCAATTGAAAGTTTCATTCTATTGACTAAATTATATCTTTATCTTATAATTAAAACAATAGAACTTTAAAAACTAAATAAATTAAGGAGGCTTTATGGTTATGGAAAAACCAAAAATATTAATAGTAATCCTAGATCCGGGGGTCGCGATGCCTTCAAAGCAGAGAGATAAAATCGTGTATTTCATTAATAACCTAGATAAAAATTGGCTCAAAGAAAGAGAAACACATTTTTTGGTTTATGAAAATTTTTCCATTAATGAGATAAATATAAGTTTTAATGATATTTATAAATTAAAAGGTAATTGGAATTTATTTTTGACGATGACGAAAATTATAAAGAAGTTATCATCTTCAACTTCAAGAGTGATAGTTCATCTTATTGTAACCTCTCAGTCTAAAAAAATGGAGTTATTTATTTTTTTTATTAAATGGATTTTTAAGATTTTCCGTAAGATTTATAAAAGTGGATTAATTCTTATTTACCTCACTCATTGAAAAATTTAAAAATCGGCGTCACGCGTTGACGCCGATTTTTTATTAAATTAAAATTAAAAAGCAATTGCGGGGTCGTCTAATGGTAGGACACCAGCCTTTGGAGCTG
>FWWL01005092.1_pt1 | contig 21106 bp, 22 predicted proteins | sample 2228331 | NCBI WGS metagenome assembly FWWL01 (sample SAMEA103939775, study PRJEB20133) | metagenome | reverse complement strand
GGCGGTAATCTATCTATTCTCATTTTCTTATACCATATTTCTCCGGAATCTGGAGTGATAAAACCATTTATAAGATTGAAAAGCGTCGTTTTACCTGCACCGTTAGGTCCTATCAATCCTGTAATTTTTCCCTTTGTAAAACTTATGTTTACATTATTCACAGCCTTTATTCCACCAAATGATTTCGTCAAATTTTTTAGTTCAAGTATGTTTTTCCCAAAGTCACTCAAAGCCATATTCCCCTGCCAATCCTTTTGGTCTAAATATCATAAATAGGATAAGTAATATCGCGTAAATCATCATTCTGATATTTGGTGCAATTGTGCTTGGTATATCTAAAAATCTCAAAATCTCGGGCAAAATAACCATAACAATTGTCCCGACGATTGGTCCTTTCAAATTCCCACTGCCACCGATTGCAAGTATGGTGATAAGAAACAAAGATTCGGAAATTGTAAAACTTGTTGGGTCAATATAAGTTACATAAGTAGCATATAATCCACCCGAAATTGATGCAATACCTGCACTTATTGCAAAAGCGGTGGTTTTAAATGCCAGCGTATTTTTACCTAAGGATTTTGTTGCAAGTTCATCTTCTCGAATAGCCTTAAGGCACCTTCCAAATTGAGATGTGGTTATAAGGCGAAGAAAAACAATCACAATAATCGCCAGAAGAGTGCTTATCAAAAGAAATTTTCCTGGGGTATCAAACACGAATCCAAACAATGAGGGCGCAGGAATTCCCGGAATGCCGTAAGGTCCTCTTGTAAAATCTACCCAATTATAAAGTATGCTAAAAATAATAATCTGAAAACCGAGAGTAGCTAAAACGAAATAATCACCTTTAAATTTCAAGGATGGAATTGCAACGACAAAACTTAATAAAACTGAAATTATTATTCCTATTATAATTGCGACAAAAAAGTTCACTCCTAACTTAATCATTAAAAGCGCTGTTGTATAAGCACCTATGCCATAGAAAGCCGCTTGACAAAGTGATAGTAGTCCTACATAACCAACGACGAGGTTCAATGCCTGAGTTAGTATTAAATAAATTCCTATCATTATCAAAATGTGAAAAAAGTAGTTCATCTTTCTTCCTCAAGTCGAATTTTTTTACCAAGCAATCCTTGTGGACGTAAGAGTAAAAAGAGTATCAAAATTACGAATGTGAAGAAATCCATCCATCGTGCTGAAAATTGCCAGACGACCAAACTTTGAAGTAATCCCAGCAATATCCCGCCAAGAATCGCTCCTTCAAAAATTTTTACCCCACCAATTATAACTGACACAGCGGAGACAAGCAATGCGCTCATACCTATGTTTGGATCAATCCCCGTATCCAACCCAGATAAACATGCTGAAACCCCTGCAAGTATCGAACCAAAACCAAAAACTAAAACCCTTATCTTATAAGGGCTCCATCCTAAAACTTCAGTTAATTTAGGATTATTTGAAAAAGCAAGAATTATCCTACCATATTTTAGATGGCGAAAAATAAAAAAGAAAATACTAACGATAAGAAAGGAAATTATTGAAATAATCTGTATTCGTGTAAGTATCACAGGGCCAATGATAAATGTTTCCTCAATGCCCGGGCTAAGGATTTTAGTTTCATTCCCACTTAAAAGAGCAATCAGGTTAACTGTAAACAGATATAACCCAAACGAACTAATCATCATCGCAGACATTGATGCTTTTCTTTTATCCAACGGACGATAGACTATCAATTCAAATAATATGCCTATGGATCCGCCAAAAATTATAGAAATTGCAAATGCAAGAACAGGATCAAGTTTTAAAATCACAAGAAATAAGTAAAAAATATAGGCTGTTGCTACATACACCGCACCGTGAGCAAAGTGAAATATCTCTGTAGAGTTATATATCAAACCAAATCCTAACGCAACTATTGCATATAAAGAACCTGATGCTATACCATTTGCAAGAAATTGAAGTATCATACAAAATTCGATTGTTTTTCTCTGCTTATAAAAGTTAAATTTTACGTCATTTTAAGTCAAGATGTCCTTAGGGAGTAAAAAGTCTACCCAAAAGACTACTCATCAGGGAGACCAATTATAAGACCCTGAGAAATGCCTTTCGCAACCGCGTGGGCACGGTTTTTCGCTTCAAGTTTTAGGAGAATGTTAGCAGTGATATTTTTAATCCTTTTCTCGTTTGTATATAACCTTTGAGCAATTTCTTTATTGGATAATCCCTGCGCAATAAAATTTAAAACTTTAAGTTCCTGCTCGGTTAGTTGGTAAATCTTCCTTTTAGGGGAAGGAATAGTGGTTGGACTTTTTCTTACCGCTTCTATTAAATTTTTTAAAGCAGTTGGTGATATTGAGTAATGTCCTTGATAAGCTTTTTCTATAATTTCCTTCAATGATTTCAATTCATCTGCTTTAGTAAAATATCCTATACATCCAGCGGTAAATGCCTCTACTATTATTTCTGGCTCGGTATAATGGGTAACGAAAACAATTTTTACATTTCCAACTTCTTTTAATATAATTTTTGCGCCTTTTATTCCTCCTTTTTCATCGTCTTGAAAATCTATATCCATTAAAACTACATCGGGCTTGCTTTTCTTGATACTTTGCACACAAGATGAAAATGTCTTTGCTTCACCGACCACATTAAATCCTTCTACCTCAAGCCATCGCTTATAACTTTCCCTGACCGAATCATGATCATCGATAATAAAGACTCTTATAGGCTCATCCATAACCAGATTTTAACAGTCTAATTTTTATCAGGAAACATTAAACAGAATCAGTTTAACCTTTGCACAGGAGTTTAATTTAAATTTAACGAAAGCAATTATATTTTTCAATTCAAGCCAAATTAAACATTGCGTTATATTTAAAGGCAAAACTTCCCTCTAAGCAGGCAATACCTGCTTCAACTTACAAAATTTTTTAATTTAAATCCATCCCAAGGCTTGAAATATATAAATTCACCCAAAATAACTCGTAATATACCCTATCACATCTCGCAATATATTGATTATCTCTTCGATTGTGCGTCTGAAAAATTCAATCACATCATCCAATGTAATCCCCGTCCTATCCAATATCCACTGAATCACCTGAACCACGATGCCAAGCCCCGCAAGAACTAAACCTATAACCATGGCATTAAACGCTACAAACGCCATCGCAGACACTATATACTTAACCACAGAAAATCCAATCCACAGCAAAAGCGCAACAGCAAATACTTTAATCCCAATCAATATCCAATCCGATGGAGAATTGATCTCATTAACCCTTTTCGATGAAGAAATTTTAAGTGAAAATTCAAGCGTCCGTCCATTTTTAACGATTGTCCTCCCGGAATTATCGACAAACTTTATCGAAGGATAAAGTCCATCTATGCCCCAAACTACATTTGCAACCTCGCCAGTCCTCGTGTTGACCAACTTCAAATGCGGATACGATACGATGTCGTCATTAACAAAGGATAATTTGAGAACATTATAAGTTCCATCTTGAACAAATCCAATCGTCAATTCCTTGCCCGGGTTATCGTAGAGACTTTTGAGCATATCATATTTGCCTTGGATGGATTTTGCAACGTCTTCTTCTGTCCCTTCTAAAAGTATGTCGACCTTGGGTTTACTTTGTGAGCCATCCTCTGTAGAACTAAATATCGAACTTTTACAAGATTGAGCAAGTGGAACGAGCGAAAGGAATGCGAGCGATTTTAAGAATTTTCTGCGAGGAATTTTAATTGCGTTTTTCATTTTTATATTTCCCCTTGAATTTTTGATCTTCAAATTTATAAAATTCTCCCACCCAACATTTAGTTCCCAAACGCTACCACCCCACCTTCAAAAATCTCGCTTTATGCTTAACAAGCCAAGCCAATTGAAAAGAATTGAAAGCACAAAGGAAACAAACGCGCTTCCAATTATAGCAGAATTGAAAAACTCAACATTAAACCTCAACGACTGGAAATAAATCGTTATCGGGACAAAGATGATCCCTGTAAAAATTGAAATTAGAACAAGCCCAAGAAGTAGTGTGATCGTCGCTCCTCTTGAAGAAGCAATTCTAACAGGACTTCTCTCCGTATAATTTGCAAAATATCCGCCCATGCCAAGTCCAAGCGAAACATAAGTTAAAGCAATGAAAAATGAAACAACAGCTATTAAAAATCCAATGTTTGGATCTTTGCCAAATGGAAAAACAGACGAATAAGCGATGACCTCTGAAATAAGCAAAATTGGGAAAAAGGAAATTATAAATTTATGAATGTAAAGCCATCTCAACTTCATGGGGGAAGACTTCACCACCCAATAACTCAATCCTTCGAGAGAAATCAAAGGATAAACGAAGCGAATTACAATTGAAGCAACCAAAAAAACATTGAAAGAAAAAATCGATACAAATGTAAGAGACAAAATTCGTGGCTCAACTCTATACAAACGCATCTTTATCAAACTCAAAACGAATATCAAAACAAGCAAAATCATTATTAAAAGATGAACCCACTGGCTCGGCTCCCTTAAAAACATCTTTAAATCCCGCTTGACGAGAACCTCAATCTGCGGATGAAGGATTGATTTCTTAAAGAAACTTAAAAATTCCACATCGAACTTTTTCTTGATCCTGTTCCTTAAATCAAAAGCGATGAAAAGCGTTTCAAAGTAAAGTTTTCTGGCTACGCTAAAATTGATAAGAACCATACCAACCGTCGCAGACATCAAAATCAAAAAATACTTTAAAACCATCTCGGCATTCCCTCTAATGCTGAAGTAAAATATCTCAGAGACCCAATGGTTCGGTAGATAAAGCGCGATCGAAGGATCAAGTTGAGCGAAATATCTATCGATATCTGGGTAATACTTCATAACTTCGGTGAACAACTTCATCGGGTTTGTGCTTCTAAAATAAAAGTAAACGCAAAGCGCATAAATCAAACCTGCGACCACAGCTATCTTCCTTATGTCAAACTTTTTCGAAAGTTTCAAAATCAACATCAAAACTATAATGCTAAAAGATGCGGACATCAGCATAAATGGAACTATGACGCCAGCAAATGAGAAAACATAAAATCCCAAAGGTTTACGAAAATAACTTCCGTAACCGAGTAAAATTGCGAATATGAAAATAAACATCGTCGACGAACTATAGAAGAAATTATCGAGAAATTTGACGGTGTAAATTTGTATCGGCTTTACAGGGGTTGTCAAAAGAAACTCAATATCTTTGCTCTTGTAAAGCGTCGCATAGGCAACGATGACATTTCCTAAACTTACAAGAACAAACAAGATAAAAAGTAACATCGACAAAATTCTATGGAAAAGAAATAATCCGATCCTCGCCTCAGAAAGTAAATATGCGGTTGCATAATTAGAAGAGATAAAAGTTGAAAGGGCAAAACCTGTGAAAACAATTATAGAAGCAAGTTCTTTTAAAACACTTCCCCATTTCGACTCAAGCGTCGATTTGAAAATCGAAATCAACTTGTATTTTAAAATTAAAAGCACATCGCTCATAAATCGAAGATCACTTTGTTAACTCAATGAAGATCTTCTCAAACTTCCCATCGTGGCTTCTCTTCAAAGCCTCAAGTTCTTTCGCCTCGAATTTGGCTATTAATTCCCCGTCTTTAATTATTCCGATTGTATCGCAAAGTTCTTCTGCAACTTCGAGTGAATGAGTCGACATAAAGATTGTGACTCCCTCTTTAGATTTCTGCTTTAATGTGTCTTTTACTATCCTTGCGCTTCTTGGGTCAAGTCCAACCATCGGTTCATCTATGACTATAACCTTTGGATCATGAAGGAATGCGGATGCGATTATGACGCGTTGTTTCATCCCCTGTGAATATTCCTCAACCCTTCTATCGATCCATTTTCCGATCTCAAAATGCTCTACAAGAAAATCAACTTTTTCCTTGATATCGCTTTTTTTCATCTTGAAAAGACCGCCGATGAAATACAGGAATTCTCGTCCCGTTAACTTCTCGTATATATACGGTTGGTCTGGAACATAGGCAAGATAACTTTTAGCTCTTTCTGGTTCCTTCAAAGCATTGACTCCGCAAATGAAGATCTCCCCGCTCGTTGGTTGAATTAAACCAGCGATCATCTTTATCGTTGTTGTCTTCCCTGCACCATTTGGTCCAAGAAAACCAAAAAATTCACCCGACTTTATCTCAAGCGAAAGATTATTAACCGCGACAAATGAACCGAACTTTTTTGTCAAATTTTTAAGTTGAAGCATAACAAACTAAAAATTTGGTGAGACGACATTTTCCTGATAAAACTCGGTTATTATCCTCGCTGCTTCCCTTGGGTCATCGGTGACCTCGAATATGTTCATATCTTCTGGAGATATGTTCCCTTCTGCGAGAACTTTATCTTTAAGCCAATTTATTAAACCTTCCCAATATTCACTGCCCATAAGAACGATGGGGAATCGAGCTGTTTTTCCTGTTTGAATGAGCGTAACCGCTTCAAAAAATTCATCAAGTGTTCCAAAACCGCCCGGTAATACAACAAAACCTTGTGCATATTTTACAAACATAACTTTGCGAACGAAGAAATGTCTAAATTCAATCCCAACATCAACGTAGGGGTTAAACTTTTGCTCAAGTGGTAATTCAATGTTGATTCCAACAGACAATCCTCCCGCTTCTTTTGCTCCAAGATTTGCCGCTTCCATAATCCCGGGACCCCCGCCAGTTATGATGCCAAATCCAGCTTTAACAAGTTCTTTTGCAACCTCTCTTGCCATCTCGTAGTATCTGTGTCCCGGTTTCGTCCTCGCTGAGCCAAAAATTGAAACACACGGACCAAGTTTTGTCATTTGATCAAATCCCTCGACGAACTCAGCCATTATCCTAAAAATTCTCCATATATCTTTTTGCCTGCTTTCAAGCCAAACTTGCTCATCCTTAAGAATTCTGTCCGTCATTTCGGAATCTCATCTTTGTTAGAACCTTCTATAAATAAAGTTTTTTAAAATTTCTTTTCCAAACTCTGTCGTGATCGACTCAGGATGAAATTGAACTCCAAAGGTTGGAAACTCCTTGTGCTTCAAGCCCATTATAATCCCATCTTTCGTCCAAGCGGTGACCTCAAGCGAGTCCGGCAATGTGTCCTTATCAACTATGAGAGAATGATAACGCGTCGCTTTGAATGGATTCGGTAGCCCTGAAAAAATGCCCGAGTTATTATGATAAATCTCCGAGATTTTACCATGCATAACCACAGGTGCCTTTACAACTTTTCCGCCAAATGCTACACCTATAGCCTGATGCCCAAGACAAACTCCGAGAATCGGCGTCGACTTATGAAACTGCTTTATGACCTCAATTGAAATCCCAGCCTCATATGGGGTGCAAGGACCTGGTGAAATTACAATCGCATCTGGTTTCATTTGTTTGATTTCATCGATGGTGATTTTGTCATTTCGCGCAACTTCCATCTCAACTCCAAACTCACCAAGATATTGGACAAGGTTATATGTGAAAGAGTCGTAATTGTCAATTATCAAAATCATTTTAAAAGCCCCTTAATTTTGGAGAAGAAGCTCAACCGCTTTGAAAATTGCTTCAAGCTTATCAAGCGTTTCTTGATATTCACGCTCTGGGATAGAATCATAAACAACACCAGCCCCAGCCTGAAAATACGCCTTGTTTCCTTTCATCACGATCGTCCTTATCGCTATACATGAGTCGATATTTCCAGAAAAATCGATATAACCGATTGCTCCGCCGTAAATTCCACGCCTTGTCGGCTCAAGTTCAGCGATTATCTCCATCGCTCTTATCTTCGGCGCGCCAGTTAAAGTTCCAGCAGGAAAACATGCGTAAAGCGCCTCAACAGGACTTACATCGCTTCTAAGTTTTCCACTTATGTTGCTGACAATGTGCATAACATGTGAATATCTTTCTATCACCATAAATTGATCTACTTTAACAGTTCCAAAGTAACTAATCTTTCCAATATCGTTTCTCCCAAGATCAACTAACATTAAATGTTCTGCCTTCTCTTTCTCATCGTTTAAAAGTTCATTTTCAAGTTTGGCATCTTCTTCCGAAGTTTTTCCTCTCGGTCTTGTCCCGGCGATCGGTCTTGTCTCAACGATGCCATTTTCAACTCTTACAAGAAGTTCCGGAGATGAACCTATGATTTTAAGGTCTCCTATATTCAAAAAATACATATATGGAGACGGATTTACAACTCTCAACATTCTGTAGATATCGAACGGGTCGCCTTCAATTTTTCTTTCGAATCTCTGCGAGAGGACCGCTTGAAATATATCTCCATTTACTATGTATTCTTTTATTCGCTTTACCTTTTCAATGAATTCTTCCCTTGTCATATTGAACTTTAAATTCTCGTCAATTTCCACTTTAGATAATTCCGGGCTAACTCTTTTTTTCAGAAAAGATTTCACCTCGGCTATTTTCCCAAGCGCTTTATAGTACTCATCCTTTAAACCTTCTTCGTCTTGGGCGTCATCTTTATAAACATTTGAAATTATAAAAATTCTTCGCTTCAAATTATCGAACACCAGGAGGAAGTCAAAAAACATAAGGAATATGTCCGGGGCGTCTATATCATCAATTTTCGCCTGTGGAATCTTCTCAACTAACGAAATGCTCTCATAACCAAAATATCCAACCGCTCCACATGTAAACCTTGGGAGTTCATCCGTATGAACAGATTTGAAAAGGGAGATTACTTTGTTTAATGCATCCAGCGGATGAGTTTCATTTTTAATTTTATCCTCAACGAAAGAATATTTTTTATCAAAAATTTTAACTTTGAAATTAAAACCCCTTACTTCAAAAGTCATAAAAGGCTTAAAACCAATGAATGAATATCGAGCAATTTTTTCCCCACCTTCAACGCTTTCAAGCAAAAAAGAATATTCACTTTCGCTTCTGATCTTCATATAAACTGAAACCGGCGTCTCAGTGTCGGCAAGCAAAGTCTCATAAACTGGGATCACATTTCCTCTTTCCGCAAGGGATTTAAAAGTTTCAAATTGAGTAAACATTTCAAGATTTGGTTTCTTTTAAAACAACGCGGTCACCTTCAAACTTTAAAATCATCTCGCGAACACTGTTTGGAATAGGCTCAGGTTTAAATGTCTCCCGATTTAAAAGGACGATAACCGTTTCACCTGTTGCCACTTCTCTTCTCGTCTTCGTCTCCTCAAGCAAATACTCCATTTCAAAACTTGAATTTCCGATTTTCGATACACGCGTGTAGAGATCAAGCACCTCGTCAAATCTTGCTGGGGTTATGTAATTGCAGACATTTCTGGCGATCACAAAATAAAAGTCATTAAAAAAACGCCCGGGGTCAATCCCAAGCGCTTGTCTTAAATATTCGGTGCGAGCAATTTCAAAATACTTGAGATAGACGGAGTTGTGAACAACTCCATATGCGTCGAGATCAAATGTTCTAACTTGAACTTGGATTTTAAATTTAAATTTTTCTTTTTCGATTTTGCCTTTCATGTTTAGCCCATCAAACAATTTATTGCTACTACGTTTACAATATCCTCGACACTACAACCTCTGGATAAATCGAAGCATGGTTTTTTAAGTCCCTGCACAATTGGACCAATAGCCTCCGCGCCAGCCATCCTTTGAGCCATTTTATAACCTATATTGCCTGCATCAAGGTTTGGGAAGATCAAAACATTTGCATTTCCCTGAACGGGGCTATCGGGCGCTTTCTTTTTCGCAACTTCTGGAACTATCGCAGCATCGAGTTGAAGTTCACCATCAATTATTAAATCTGGTCTTTTTTGCTTCGCTATTTGAGTCGCTTGGACGACCTTTTCGACCATCTCATGTTGTGCACTTCCCTTTGTAGAAAATGAAAGCATAGCTACGATTGGTTCTTCACCAGTTAACTTTTGATGATTCATCGCTGTTGAAATTGCTATGTCTGCCAATTGTTCAGCAGTTGGGTTGGGGACAACCGCGCAATCAGCAAATGAATAAACCTTGTTTGGAAAAACGATTAAGAAGAAACTTGAAACGATAGAAATTCCCTCCATTAACCCAACAACTTGAATCCCGGCCCTTAGAACATCCGCAGTTGTAGATATTGAACCAGCAACACTGCCATCCGCCATTCCTTCTCTCACCATCATCGCCCCAAAGAAAAGAGGTTTCTTCATTGCTTCCATCGCCTCTTCAAAACTTATTCCTTTGTGCTTTCTCAAATTATAAAATATGTGCGCGAAATCGCTAAGCTTTTCAGACTTAAGTGGATCTACAATTCTAATCCCAGATAAATTAACACCAATTTTTTCGGCAAGTGAACGAATTTTTTCATCATCACCAATTAAAGTTATATCAGCGATTTTTTCGTCAACGATAATTCGTGCCGCTTTAAGGGTTCTCTCGTCAAGTGCATCTGGAAGAACTACGTGCTTTTTGAGTTGTTTTGCTTTTTCTCTGATTTTTTCAAGAAAAGTTATTCCAAGCATTTGGCTTCCCCATTTTAATTTATGTTTTTAACCAATTTAAAATTTCGCTCTTTTCAATTCTTCCAGCAAGTATTACGCTATCAGCCCCAGCGTATGGAAAATAAAGATAATCTTCATAAAAATAAGCTCCACAAATAAATAAAACATTGTTCACGCCAAGCTCTGCATCACCTTTAGTCTCAAACTCAGTTTCAGGTCGCATAAATGGTTCAAACCTTTTGATAAGCCTCACATATTTTTCTTCATCTTTTCCAATCACAGCAATGCCAAGGTCATATTCTCTTGTTCCATCTTCTTTGTAATTTCCAATGTGATAAATCATAAGATATTTATCATCGTCAATTTTCAACGGTGGTGCACCCGCTCCATTCCATGACTTTACAAACATCGGATTTGAAACGACATCAATTAGAACACCTTCATCCCTCCACTCTCCCAAAATTTCATCGCTTGTTGCATAGTGGATCCTCATCGCATCTTCACCCTCCATCGGACGATGAAGTAAAACAAATTTTCCATTTACCTTCTCTGGAAAAAGCACCGCATTTTTATTATCGACCTCGTTAAGTTGACCTTTCAAAACTCCATGCTTCGTCCAATGCATAAAATCTTTCGTTTCCGCTAAACAAATGTTGATCTTGTTTTTCGCCTTTCCACTTTGATAACCGGTGTAAAACATAAAATATCTATCTCCAACTTTTGTAATCCTTGGATCTTCAACTCCAAGATCTTCAAAGTTCTCTTCTGGTTTTAACACAGGTTGTGGAAATCTTTTGATAAGTTTTAAATCGGGCGTAAAAATCGCAAGCCCCATCGAAGAACGTCTATAGTCGTAATTATTCGTCTTTTCTCCCTGAGCCCTGTAGATCAAAAAGCAGACAGCATTATGTTTCTTAATTTCACTGATTGTTTCAGCATCAGGTTTTATCGATTCAATTATTTCCCCAAGTTCCTCTTTGTCTTCGATCAATACACAAGCGGGATTGAAGACGACTTTGTTTTCCCACGGGTTTTCGGTAACTTTCTCAAGTATCGGTTTTCCAGAATTTAAGCGTTCGACTTTAAACATATGGCACAAATTTAAATTAACTTAAAAATAAAATCCCCAGGCATTGCACCTTTAAAAGCAATAACCTGGGGTTAATTTCGTAGCGAGAAATATCAGGATAATCCCGATATTTCAAAGCACGATTCATTATGCTTAAAAGCGCCTTTTCTCATAATTCCAAATCAACTTCCCTTGCAGATATTCTTCGATCGCTTGAATTGATGGCTTCGGCAATTGGTCGAATTCTTCGGCTATTTGAAGTTGCTCTGGTGAAGCCCTGAGAGGCTGTTCATCATCATAATGCCTTGGGACTTCCTCAGAGGTTGTCGAACCTTGTTGAGCCTTAAGGGCTTTTAACTCCTCGAGACGTTTATTAAACATTATTTTTCTTTCATCGTTGATCTGCCTCGCCCTTTTTGCCATAATGACGATGGCTTCGTAAGTATTTCCAGCGATTTCCTGAATCTTTTTCAAATCGACAGGCTTAATTCCCATCTCTAAATTTTTTGCTTTTGTTTTTAATACTCATGCCTTTGAAGCGCTTTCCATTTTTCAATCTCGTTAAAAACAACCCTTACGACAGCATTTACCGTATCCTCAAGTTTATCATTGATAAAAATATAATCAAAAAATTCCGCTTTTCCAAGCTCCATTGGAACCCTTTCAAGTCGTTTTTTAATTTGCTCTTCTGACTCGGTTTTTCTCCGCCTTAGCCTTTCCTTCAGAGTTTCAATGTTCGGTGGCTTAATGAAAATTAAAACCGAATCATCCGGGAATTTTTTCTTTATCGATATCGCACCATTTACATCGACATCAAAAAGCAAAATTTCTCCATTTTTAAGCGCTGATTCGACAACGCTTTTCAAAGTGCCATAATAATTCCCATAAATTTCCTCCCACTCGAGAAGCTCGCCATTTTGAATTTTTTTCTCGAATTCATCCTTGGTCAGAAAAAAGTAATCTTTGCCGTCGACTTCACCGTCTCTTTTTGGTCGAGTTGTAGCAGAAACGGAAAATTTTATAAATGGAAATTTCTCCATTATTTTTTTAGCTATCGTCGTCTTTCCAGAACCGCTCGGGGCTGAGACCACTATCAACCTTCCTCTTTGCATTTCACCAAGATTAATTTATTCGACATTTTGCAATTGTTCCCTGATCTTTTCAATTTCTTCTTTGATGCCAACCACGAGATAAGTCGCCTGAGCGTCTTCGACTTTCGCTCCTATCGTCGTCGCCTCACGAAGCATCTCCTGAATCAAAAAATTTAACCTTCTCCCAATCACAACTTCATCGCTATTTAGGGTCTCAAGGAAAAATTTTATATGACTTTTCAACCTCACACATTCTTCCGTGACATCAAGTTTATCTGCAAGTATTAAAAGTTCCGCTTCGAGGCGATTTTTATCGAATTCAACATCTTTAAAAACTTTCTCGATCTTTTCTCTCAACTTCGATTGCCTCTCGTTTAACTTCTCGGTAGAAAGTAAGAGAATTTTATCAACTTTTTCAGAAATTAATTCGATCCTTTTAGTGATGTCTTTCGCAAGTTCAAAACCTTCTTTTCTCCTCGCCTCAACAAGCTTTTCAATGGCTTTATCTATAGCCATTTTCACAATTTCCCAACCTTCTTCGGAAATATCATTTTTATCGCTCTCAAAGATTTGTGGAATTCCAAGCAAATGCTCAAGTTTTATCTCACCTTTAACTTTCGTTCTCTTTTTAAGTTGTTTAAGTTCCTTTACAAGCGCATTTGCAACATCGAAATTAACCTTTATCGGCGGTTGAATTGACGGGTCAATTTCAAGTTCAATTGAAGCAGTAACCTTACCACGCGAAATTTTCTGGCGAATAAGTTCTCTTATTTCGAATTCCTTCGATTGGAGAATCTTTGGGAGTTTAAGCGATATTTCAAGAAATCTTGAATTTATGCTTTTAACTTCAACGGAGACAAGAATTCCATCTTTTCTGATCTCTGATTTCCCATATCCTGTCATACTTGAAAGCATCTTTGCAAGATGAATTTAATTTGCGCTTGTTTTGACCGAGCTTAGTAGATATGCTTTTATAAATTCGTCTATTTCACCGTCCATAACCGCCTGAACGTTGGAGGTTTCATAACCAGTTCTGTGGTCTTTGACGAGATTGTAAGGGTGAAATATATATGAGCGAATTTGACTGCCCCATTCGATTTTCTTTTTCTGCTTTTCGAACTCATCAAGTTTTTCTTTTTCCTTTTCCTTCTGCAATTGATACAATCGCGATTGAAGTAAACGCATAGCTCTTACCTTGTTTTGATATTGCGAGCGTTCACTCTGACATTGCACAACGATTCCAGTTGGAATATGAGTTATTCTAACCGCGGTTTCAACTTTGTTCACATTTTGACCACCGTGACCACCCGCTCTGAAAGTTTCTATTTTCAAATCGTCTGGATTAATCTCAATTTTAACATCTTCATCTCCCAACTCAGGATAGACGAAAACCGAAGCAAAGGATGTATGTCTTCTTTTATTTGCATCAAAAGGTGAAATCCTAACGAGCCTATGCACACCGCTTTCAGCTTTTAGATAGCCATATGCATATGGTCCTTCAATTTCAACAACTGCGCTTTTTATTCCTGCACCATCTCCCTCAAGTATATCGACAACGGTCGCGGTATAGCCATTTCTCTCAGCCCATCTCAAATACATCCTAAGAAGCATCTCTGCCCAATCCTGCGCCTCAGTTCCACCAGCCCCGGAGTGAATCGTCAAAATAGCATTTTTCGGGTCATCCTCCCCGTTTAAAAGATTTTTAAGTTCAAGTTCTTCTATTTTTTTCTCAATCTTGCTTATCTCCCTTTGCAATTCACCGGTAAAAGAAATGTCCTGAGATTCCTCAGCAAGTTCAACAAGAACTTTAGCATCATCAAGCATTTTCTTTGCGCTCTCCCACTCGTTCAACCAATCTTTTATCCTGCTTATTTCCTGCATAACCTTTTGAGCGTTCGACGGATCGTTCCAAAAATCGGAACTTGCGGTCTTCTCCTCAAGTTCAGTGAGGCGCTCTTTCTTCTCTTCTATGTCAAAGAAACCTCCTTAAAGTTTCAAAGCGCTCGGCGATTTCATCAAGTTTTGACTTGAAATTTTCAAACATTTCGAAACAATGCCCATTTTGTTTTGGATTTAAAGATAGCAAAAAAATTTGAATTAGCAAACTTAAACCGTCCTTGAGAATATCGGCTTCTCTTTCATCATCTTGTCAATGTATGCATCAAAGCACATAGCGATATTTCTTATCACGAGCCGACCCATCAATGTAACGATTATCTTATCCTCGGTTAATTCAACCAGCCCATCGTCGATAAATTCCTTAAGTTTCGGGATCGAATCAGCGAAATATTCATCAAAATTTATATTAAACTTTTCCTCGACCTCGCTCTTTGTAAGTTCCATATCGCACATCAAACGCATTATGACATGCCTTCTTATCACATCGTCTTGATTCATTCTATAGCCAACCGCTGTTGGAAATTTTCCTTCGTCTATTCTCGCATAATATTCTCTTAGTTCTTTATAATTTTGCGCGTAGATATTCTGAAATTGGCTTATCGCGGACATTCCGAACGCATAAAGGTCTGCGCCCGCACGGGTTGAATAACCTTGAAAATTTCGATAAAGGGTCTTCTCCTTTTGAGCAATCGCAAGTTCATCATCAGGCTTTGCGAAATGATCCATTCCTATGTAAACATAACCAGCCTCAGTAAGTTTTTCTATCGTCATTTTTAAAATTTTCAATTTAACTTCTGGCGAAGGCAAATCTTCTTTCTTTATAACTCTTTGATGTGGCTTAAGCCATGGAACATAAGCGAAGTTAAATACCGCAAGTCGCTCCGGAGAAAGTTCAATCACCTTATCGAGAGTCTTTTCAAATGATTCAACAGTTTGAAAAGGAAGTCCATAAATCAGATCAAGGTTTATGCTTCTAAATCCAAGTTCTCGCGCCCACTCTATCGCTTGTCGCGTTATATCCTCGGGTTGTATTCTGTTTACTGCTTTTTGAACCTTTGGATCGAAATCTTGAACTCCCATACTTATTCGATTAAAGCCAACCTCACGAAATGCTTTCATATGCTCAAATGTCAAACCGCGCGGGTCAATTTCAACCCCAACCTCCGGGTCGTCAACATATTCAAACCTTTCGTTTATAAAATTACCAAGTTCCCTTATTTCATCCGGATTTAGATAAGATGGCGTTCCTCCTCCCCAATGCAATTGCGTCACCTTTCTACCCGGTGAAATCATCTTCCACACCATATCGATCTCCCGCTCGAGATAATCAAGATATTTTCTTATCGTCTCTCTTCTATGAGTTACAAGCATATTACATCCGCAAAAGTAACATAAAGTATCACAGAAAGGAATGTGAAAATAAAGCGAGAGTTCCGCCCTTGAATTTTGAAGATTATTTTCAACGATAGCGCTCCTGTAATCCTCTGGACCAAAATCCTTTGAAAATGCCGGGGCTGGAGGATAACTTGTGTATCTTGGACCGGGGCGGTCGTATTTCTTTAAAAGTTCTATGTCTACATTTTCAAATCTCATGGCTGAACTTGAATTTTATTTGTGGTATTTTTGGCTTTCAATTTTAACAGTTTCAACAAGGATTTTTACATTCTCAACAGGCGTCTCTGGCAAAATCCCATGACCAAGGTTAAAAATATGCCCATTTCCAAAACCATACTTCCCAAGAATCTTAACAGCCTCATAAACAACAACCTCCGGCTCGGATAAAAGAACAACTGGATCAAGATTTCCCTGTATCGACACTTTATCTTTAACTCTTTCCTTTGCTTTTCCTATGTCAAATGTCCAGTCAATGCTTATAACATCGCAACCTACGTTGATAACTTCATCAATCCATTGCCAAGTCCCTTTTGAAAACAATATAATTGGAATTTTATCGCCAAACCTCGCCCTTACCCTCTCGATCACATTTTTGGTATACTTTAACGAAAATTCTTTGAATTCATCATAGCTTAAAATCCCGCCTAATGTATCAAATATCTGAACTGCATCCGCTCCATATTCAATTTGTGCGATTAAAAAATTCGCAACAGCCTCAGCGATTTTTTCAAGAAGTTTACGCGCAAGCGATGGATTATTGTAGATGAAAATTTTTGCCTTTCTAAAATCTTTATCAGAATCACCATTGACCATATACGCAAATAAAGTCCAAGGCGAACCGGCAAAACCGATCAAAGGAACATCGATATTTCGCTTCGTTAATCTGATCGCATCAAGAACATATTTTAATTTTTCGGTTGGATCCGGAACCATAAGTCTATCGATATCTCCCGCGCTTTCTATACTTTTTTCAAATCTTGGTCCTTTGCCTTCATCAACATAAAGTCTCATGCCCATAGCCTCCGGCAAAACAAGTATATCCGAAAAAATTATTCCAGCATCGACACGAACAATTTCAATTGGTTGAATTGTAACCTCAGAGGCTATCTCAGGTGTTTTTATCATCGTGAGGAAATCATATCGCTCGCGTATCTTTCTATACTCTGGCAAATATCTTCCCGCCTGCCGCATTATCCAAATTGGCGTCCTTTCTACCTTTTCACGCTTGCACGCTTTTAAAAATATGTCGTTTCTCAACTTTTAAGCCACTTTTTATTTTAAATTAACTTATACTCGAGACTCGCTAAAAAATTTATTTATTAAATCAGCTAAAAATTTTGCATCAGGCTTCGGGTTATATTCAATTGGATTTATCTCAACATTCAAACCGAACTTTTTACACTCTCTCAACGTGGTCTCACCGATGACAGCAATTTTTTGCCCTTTAAGATTTATCCCTTCAAAAATTTCAAAGAAATTTGCAACGCTCGATGGACTGAAAAAAGTTATAACTTTAATTTCTCCATCTTCGATCATCTTCTTTATCTCCGCTTTCATCTCATCGCTTACATCTGGTTTTATCGTTTTGTAAACGACGACATCGTCGATATTAAGTCCTTCATCCTTTAAAAATTTTATAAAGTTTTCATCAGTGAGATTTCCATGAGGGAAAAGAAATCTTCTACCTGGTTCGAAATTCCTAAAAATTTTTTCAAACAGATTTTCCTTGTCCGACTTCTCCGGCAATTCTTCAACTTGAAATCCATATTTTTCAAGTTCGCTCTTTGTCTTCACTCCAACTGCATGAAACTTTTTGCCCATCAACTTTTCAATGGAGAAAAACTTTTCAAATCTTCGGATGAAGAACTTAACTGCATTTACGCTTGTAAAAATTAAATCGCTATATCCATCAATTTGCTTTATCTTCTCATCAACTTCATCCCACGAATCTGGCTCCATCACTTCTATTGTCGGGAAGAAAACCGGTGTGAAGCCGTAACCCTCAAGATATTGCGCAAACTCCACTGCTTGTGCCCTTGCCCTGGTTATTAAAACTTTCATATCATGCATTATGCTTTCTTATCTCATCAAGGATTTTAAAACCACCTTGTTCGAGAAGTTTTTCAGCGAGTTCAAATCCAACTTTCTCAGCATCGTCGAGGTCGCCTTCCATAGAATCTCGAACCATAAAAGTCCCATCAAGATTACTTATCATCGCGGAGAGTTTGATTTTGCCATTTGAAACAAAGGCAAAAGCTCCAATTGGGATTTGACATCCACCTTCAAGATGTTTTAAAAGAGCCCGCTCTGCTTTGGTCGCAAGTTCAGTTTCTTTATGATTTATCTTTTCGATCATCTCAAGGATATCGTAATCATCTTCTCTTACTTCAACAGCAATGGCTCCTTGCCCAACCGCAGGCAAGATTATGTCTGTTGGAATTATCTGTGAAACTCTATTTGTATAATTCATCCGGTTAACCCCGGCGAATGCCAAAACCATCCCATCCCAATTTGATTCATCGAATTTTCTAAACCTTGTATCGATATTCCCGCGAAGATCGACAAATTTAAAGTCAGGTCTAAAATGAAGAAGTTGAGCCCTTCTTCTCAAACTCCCAGTTGCTATGAGAGCGTTTTGCGGAAGTTTATCAAGCGAAAGGTTATCTTTCGATATCAAAACATCTCTCACATCTTCCCTTTCGGTTACTGCGCCGATCGTTAAGCCATCTGGCAATTTCGTCGGGAGATCCTTCAAACTGTGAACAGCAAGATCAATCTCTCCATTTAAAAGTTCAAATTCTATTTCGCGGGTAAAAATTCCTTTATCTCCGATTTTCGAAAGTGGCGAATCAAGAATTTTATCGCCCTTTGTTTTGATTATTTTGATTTCAAATTCAATTTCTGGGAAAAATTCAACAAGTTTTCCCTTCACGAATTCCGTCTGCCAAAGCGCAAGTTTACTTCCACGCGTCCCAATTACAATTTTTCTCATTTCAAATCCAAACAATTTTTATTTTTGATCAAGCCCAAACAATTCCCTGACGAACTGGATAAATTTTATCCGCTCGGATTCAGGCTTTCCGTTTGACGATTCTCTGATGTTGACCGTCGGAGTGTGAAGGAGCTTATTTATCAATGATTTTGTCAAAATATCGACCTTTTCGAAATCTTGAGGAGAAAATTTGTTCCTGTATTTTTCAAGTTCAAGTCTCCTTATCTCCTCAAACCTGTCGCGCAAAAGTTTTATCGTCGGGGCTACTTGATGAACCTCATACCATTTTATAAAGTTTTTAAGTTCCTCATCAATTATCCGTTGAACTTTTGGTATCTCGCTCAACCTACGCTCATAATTTGCCTTTGCGATCGATTCAAGCGAATCTATATCTTCAAGAAAAACATTTTCAATTTCCCTGACCTTTGGGTCAACATTTCTCGGGACACCGATATCTATTATAAGCAGAGGTCTACTCGCTCTTTTTGACATCGCGCTTTTCACTTGGTTGAAATCCAAAATATAATCGCTCACGGTCACCGAACTTATCACGATATCAATTCCGATTAGTTTCTCCGGGATTTCATCAAGTCTTATGACTTTGCCGTTGAATTGTTCTGCAAGTTTCTCTGCTCTTTCGATCGTCCTGTTTGCTATATAAAGTTCGCTTATCCCGTGGGAGACAAGATGCTTTGCAGTAAGTTCAGCGGTTTCACCTGCCCCAATTAACATTCCCTTTTTCTTAGAAAGGTCAGCAAAAATTTTCTCCGCAAGTTCAACTGCCGCATAACTTACCGAAACCGCCCCCTCGCTTATCGATGTCTCGGATTTTGCCCTTTTACCCGTCCTAAAAGCTGTATGAAAAACTTCATGAAGAAGCGTTCCAACGACGCCACATTTCACAGCAACTTCATAAGCATCTTTCACCTGCCCAAGAATTTGAACATCGCCAATTAACATTGAATCGATCCCCGATGCGACTTCAAGTAGATGTCTTACAGCATCAAAGGAACGCATTACATAAAAATGCGATAAATTTGCAAACTCACCCGCACCTTTCTTTGAGATTAAAAAGTTTATCAAATCCTCCGGATTTACATCCTCACTCTTTAAAACCCCATAAAGCTCCGTTCGGTTGCAAGTCGATAGAAGAACCCCCTCTTTCAAAAACATTTGAACAATCTCAGGAAGGACATTTTCAACCTCGCCAAGTGTATAATAAATCTTTTCTCTTATCTCAACGCTTGCTGTCTTGTGATTTATTCCAACGAGTAATAAATCCATAACAATTCGGCTCGTTTAATTATCAATAGAACCTGTGAAAACCGGACAAAACATTTGCAAAAGCCATAAGCACAAATACAATTATAAAGCCGACGATCGACATAACCGCGCTTTTTTTACCTGTGAAATTTTTAATTCTTCTAATCCCAAGCCCACCTCCATAAATAAGCCAAATTATAATTGTCCCAACAAGTTTGGCATCGGTATATGAAAAGCTTTGAAACGCCTTTGGAAGCCAGATGAGACCGACTATTATAACAAAGGTCAAGGCGATGAAACCAACTACAGCGGATTTATAAAGCAGTGATTCGATTATCTCAAGGTTTGGAAGATTTTTATAAACAGTGTCGAATGTTCTCGTTCTCAATTTATGATAAAGCATAATGTAAAGAAGCCCGTATATCGCAGAAAGAGCGAATGCGGAATAACCAACAAGCGCAGATGTCACATGAAGCGCAAGAAGTTCATTCTTCAAAACATCATATTCAAAACCATATATATCCCTTGAAAAAATCCCAGCGACTATGACAAGGACAGATGATATTAAAATGGCAAAAAAACCGGTGTTTTTAATTTTTGTTAAAGTTTCGATCAAAATATAAGCCAGCGAAAGCGAAAACCCAAGCACACATAAAAGTTCAAAAACCGATGTAACGGGCGGATGCTTAAGTTCCGCAGTTCTCAGGATAAGATAAGTGAAATGAAAAATCAGAGTGAAGATAAGAAATTTTGTCTTTAATTTTCGAGCAAGAGCGTCATCCTTAAAAAATGCCCGACCGTAAAGCCAACTTGTTATTATGTATAAAACTGGCAAAACGAATTTGAATATTTTCAAAACCAAAAGCATTCCACAAAATCACCATAAGTTTTCAAATAAATATAACTCGTTTTTAAAAGTAAATCAAATTTGTGCTTTCCC
>FWWL01001258.1_pt1 | contig 21131 bp, 23 predicted proteins | sample 2228331 | NCBI WGS metagenome assembly FWWL01 (sample SAMEA103939775, study PRJEB20133) | metagenome | reverse complement strand
AATTTACTATGGGCCCAGGAAAAGATAGATCTTAATAGAGCTACCTTAGAGGATTTAGAGAGACTTCCTGGTATCGGAAAAAAGATTGCTCAAAGAATTTTAGAATACAGAGAAAGAGTAGGAGGTTTTAAAAACTTAGATGAACTTAAAAATGTAAAAGGGATTGAAGATAAGAAATTAAAGCTTTTTAAAAATTATTTATCAATAGGCCATTCTGAAAAGATAGAGAGTCCTTATAAAGAGGAAAGTAGGACTATTTATCAGTATAAAGATGAAAAAGGAATAATTCATTTTACTCAATTTCCAGAAATGGTTCCCGAAAAATATAGAAAGTCTTTAAATCCTCTAAAATAGCTTTTAATGATAAAAGTAATTTTTTTAGATGCTGAAGGAACTTTTTTAAAGTTTTGTAAACCTTTAGGAGAGGTTTATTTTGACTTTTGGTCTAAGGTTGGAATAGAAATTGATCCTTTGAAAGTGGAAAGCTCTATCCGCCCTCTTTATCGCCGGATCTTTCAAGAAAGTTTATTCCCTCCTCTAAATGGAGAAATTTGTAAAAGGGCTTGGAGAAAACTTTTTGAAACCCTGTTTTCGGAGTATAAAAATTTAGAGATTTTTGATTTGGTCTTTGAAGATGTTTATAAATTTTTTGCCAGTCCTGAGTGTGTAGAGGTTGTTTCAGATTTTTGGGACTTCTTAAAAAAGGGAAAGGAGATGGGATTAAAGTTTGGCGTTATCTCTAATTGGGATTGTAGGCTCTATTCCATTTTAGAGGGCTATCAACTTTTAGAGTCTTTGGAAGGAGTTTTTATTGGTTGTGAGATAGGTTATCTTAAGCCTCACCCTTTTATTTATCAAAAGGCACTTTCTTATTTTTCAGTTGTCCCTCAGGAAGCCATCATGATAGGTGATACCTACGAAGATGACATAGAGACTCCCCAAAAATTAGGCTTCCATACCTATCATATTCAAGGAGAGCCAAATTTTAAAAAAATTTGGCAAGACCTTTCCTCTATGTTTTCTTCTTTGCGGTGATAGCCCATTTAACGACAGCTCTTTCTGAATTTAGGGCTCCTCTTCCATAGAATAATTAAAAGGGAGAAAAAAAGAAGAATTAGAGAAAAATAGGGAAAAAGAAAACCTCCTCTAACAAAAAGGGACTTTTCTTTTAGAGGTTTTATCTCTCCAACTATGATGTCTTCCTCTTCTAAAGCACTCTTTTTTAGAACCCTTCCTAAAGGATCTATAATTCCTGTAATTCCAGTATTAGCTGCTTGAAGAGTAAAGCGTCTTCCCTCTACAGCTCTCACTATGGCCATTTGAAAATGTTGATAGGGAGCTGAAGTTTTTCCGAACCAGGCATCATTTGTGGCTATAAAGATTAACTCTCCTCCAGCCCTTAACCTTTTGACAAGGATTTGAGGAAAGGCACTTTCAAAACAAATTAAAGGAAGGATTAGCAAGGATTGCTTCGCTAAGGAAATTTTAAGATTCTTAGATTTTCCTGGTTTGAGAAGATCACTAACTACTGAAATTTTCTTTAAAAAGGGGAAATATTTTAAGAGAGGAATATATTCTCCAAAGGGCACAAGCTTTTCTTTATCATAAAAATCCTCTAAATTTTTTCCTTTCCATACAAAAAGGGTATTATAAACTTTGATTTCAGGAGTTCGATTGTCTACTCTAAAAGCTCCAAAAACTATATTTAAATCTGGAAAAGTTTTTTCTAAATTTAATAAAAATTTTATAAATTCTAAGCTATAATATCGGTCATAGAGGAAATAGAAGGGAAGGGCTGTTTCAGGATAAAATATTAAAGGAGGATTTTTTTTTAAAGCCCTAAGGGTTAGATTTTGATAGACCCTTAGAGAGACTTTGATTTCCTTAGCCTCCTTTAATTCTTGAGGAATATTTCCTTGTAGAAGTGCAATTCTTGAGGTCTCTCTTTCCTTTTGAATAATTTTTTCCCATTTCTCCCAACTGTGTTTTCCGTAAAAAACAAAGACTATAATAAAAAGCCCAAAAAAAAGGGTTTCTCTAATAAAAATTGGATTTTTAAAATTTAATTTTGTCCAATTTTTCAGAATGAAAAAACAAAAATAGTTGAAAAAGAAGGCCAGAAAGCTTAAAAGCCATATACCGCCGAGATCAGCTGATTGTAAAAAAAGGGGATAATAGGTTAAAGGATAGCCTAAAAGCCCCCAGGGAAATCCAGTTAAAAGAAGAGATCTGAGGAACTCTACACCCACCCATAAAATACCACCATAAAGTCCCTTTAAAAAAGAGGGGGATTCCAAAATTTTAAAAAAGAGGGCGATCCCAAAAAAAATAAAAAAATAAAGAGAAAGATAGGTAGAAAGTAAGAAAAGAAGAAAGATAGCTAAGGGTAAAATAAGATTTCCGTATTTTACTAAGGTATAAACTATCCAATAGAGAAGAATTAAATAAAAGGAAAGTCCAAAAATAAGAGATAAACTGAAAATTTTAAGGATCTCTATTTTGACTTTTGAGAAAATCCAAAAAATAGGAATAAGGGAGAAAAAAATTAGGAAACTTAAATTACTTTTAGGGAAACTTAGTGCTAAAAGGATTCCTGAGAGAGAGGCTAAAAGGAAATTAACCCAGCTTTCTAAGTTTAAGTTCTTTAATTTGTTTTTCATCTGCTTTAAGGACCTCAATTTCTAAAGGAGGAATAATTAATCGCTCACCTGGTTTAGGAAGACTCTTAATTTTCTCAATTATAAAGCCAGCTAAGGTCTCAAACTTTCCCTCAGGAAATTTTATTTTTAAACATTTTTCTATTAAATGGAGTTTGGTAGTAGCCGGTAAAATTATCCACCCTAAGGGATCACTTTTGAAACATCTCTTAGGAACAAAGAAAAGTTCTTTTATAATGTCCTTTAAAAAAACTATTCCTATGAATTCTGAAAACTCATCAATAATAAAGGCTAAGTCTAAATCCTCTTCATTAAGTCTTTGAAGACAATCTAAAACTGATAAATTTTCAGGAAGAGTTAGGGCAGTTCTTATATAATCTTGCCAATTATAAAAAGAAAAGCTAAAACCTTTTACTAAATCTCTTAAAGAAATATAGCCTTTATAATTTTCTATAGTGCCTTGATAAAGGGGATAATAAAAACAGGGATTTTTAATTACATATTCTTTAATTTCTTCCCAAGAAAGGTTTAAATCAATCCCCTTAACTTGATTTAGGGGTATCAGGAACTCTGAAATCTTTCTTTTTTTAAGAAAAAGAAATTCCTGGAGAAAGGGCTCCCTCTCTAAGGAAAGATCCTTTTTTCTTCTATTAAAAAGGGATTTTAAGTGAGTGAAAAGAGACCTTTTCTCTTCCATTAATTTAAGAAAGGTAGGACTTTTTAGATGTCATTCTAAAAAATAAGAGCCTTCCCTTTCTAAAAACTCTACATATTCCTTAACAGCTCTTTCCAATTCCCTTATCGGTTTATTATAACCGGCTTTTTTGAGTTTGGTAATATCAGCCTGAGTAAAGTATTGATAATGTTTTCTTAAATTTTCAGGCATTTCTATATACTCTATTTGAGGAGGAAGCCCTAAAGCTGAGAAGACTGCGGTTACTAAATCTTTAAAGGACCTGGCTTTTCCTGTTCCTATATTAAAGATACCGTTAATATCCGGATGTTCCAAAAAGAAAAGGGTCATCTCAACTGCGTCTTTAACATAAATAAAGTCTCTTAATTGACCTCCGTCAGGATAAGCGGGATGATAGGATTTAAATAGACGCACTTTATTTTCTTTTTTTATCTGTTCATAGGCCTTTAAAACTACACTTCGCATAGGACCTTTATGAAATTCCCTCTCTCCAAAGACATTAAAGTATTTTAAACCTACAATAAAATTCAAATAACCTCTTTGATAAGCCCAAAGATCAAAAAGATGTTTGAAAAATCCATAAGGATTTAAGGGTTTTAATTGAAATAACAAATTAGGGTCATCTCTAAAGCCTAAGGATCCATCTCCATAGGTAGCTGCCGAAGAGGCATAAATAAATCTTACCCCTTTGTTTAAAGCCCAAAGACATAGTTTCTGAGAATAGCAATAGTTGTTCTCATAAAGATAGTAAAGATCATAAAGAGTAGTATCACTACATGCTCCTAAATGAATAATGGCTGAAACTCCATCTATTTTGTTTCCTTCTATTAGATTTAAAAACTCTTTTTTGTCTATATAATCCCTAAATTTTAATCCTACTAAGTTTTTCCATTTGGAACCATCTTTTAGATGGTCTACAATCAAATAGAAATTTTCACCCTTCTCATTTAAAGTTAATACCACATTGGAGCCTATAAAACCCGTTCCTCCAGTAACTACAATAAAATTTTTCATTTACCCTTTCCTTAAAAACTTAGTCTTTACTATTTCCATAGCTAACTAAGCCATAATAAAGGCTACAGTAAGAGGGGGACAAACTAAAAATAGTCCAGGAATACTCTTAATCCAAACCTTAAAATCAACATCTAAAAAGCGGGCAAATTATATCCTATCCTATTGGATTTATAAAAATAAAAATAACATAAAATAGCTTTTTTTCAAGAGTAAGTGATTCTAAAATACTTAAGGATTATCAAATTCAGGGAGAAAATTTCTATAGCGAAGAGGTAAACGATTTCTTTGTCTATTAAAATTTATTCTTTCAGGTATAGCAATCTCTTTGAAATATGTCTTCCAAAGATTTACTAAAGGATCTATTTCTTCTTTAAGTTCAATTTCTAAACCTTCAACCCAGAAAAGGTATTTTTGTTGGTTTTTGTAAATAAAAACCAAATTGCGAGTTCTATCAAAGATCAAAAAGTTTTCTTGAGGAAATCTTTTTACAAAGAAGGAATACATTTTAGGTAAGATATTGAATTTAGGGTTAAATTGAGCTACGAGGGTTTTATCTGGAAGACTAATAAATCTCAGTAAACCGTAATAGCGATGTCTTTCCCTATAAAAGGCCTTTTCTGTCTGATAGAGTTTGATTACCTCTTCTTTAGAAAGGTTTTTGTAATAATTAGGAAATCTTAAGGTTTTATGAATAACTCTGGCTACCAAAAGTTCTAAATTAGCTGTATCACAAAGATAATAGAGAAAGAGCTTTTTAAAAAGCTCCTGAGACAACGTTTTTTCCAAAGAGAGATAGAACTCTTTAATGACTTTGAGATCTAAAAAAACCTCTTTGGGAGAGAAAAGAAACTCTTTGTGAAGCCTTTGATTAAAAATTTTAATTTTCTTTTCTAAAAGAAGGTTTGGTGTGTTAAGAAGATAATAAAGAAGACTCAAGAAACCTCTAAAAGTTCCATCATAAGATAAAAACTCTTCCATTAGTCTAAAGGTTAAACTTTAAAAAGTTTAATATTTCTCTTTAAAAAAAGCTTAGCAATTCTTTCAAAATTAGGGGTTATATCGGAAACACAAATTTCAGGTTCTCCGTTAGGTTCAAGATTTTCCCTTAAAGATGAATTGTTTCTAAGAAATTCTTCTACTTCTAAAGCTACTTCTTCAGAGGGATCTACTAATTTTACTCTTTTTCCAGCCTTTTCTCCTATGAGTTTTTTAATAATAGGATAATGGGTACAACCTAAAATAAGGGTATCTATCTTTCTCATTTTAATAGGAATAAGATATTTTTTTATAATTCTTCGGGTTTCTGGTTTATTAAGCCAGCCTTCTTCAATGAGAGGAACCAAGAGGGGAGCAGGATTGGCCCATAATTTTATTTCCGAATCTACTTCTCTAAAGAGGCGTTGATAAATTCCGCTCTCCACAGTAGTTCGGGTAGCAATCAGCCCGATTATCTTATTCTTAGTAAGGTTTAAAGCCTTTTTAAAAGAGGGTGTAACAACTTCAAAAAAGGGAATTTCAGGAAATTCTCTTTTTAAGGTATCCATAGCTGTGCTTGAGACAGTATGACAGGCAACCACTATGATTTTTGCTCCTCTTTTGAGTAAAAATTGGGTATTTTCAATAGCATATTTACTCACAGTTTCTGCACTCTTTGTGCCATAAGGGGTTCGGGCAGTGTCTCCAAAATAGATGATTTTATAATTAGGAATCTTATTTAAAAGTTCTTTAACTACAGTTAAACCACCAAGACCTGAATCAAAGACTCCAATCATCCCTTTATTCTGAAATAGTGTTCCAAACTGGCTGAAAGAGAGGTTAAAAGGGCTAACCAAAGGATCCACCTGAGATATTGCTTTCCTGTAAAGGTTTGTTTGGTAAAACGAAATTTAAGCCAATTAACAATAATTGTTAAACCGATACCATAAAGCCCTGAACCTATTAAGATTTTAAAACTTTCAATAAGGGTCTTTTCTAAACTTGAGGGATAAATTCTTAAACTAAATAGAATCCAAAAAAAACTAAGAAGCCCATAAGATAAATAGCTTTTTAACTGAGGCATAAGATTATTTTATCCTTAAATTAACTTTTTCTAAGGATTTACTTTTAAAAAAGGCTTGAGTTCCCTTTCCTTCACAGACTAATTTAAAAAGAAGATCCCTATCTTTTACTACTACTCCTGAAAGCCAGGTAATAGGAGTAAATTTAAAGATCTCCGGAACTAAAGGGGTGCTTGGCCCCATAAGAATTACTTCGGGAATTTTTTCTAAAAGGGAAAGATAAGTATGAAAGCTTTTATTAGCAAGAGTAGCAGAGGTGATAATGGCTAAACTTAAGTCTTTTAGAGAAGAAGGAAGACAGGTTTCATCCCCTTTTTCAATAATCCAAATTCTTTTTACCTTACCTTGTAGTTTTTTAAAGATGGGTTCAAAATAACCTATCATTAAAATTTCTTTCTCTGGAGATAAAGGTAAAATTTCTAAAGGATCCTTAAGTGAGGCTTGATTTAAGATCTCTTTTCGGTGATTAAAAAGGGCATTCATAACAGCCAAGGATAAAAACCTTTCCTGATTTTGGGAGATAAGATAGGGTTTAATTAAAAGATCAGCCGGTTTTCCCCAATAGGAAAGGTGATTATTTTCACCGCAACAGGAATTAAGAAAATCTTTATCTACATAAGAAAGTCCCATACCGCCTTTTTCAATCTCCGCTAAGGCATAAAAGGGGCTTAAAACAATTCTTTTTATCTTTTTCCCTCGAGCCAGACTTAAAGCCTTCTCTGCTAACTCTTGATATATATCCATATAGTCCTTTCTTTTAGTGAAACCTAAAAACCCTTTTTAGGACCTTTTCCGCTAAATTCTTAAGCTCCCTTTTCCCCCATTCAGTCTCTTTAAGTGCGGCTAAAAGCTCCTTTTCAGCTAAATCCTGAAGAAAGGGAAGTTCGTATAAAAGAGGAACCTTAACCTTTTCTAAAAACTCAGAAAAATTGCCATCCTTAGGGAAAAGATTAGCCATATTCTTAATAATTCCGAGGAGGGGAATCCTTTTTTCTTTAAGAATAGATATAGTGCGAAGACTATCGGATAAAGCTAATTTATGAGGAGTTGTTATAAGAATAAAGCCATCAATAAAATAGAGGTCCAGCATAGTAAGAAAAATGTCACCTGTTCCAGGGGGAAGATCCAAAATTAGAAAATCTAAGGGACCCCAAATTACCCTTTGAGTTAGTTCTTGAAAAAGTTTACCTGCCATAAGCCCTCGCATAAAAAGGGGCTCCTTTTCTTGAATAAAAAAGGATAGGCTCATTATTTTGATACCCTCTATTAAAGCCGGTTTAAAACCTTCTTGTTCAGGGATTGTTTCAATCTTTTCAGAGGTGAAGAGAAGGGTGCTATTTGGTCCATAGAAGTCTAAATCCCAAAGCCCTATAGAAAATCCCTCTTCTTTTAAGGCTAAAGCAAGCAGCCCTGAAACAGTTGTCTTCCCCACCCCTCCTTTTCCACTTCCTACAGCTAAGATAAAACGAACTTCCTTAAGGGGACTATGCTTACGAAAATCTTTAAAAAGATTTTCTACTTTGCACTTACCTTCACCCATCTTACTTTCCTAAAGCTCTTTTAATCCAAGCACATCAAGCATATTATAAACACCTGGAGTTTTATCTACTACCCAAAGAGCCGCTCTTAAAGCTCCTCTGGCAAAGGTTTCTCTTGAACTGGCCTTATGGGTTAGCTCTATTCTTTCTCCAATCCCAGCAAACATTACTATATGTTCTCCTACAATGTCTCCACCCCTAATAGTTTGAATTCCAATTTCTAAAGGGTCCCTCTCTCCAATAATCCCTTTCCTGCAAAACTTAAAATGCTCCTCCCCCCTTCCTAAGGCTTTAGCAATAGCTTGAGCTAATTTAAGAGCTGTCCCACTTGGGGCATCCTTTTTTAAACGATGATGGGCTTCTATAATCTCTATATCATAACCTTCAGAAAGAACCTTAGCTGTAAGTTCTACCAATTTGGTCAACAAATTTACACCAGTGCTCATATTGTAATCCTGAACCAAAGGAAAAGACTCCTTAGCTAACCTGTGAATCTCCTCTAATTCCTCCTTAGTAAAACCAGTTGTTCCTATAACCATAGCCTTTTTGTATTGGCTATTGATTTGGGCATGTCTTAAACTAGCTTTATGAAAGGTAAAATCTATAATTACATCTCCTTTTTCAATAACTTTTTCCAAAGAATTTTCAATAATAATCCCTGTCTTAGGTAGTCCTAAAAGTTCTCCTAAATCTTTACCTACATAAGGGCTTTCTGGCGCTTCGAAAGCTCCGGCTACATCAATTTCAGGATGTTGAAAAATGAGTTGAGCAATAGTGCGCCCCATTCTTCCAGCTGCCCCCGATACAATTGCTCTTATTGGCATAGCCTTCCCTCCTCCCTTTCTTTGTGGTAAAATTCTTCTAAATACTTTTCAAAAACTTTCCATAGTCTATTATCTATTTCCTTTTTTTCAATATATTGATAAAACTCTCGGAAAAGTTCCTTCTCATCTAAGGAAAAATTTTCTACGGAAAAGTCAATATCTCTAAGAAAGAATTCTTCGTCCCTTTCACTCCTTTCGTATTCTAAGGAAAGGAGATTGGGAAAGATTTCTTTTAATTTTTCAAAAGCTTTAAAAATGGGATAATCCTCAGTCAAAACTACCTTCACATAATTTTCAGTTTTTGGAAAATGTTGGACTTCTTCATAGGTTCCCTTAATTAGAGTTAAGTCATAGGGTGAGGAAAGGGAAATAAAATGAGAAAAGAGCTTTGGCTCTTTCCATTCTAAAAGAAGAAGTCCCCTTTTTTCAGAGCTATTTTCAAAAGAATAGGGAAGGGGAGCTCCAGGATAAAAGATTTTTCCCTTTAAGACCTGAGTTTTATGTAGATGCCCTAAGAAAAGAGCTGTAAAATCTTTAAAAAGTTCCCAAGGTAAAAGATAGTCTTCAGAAAATCCCTTAATCTTAATCTCTTCCCCAGAAAAGGAGCATTCCTTTACAGCAAAATGTCCCACTAAAAAGGCAGGTTCTTGAAGAGAAAGTTGAGAAAGAAGATGAATGATTAAATTATAGAAAATGAAACTATTATAGAAAAAGCTTGAGGAAGGAACCTTAGCTTCCTCTAAAAGTTCATCCAAGGGAAGATAAGGAAGAAAATAGAGGTTTAGATAAAATCCCCTTTCGTCTTTAAAGGTATAGGGAGAAAAGAAAAATTTTAGATTATCAATTAGATAAATCCCACCTAATTCTATAAAGTATTTATGAAGGGTCGTTCTCTTAGAATCGTGATTACCTAAAATAAAAAAAGAGGGAATCTTAAGGAAGGAAAGTTTTTTAAGGATTTCTTCATAAAGGAGGAGGCTTTCTTGATCGGGAAGGGGTTTATCAAAGATATCTCCAGCTACGATTAATAAGTCAGGTTTAGATTCCTTTAAAAAGGGAAAAAAGGTTTCCTCAAAAAATTTAGCCTGTTCCTTGATTAGTTTTTTTTGATAAAGATTAATTCCGAGATGCCAATCCGAGGTAAGGAGAATTTTCATTTTTTTAAGATTTTAATAAAGTTTAAGATTTTTGCAAGAAAGTAAGGAAACACCTACTCTTAGCTCTGAGGACTAAAACTTTGAGAGTCTTCCAGGCTTTTCCTTTCAAGGGGATAGAATAAAGCCTACCTTAAGAGGTAAGGAGGCGAGCCCCAAGAGAGGGCCCGCTAAAACATAAAACCTTAACCACCTTTAACTGTGCATTTCATATTACCGGCACTATCAAAGGAGCATTCAGCTGAGAAATCAGTTACTCCTGTTAAATTTCCGTTAACCGTTTTATTTCCAGGTGCAGCCCCTGTATTTTGGCACTGAGCACCAAAAGCATCTCCCGCAATAGTTACATCACCAACAGGAGTAGAAATAGTCTGATTACAATTAGGTATAGAGGCGTTTCCTTGGCTTGGAACGTTTTGGTTAGGATTTTCCATGCAATAGGTTGTAATATCCATGGCACAGCCCCTTACTACTGGCAAGGCATAACTTGAAACCTTAGCCTTTCTCTGATACTTGAGATACTGAGGAATAGCAATGCTTGCTAAGATAGCAATAATGGCAATAACAATCATTAACTCAACCAAAGTGAACCCCTTAACTCTAACTTCTCGGATTCTCCTCATAATCTACCTCCTTTTAAAATAGAGTCTATTTAAAGATAGATTATTTAAAAATTTTTAAAAGTCAAGAGAGGAGTTTTAACTTAAAACTTCTTGGAAAAATTAATACATAGATTAAAATAACTCTAAATGTCCCTTTATCCTATTTTAATTTTTTTAAAAAAATTCTTTAAAAAATTTTTAAAGGATGAACTTCTCCTCTATGCCTCTGGATTAACTTATCATACCCTCTTAACCTTAGTTCCTATCTTAGGGTTAATAATCTCTCTTGGAAGAAATTTTTTTAATGAAGAAGTTATCTTACAACAAAGTTTTCTTTTTTTGTCTAAATATTTAACTGCTGAGGCTTTAAGTCAAGCTATGGATAGGATCAACCTTCTTCTGGAAAATTTAAAAAGATTTCCCTTAGGAAAGTTTAGCCTTATTTTTTATTTTATTATGAGCATAGGGCTTTTTTTTCAGATTGAAGAGGCCCTCAATAGGATCTTTTTAGGTTTAAAAAGGAGAAGCTTTAAAGAGAGACTGCTTTTTTATTGGATAGCCCTTAATTTAGCACCCTTTCTGTTTCTTTTACCCCTCCTTTTTCAAGGCTTTCTAAAAAATTTCAATTACCACTTAATTTAGCACCCTTTCTGTTTCTTTTACCCCTCCTTTTTCAAGGCTTTCTAAAAAATTTCAATTACCACTTAATTTTTTATTTTTTCTTTCTTTGGTTATTTTTTTATATTTTATACCTTTATTTCCCAGCCAGAAGGATTCAAAAATTTTCAGCTTTGAAGGGTTCTTTTTTCACTACCCTTCTTTGGTATGCCCTATCCTTTCTCTTCGGAATCTATATTAAAAAGGCTATTGCTTACTCAAAACTTTATGGAAGTCTATCTCTTCTTCCTATTTCTATGCTCTTTATCTTTTTAAATTGGGTTATTTTTTTGGTAGGAGCAGAAATTACCTATTTTTTAGAAAGAAAACCCTGGAAAAAGAAGGAAAAAGAGTCTTTCTCTTTCGGATCCGATATAAGGATCTTAAAAGAATTAGTTAAAGGCTTTTACCAAGGAAGAATATATACCCTGGAAGAACTCTATTTTCATCTTCCCTATCCAGAGGGAGAAATTATTGAGCACTTAAAAATTTTAGAAAAAAGAGGAGTAATAATTATAAAGGAGGAAGAAATCTTTTTTGCCCAACCTCTGGAAAAAATCTATCTTAAAGATCTTTTTATAGAGGGAAAGAATTTTTGAAAGAGTATTTTCTAAATAAATCCCTTAAAGAACTTTCTTTAGAATCTTTGTCTTCTTAAGGTATAAAATCTGAGACACTCAGAAAGGAAGGCTCCCTTTGGAATCTTAAGGGGCAACAAATAGTTTCAGGTTAATAGGAGAGTTTTTTCTATCCGGATTTTTTCAGATAAAGCTGGGGGAGTTTTAGAGATACTTCAGGCTTTGTTTAAGTCAACAGAGCCCTTAATTTATAAATTCTATTTAATTAAATTTATAAAAATTTTAAATTTGATTTTTTGATTTTTTAAAATAGAATTTTTTATATAAAAAACTAATTTTAAAGGAGGTGGACTTATGAGGTGGAGGTTTTGGTTATTTAGTTTAGTTGGACTTTTGTTGACCTTTGGGGTTAGGGGTGGAAGTGTAGAAGCTGCGGAAATTAAGAAAGCAAAAACGGTAGATGAGCTTATGAAGATGTTTGATTCCTCTTCCTGTAAACAGTGTCACTCAAAGGAGTATGAAGAATGGTCTCAAAGTTTACATGCTAAATCCCTTATTGGAACTCCGAGAACTCTTGGTTCAATGGCTGGAACTATTGAGTCTTTATGGAAAGAGTTTCCTCATTCGGGAGTTAAGTCAGTAGCAGATCTTACTGCTGATAAATTAATGTTTTGTATGAAGTGTCATGCCCCTCAAGTTCAATATTTAGAACCATCCGGTGTTAGAGAATTGGCGGAATTAATTCTTAAAGCCAGAGATGGGGATGAGGCGGCTTGGAAAAAGGTAGAACAGGTAAATATTAATTGTCTTATCTGTCATCAAGAAAAGGCCATTGTGCATAAATGGTTAGATGGAGATATTGATAGAAAGGTTATTTATGGAAAGAAAGAAGGGTCTCACATGGATCCCAAGTATAAGACTCTAAAGAAATCTCCTGTCTTAGATAGAGCTGTCTTTTGCGGCCAATGCCACGGAACTGGTCCTAATTTTGAATTCTCTGAACCTTCTCAATGTGCTACTGCCTATGGAAGTTATCTTCATGCCTATATACCTTCTGGTGGAACCAAGAGTTGTCAGGATTGTCACATGAAGGAAGATAATCTCGGACACAAAATACCTGCTTATAGAGACAAAAGAATGGTGAAAAAGGCTTTAGATTATTCTGTAGAAGCTACAGGCTATTATTATCTCCATAAACCTAATGATTTAAGACCTACAGCCAGAGTAGTGGTGAAAATGAAAAATAAGGCTGGGCATAGAATCCCAGATGGTTGACCTTCTCCTAACAAGCTGGTCCTGGAAGTGACCGGCCAAACTAAGGATGGAAAAGTAGTTTATCAGGATCTTAAAGTTTATATGCCTATGGCAGCTGGATTTGATAGAGGCAATAAAATGGTTTTTGGAGCTCACAAAAAGACAGGCTATATGGTAGATACTTCTTTGCAACCCGGTCAAGAGAAGGTAGAAATCCTTGAATTTTTATTCCCTAAGGATGTTAAGGAGATTCAAGTGACTGTCCGTTTATGGCATCTACCGAGTTCGGCTGCTGAGAATTTAGATAAGTTGGCTCCAGATAAAGATAAGTTTCTCTTTTTTGAAGAAAAAAGATTAGTAAAAATTAATTAAATTTTTTCCAAGGGGGTTTTAGCCCCCTTTTTAATTTTAAAATAAAGACAAGCTCGCCCTACAATAACACTCATAGCATAATTAAATTTTAGCCCCCCTTTTAATTTTAAAATAAAGTCCCACTATTAAAAAACAAAAAAGAATTATTCCGTAGGACCCTTTGGTTAGATATTCTTTAAGAAGGGCTTCATTTTTTCCGAAATAATAACCTCCTAAACCCAAGAAGGTGCACCAAATAAAGGCTCCTAAGGTGGTATAAAAACAAAAGATAAACAAAGCCATTCTGGCAAAGCCTGCTGGGATGGAAATGACATGTCTTAGTCCGGGAAGAAGGCGTCCTATAAAAGTGCTGATAGGTCCATGATTTTTCCAAAAATGTTCCATTTTAAAAAAAGAGGCTTCCGTAAGAATAATAAATTTTCCGTATCTTCTTAAGAATTTTAAAAAAGCCGGTCTTCCCAATTTTAAAGCTAAATAATAATTAAAAAGAGCTCCAGCTAAGCTTCCTAAGGTGCCAGCCAAAATAACTCCCCAAAGATTGAGTTTTCCCTTAGAGGCTAAATAGGCAGCTGGTGGTATAATTATTTCACTCGGAATAGGAACTAAAGTAGACTCAAGGGCCATAAGAAAAAAAACTCCCCAATAGGAGCTTTTTTCAAAAAAGGCAAGAAAGCTTTGGATAAGGGAGATCAAAAATTCCATTTAATTTCCTCCTGAAGAAGTTGAAATATAAGTATAAAGTCTTTATAACCTTTAGCAAGCTTATGTTCTATCTTTAAAGATTACTTTTCTTTTTAAGGAAAGTAGGTCACTCCCTGTTCTAAGGCTAAGTTTAAGGGTATAGGACTTGCTTTATTCCGATTTCAGCAGTTTTATTCAGTTAGCCCCCTTAACTCCAATTTTTGGCTAAGTTCCTTAAGGGGATTTAAAAGTAGAAGTGGGGAAAATTTCTATAATGGCTATATCGGGAGGAGTTAAAAACCTCATAGGAGGCCCTCCTGTGCCTATTCCTTTGCTTACAAAAATATAAGAATCCCTCCTTCTTACTAAACCCCTATCTGTAATATACCAAAATTTTAGAAACCTTCCCAAAGGTGTATAAATACCACCATGAGTATGACCAGAAAGCATTAAATCAAAATAACCCCAAGTTTTAGGGTCTATCTTCGGTTGATGTTTTAAAAGTAGGATAAACTTCTTCCTGTTAAGTTTTTTAAGTAATTCTAACTCCCTCTCTTCTTCTTTACAAACTTTGGCTATTTTACAGGCTGTATCATTTATTCCCACTATCTCCATAATTCCTAAATCAACTCTTTCATTTCTTAAGATTTTATAACCAGCCCTTTCTATAAATTCTATAGCCTGTTTATAACCTCGGTAATACTCATGGTTGCCAAGAACTAAAAATTTGCCATAGGGTGCTACCATTGTTGAGAGCTCTTCGGCTAAAAAAATCTTTCCCTTTAAATTGCCATCTACTAAATCTCCGGTATCTACTATGAGGTCCGGTTTCTCTCTTTCCCAGATTTTTCTTATTAATCTGACCTTATCTTTACCCATTATTGGTCCTAAATGTAGGTCAGAAATATGCATAATTTTTAAGGATCCAATCTCCTTAGGGAGTTTATTACTGTATATTTTTATTCTTATAATTTGAAGATTTAGAGTTTCATAATAACTGTAAATTGAAAGAATAACAGTTAAAAATAAGACTAATATTAAAGTTTCCTTAGGAGAAGGATTAGGCAGAAAGTTTATTTTTAAGAATTTTTTAATTAGCTTAACTAAGGTCTTGTAAAGCTCTATAAATAAAGTTGAAAAGAAAAGATATAAGGAAAAACCAAGCCATAAGAGTCCAAATAGAATACTTAAATAGGCTAAAGTATAAAAGTAATTTTTATCAGCCCATCTTCCTATAATTATAAAAATAATAGCTAAGATTGAAATTAGAAAATAAATATAGGTTAAAATCTTTGAGTGAAAAGGTTTAATTATTCTATAATAAGGATAAAGAATAAAAAGCAGGTAAAAAGAGAAAACTAAAGTAAAAAAGAGAATTATAAGACCCATATTTTTCCATCCAAGCCTTTTTCTTCGGTCTTCTGGGACCCAAGAGGTATTAATTATTTTATTACTCTAAGGTCACCAGTAAAGTTTTTTCTGGTAATTTTGTAGATTTAGGCAACCTTGATGGGTTTAAGTCCATAGAGGTCTTTTTTCTTTTCTAAAGTTATTCTAAATATTAAGATGATTTTTTAAAAAGATAGCTAAATCTCTAATCTCTTCTTGGGCTTGAGGGATGGCCCTTTTGTTTATAAAGTCCTTCCATACAAATTCAGGTCCTGTAGCTAAAACTGTGGTAGCTACTCCTTGGGGAACTATAAATCTTGCACTTTCTCTTTTTATATTGTGACAAAGTTCCTGATAGAGTTCTAAGGCTTTATTAATGTTTTCCTTATAAATCTCTATCTCTTTTTCTTTAAAAGATTTAGGTAAGACAAATTTATCTACCTTAGTGTAACGGTGGGAGCGTTGATTAAAATTAAGCCAAGTATGCCTGACCAATTGATGACTAAAGATCCGAGAAAAATTATGGGTTATTACTCCTATCCAATTAAAGGGAAAGTTTTGGAAACTCCTTAGAATAATAATTTCTGGATTGGCGAAAAAGTTCTTTTTTTCCTCAAGAAGAGAGGGTGGTATTTGGGATAAAGGACCTTGATAAACAATTCTATAATCCCTAACCAAAACTACTTCTATTTCCTCCAAAAGAGGTTCTAAATTAATTGATTGAAAAAAGGTTTGATCATCTAAATTTTCAGCCAAATGTCTAAGGTTAAAGAGGGCTAAATCTTCGTCAGAATGCCAAAAGATTTTAAAAAAAGTTTTAGCTAATTTAAATTTCTCTTCCCAAGACAATTTTTGGGTCTTGACTAAAATGGGGGTATGGGCAAAAACACTAAAATGACCAGCTTTTTTTAAGTGGAGAAGAAAACTTCTAAAGCTTGTTAGATCTTTAAACTTTTCTTCCTTAAAAAGTAAAAGAGGATGGGTTTCGGCATAGCAAATTCTGGCTCCTAAATAACTTAAGGAGAGATAAACCGGAAGAGAGGATCTATCAAGATTTTCTAAAACTAAGTATATTAATCTTTTTTGTTCTTGCCTTATCTTTTCTAACATATTTTCCGTTCTCTTCCCATTTTCCTATTTATATCCACCAGTTGAACCAAAACCTCCTCGGGAATTTTTAGGAAGTTTTTCTCTATCAATTTCTTCTATTTCTGGAAAACCTATTCTTACAAAGACAGCTTGGGCAATTTTTTCATGTTGAGAAATAGTAGTTTCTTCTTCTCCCAAATTTACTACGGGGATCATAATTTCGTCCTCTGCTCCTGAATAATCAAAATCTATTATTCCAGCTGAATTAGGCATAATCAACTTTTTTTTCTTAAAAAGAGAAGATCGGGGGAAGATGAAGAGTCCATAGGGAGGCTCAGTAACAATAACTAAGCCGGTCCTGATTAACTTGAATTCCTTAGGAGCAATTTTAACTTCTTCTAAGGAAAAGAGATCATACCCAATAGAGCCTTCAGTTGACTTTTGGGGTATTTTGGCTCTTTTGTCTTTGCGCCAAACTTTTATTCTTATTGATTCCATACTACACTTTTTCTTTTAGAGAATTTTTAAGATAAAAAGCTAGCTTCGTTAAGGCTAAGGTAAAAGAAAGATTTTCTATCTTAATTCCCAAATCTTCAGAGAAAATAGGAATATCGCTAAGATTTAAGATAGATTTAATGCCCTCTTTAATAAAGGCTGAAAGATAGATTTCCGGATTATTAACATCCGTTATAACTCCTATATCCACCTTAATAGCCTTTATGACATAAGATAACTGATCTAAGTTATAAACAGTAATACCATCAATAATTTTTCCAAGTTCTTCTGAGCGGGTATCAAAGGCTGCTATAAAATAAAACCCTTCTTTTTGGAGTTCTTTATTTTTTAAAAGAAACTCTCCTAAAGGATTTAAACCACCCAAGATAAGATTCCATTCATAGGTTCTTCCTAAAAATTTTTTAAGATTATATCTTAGATTTTTAACATCATAGCCTACCCCTTTAGTGCCTAAATTGCCTACGAAACTTAAGTCCTTTCTTAATTGAGCTGAATTAACTCCGCTTAACCGGGCTAAATCCTCAGAACTTACCGAAGAAACCTTTTTTTTCTCTAAGGAATCTAAAATTTTTAAATAAATAGCTAAACGATATAAAGTATTTTCTGGGATCTCTTTTTCCTTAGTCATTTTTTATCATCTCTTGGATATTCTTTTCAAAGGGAGGATATATAATACCTTTTTCGGTAATAAAGGCGGTAATATTTTCCGAAGGAGTTATATCAAAGGCCAGATTTAAAGCCTTAGCCAAGTTAGGAGAAACTCTTGTCTTCCCACAATTTAAAACCTCCTTTTCCTCTCTTTCTTCAATAGGAATTTCCTCTCCTGAAGATAGGTTAAGATCAAAGGTGGAAGAGGGGGCACAAACATAGAAAGGAAGGTTATGCTCCTTAGCTAAGACCGAAAGAGAATAGGTTCCGATTTTATTAGCAGTATCTCCCTTTCGGGTAATTCTATCCGCCCCTACAATTACTGCCTTAACTAAGTCTTTTTTCATAAGATATCCAGCGGTATTATCAGTAATTATTTTAAAAGGAATCTTTAATTTTTCCAACTCCCAAGCTGTTAATCTGGCACCTTGAAGAAGAGGTCTGGTTTCGTCTACCCAAACCCAAAGGGATTTACCTTTTTCCCAGGCTTTTCTGATCACTCCCAAAGCTGTACCATAGCCTCCAGTAGCTAAAGCTCCAGTATTACAATGAGTAAGAATATGTCCTTCTGGTAAAAGATTGCTCCCTAACTCCGCCATTTTTAAATTAGCTAAAATATCTTCTTCCCAAATCTGAAGAGCCTCTTTTTGAAGATTTTTTAGAATTTCTTCCCAATCCTTTTTCTTAATTATTTCCGGAAGGTTTTGATAACTTTCTTGAAAGATCTTCCTCATCCTCTTTAAAGCCCAAAAGAGATTAACAGCGGTAGGTCTAGCTTGACTGAGTTTCTTTTCTTCTTCGGAATAAACCTTTATTAAACGCACTTTTTTAATCGGAAATTTTGTTTTATTTTTAAGTGAATTTAAGCCTATCCAAACTCCAATAGCTGTAACAATCCCTATAGCAGGGGCCCCGCGAACTAACATTTTCTTTAAAGCATAAACAACCTTATTTACCGAATCGGCTTTGAAATAAATTTCTCTTAAAGGAAGTTTTCTTTGATCAAGAATATAAAGACCATCCTCTTTCCAATAAAAGGGTTTAATAAAATCCGTCCCTTGAGGTTCAAAGAGCTCTCTTTTCAATTAACTCTCCAAAAGTTCGGTGAAAATTTTGTTTACTTTTTGGGGATTGGCTTTTCCTTGGGTTTTTTTCATTACTTGGCCTACAAAGAACCCCAAAAGACCTTTTTTACCTGACCTATATTTTTCTACCTCCTGTGGATTTTCTCGGAGAACCTCTTCACAAACTTTTCTTAACTCCTCTTCTGAGCTTTCTTGTTTTAGTCCCCTTTCTTCTACTAATTTTTTAGGAGAAATTCCCTTGGCATAAACCTCTGGGAAAACCTGTTGTTTAGCTAAGGTAATAGAAATAATATTTTTATCTATTAATTCCAAAAGTTCTGCTAAATATGGAGGTGTTAGACAGCTTTGGGTAATTTCAATATTGTCCCGGTTTAAATAACGGAGAACTTCTGTAAGGATAAAATTAGAAAGACCTTTAGGATTAGGATAAAAGCGTAAGGCTTCTTCAAAGAAATCAGCCAAACTTTTCTCCTCAGTTAAAAGTCCAGCTTCATAAGAATTCAATCCATACTCCTTTTCAAAGCGTTCTTTCTTTACATAGGGAAGTTCAGGAAGACTTTTTCTGACCCTTTCAATAAACTCTGGATCCAATTGAATCTCAATTAAATCAGGATCCGGAAAATAACAATAATCATGAGCCTCCTCTTTACCTCTCATAGAATGAGTAGTTTGGGTTGTTACATCAAAGAGCCTGGTTTCTTGAACTACTTCTTTTCCTTCCAGAAGAAGCCCTATTTGGCGCTTAATTTCATAAGAAAGAGCTCGTTCTACATATTTAAAGGAATTGATGTTTTTTAATTCTACTTTGGTGCCTAAGGAGGAGCTTCCTTTAGGTCTAACCGAGATATTGGCATCGCATCTTAAACTTCCCTCTTCCATGTTGCCGTCACTTATTCCCAAATAGCGCACAATACTTCTTAAGGTTTTAAGATAAGCTGTGGCCTCTTCTGGAGAAAAAAGTTCTGGTTTACTTACAATCTCTAAAAGAGGCACCCCGGTTCTATTAAAATCTACATAAGAATAAGGAAGGTTTTCATCATGAACCAGCTTTCCAGCATCCTCTTCTAAATGAAGTCTCGTAAGACCTATCTTCTTTTTCTTCCCATTAACTTCTATTAGAAGTTCGCCTCCTTCAGCAATTGGTAATTCGTATTGGGAAATCTGATAGTTTTTAGGAAGATCGGGATAAAAATAGTGTTTCCTTGCCATTACAGAGAAAAGATTGAGTTTACAGGATAAAGCTAAAGCCAAGCGAAGGGCATATTCTATGGCTTTTTCATTGATAACTGGCAAAACCCCTGGTTGTCCAGTGCAAATTGGGCAAATTTGAGAGTTAGGATTAGACCCAAACTTGGTAGAACAACCACAAAAGAGTTTGCTCTTAGTGTTGAGCTGGACATGGACCTCAAGCCCAATTACCGGCTCAAATTCCATAAAAAAATCCTCCCTTAATCTTTCCACCTTTAGAGATAAAATTTAGCAGAATTTAGTTTACCAAATTTTATGGTTATGTCAATTAAGGGATCTTGACAGAATTAAAAAAGTGCTTTAATATAATATTTAACTCCTTGATAAAATTTTATACTAATATTTATGCTCTTTGATAAAAATTGGATTTATATGGGACTTGACAAAATTTAAAAAGGTCTTATAATTTTATTTAGGCTCTTTGATAGAGGTTGAAATTTTTAGAAATTTGAATTTTTTGATTCTCTTGACAAATTTTTAAAGAGGTTTATATTAAATTTCCTGTTCTTTGATATAAGTTAAAATAAATATCAAGGGTCTTGACAAATTTTAAAGATTGTTTTAAAATTTAAAAAAGTAAGTTCTTTGAAAATTGAATAGCGCCTACCTTTGGGCCAGTAATTTTTGCGGCCATACCTCCTAAGTTTTTAGGAGGTTGAGCTAGGGTTTAAATTTTTCCCTGAGGGTTTGATCCTGGCTCAGGGCGAACGCTAGCGGTGCGCCTAACACATGCAAGTCGTGCGGGAAAGGGGTTTTTCCCTAGTACCGCGGCAGACGGGTGAGTAACGCGTGAGTAACCTGTCCTCGGGTTCGGGATAACCATCCGAAAGGGTGGCTAATACTGGATAAAGTTGGAAGGCGCAAGCTTTCCAATGAAAGGGGGCCTCTGCATAGCAAGCTCTTGCCTGAGGAGGGGTTCGCGTCCCATCAGCTAGTTGGTAGGGTAATGGCCTACCAAGGCTATGACGGGTAGCCGGCCTGAGAGGGTGGTCGGCCACACGGGCACTGAGACACGGGCCCGACTCCTACGGGAGGCAGCAGTGGGGAATCTTGGGCAATGGGCGCAAGCCTGAC
>FWWL01005089.1_pt1 | contig 21133 bp, 16 predicted proteins | sample 2228331 | NCBI WGS metagenome assembly FWWL01 (sample SAMEA103939775, study PRJEB20133) | metagenome | reverse complement strand
GCTCTCAAAGAAGAGCTAGGCATCGACGTTGGCGAGACAACGGCGGACCGGAATTTTTCGCTCGATGTGGGACGCTGTTTCGGCGCCTGTGGTCTTGCCCCCGTCATCATGATTGATGAGGATGTGCACCAGCGGGTTAAGGTGTCCCAGCTTCCCCGACTTCTTGACCAATATCGCGACAAACAGGAGACCACATCGAAGCGATAAATGACCTTCGGTGTGGCCGAGGTAGGCACATCCCGCTTTCCCCAATCGCTTTTTCTCCCATAGGAATGAGTTTTGTCCCTGGAGTGAAGCAGTGACCATGGCCGAACAATCTCCACAACGGAGCCGCGTATCAGACATCAACGAATTGAATGCGTGGCGCGACCGATTAATTGGCGAGCAGAAAAGACGGTCAGAGCTCGGGATTAAAGAGCTGCGAATCTGCACGGGGGCAGGATGTATCGCATCTGGTTCCCTGCAAACCCGTGACGAAATCGTCCGGCAATTGCACGATCGGGGTTTGGCCGATCGTTGGGAGGTTATATGCACGGGTTGTATGGGCCCGTGTTTTGGTGGTCCCGTTGTGATGGTTGGTGATGTTGTTTATGAGCGCGTCCGTGCCGAGGATGCTGCCACGGTTGTGGCGGAACATCTTGGGCAAGGGAAAGTCGTAGAGCGATTAACCCACCGTCGGCCAGATGGTCGTCATGTGGCCCGTCTTGAAGAGATCGATTTCTTCAAACGGCAGGTCAAAATTGCCTTGCGCAATTGTGGCGTGATCGACCCTGGACAGATCGAGGATTACATTGCCCGTGATGGATATCAGGCCTTGGCCCAGGTTCTTGCCAAGAAAGACCCGGATGCCGTCATTGAGACCCTTCGTGAATCGGGGTTGAGAGGACGTGGTGGCGCGGGGTTTCCCACCTGGCGAAAATGGGCGTTTGCCCGGCAGCAAGAGGCAACGACCAAATTTGTGGTTTGTAATGCGGACGAGGGAGACCCCGGGGCCTTTATGGATCGGAGTGTTCTCGAAGGTGACCCGCATAGCGTGATCGAAGGGATGGCCATCGCGGCGGCCACAATCGGGGCCCAGAAAGGGTTTATCTATGTGAGAGCGGAGTACCCTCTAGCAGTCCAGCGGCTCCAGGTGGCCTTGGCCCAAGCTCGAGAGGTTGGTCTCTTGGGGCAGAATATCTTGGGTTTGGGGTTTGACTTTGACATCGAAATCCGCATGGGTTCAGGGGCATTTGTCTGTGGCGAAGAGACGGCCCTAATGACTTCGATTGAGGGTAACCGTGGGGAGCCGAGACCCCGGCCCCCATATCCTGTCGAAAAAGGCCTTTGGGGATATCCCACCCTGATCAACAATGTGGAAACACTGGCCAACATTCCCATCATTATCTTGAAAGGGGGCGCGTGGTACGCGCAATGGGGTACGCCCAAGAGCCGCGGTACAAAGGTCTTTGCCCTGGCCGGGGGAGTCAAAAATGCCGGTTTAGTTGAAGTTCCCATCGGTATGCCGCTGGGCGATCTGATTTACGACATTGGAGGCGGAACCGCTTCCGGAAAACCGTTCAAGGCGGCCCAAATCGGTGGTCCGTCAGGCGGATGTATTCCCCGCCAGCATCTGAATGTCCCTCTCGACTACGAGTCGCTCGCCGAACTTGGGGCCATCATGGGTTCGGGCGGTTTGATCGTCATGGATGACGACAGTTGCATGGTGGATGTCGCCCGCTTCTTCCTCGAATTTGTCCAGGAGGAATCGTGTGGGAAATGTGTCCCATGTCGCGTTGGGACTAAGCGAATGCTCGAGATCATGGAGCGGATTTGTGCCGGTCAGGGCGAAGAGGCCGACGTCGAACGTCTCATCGAATTGGGCGAAATGATCAAGGAGACGTCCCTTTGTGGCTTGGGCCAGACGGCCTCGAACCCCGTCCTCTCCACGATCCGCCATTTCGGCCAGGAGTATGTCGAACATATCCGTGATCGCCATTGTCGGGCCGGTGTTTGTTCCGCCATGGTGGCGGCACCGTGCGAAAGTGCGTGCCCTGCGAATGTGGACATTCCGGGCTTCGTGGCCCTGGTGGCCGAAAGACGCTATGCCGAGGCGATCCGTTTACACCGGGAACGAAATCCCTTTGCGGCCGTCTGTTCGCGGGTTTGTTTCCACACCTGCGAGGACAAGTGCCGTCGTGCCACAATTGACGCGCCTGTGGCCATCCGTGCCATTAAGCGGTTCATGGTAGATCAAGAAATCACACTTCAGGTCCCGGAAATCCGAGAAGATCCGAAGAACGCCAAACGAAAGATCGCCATTATCGGTGCCGGCCCGGCCGGTTTGACGTGCGCCTATTTCCTAGCCCGTCTGGGATATCGTCCGGAGGTCTTCGAGGCCGAGCAACGCCCCGGTGGGATGCTTGTTCAAGCCATTCCTGCCTACCGGCTTCCCCGTGAGGTTGTGGCTCGTGAGGTGCGGATGATCGAGCAGATGGGAGTGGAGATCATCACGGGCATAGCACTTGGCCGCGATTTCACACTGACGGAACTCCGCGCCCAGGGGTACGAAGCGGTCTTTCTTGGAGTAGGGGCACCCGAGGGGACTCGATTGGGTATCCCCGGTGAGGACGTCCAGGGGGTGGAAGACGCCTTGACGTTTCTCCGCACGTACAACATTCGCGGGTCGGTCCGCGTTGGAAAGCGGGTTGTTGTTGTGGGGGGTGGTAACTCGGCGATCGATGCTGCCCGCACGGCGATTCGGCTTGGGGCCGAAATGGTGACCGTCGTTTACCGCCGGAATCGTGAGGCCATGCCGGCCTATGAAGAGGAAATCACCGAGGCAGAGGCCGAGGGTGTCCGTCTTCAGCTCCTTACCGCTCCTGTGGAGGTCCTCAGTGAAGGGGGCCAGGTGGTGGGGCTCAAGTGCGTCCCCGTTCAATTGGGTGAGTTCGACCGATCCGGACGGCGTCGTCCTAGAGAGATGGGCGAAGCGTTCTGCATTCCCGCCGATCAGATTCTGGTAGCTGTTGGTCAGACACTCGATCTGGAGCGACTTATTCCCGATGTGGAGCTGCGCCGCAATCCGCGTGGATTCATTGAAGTCGATCCCGTAACGGGACAAACGTCCCAACGCTGGATTTTCGCCGGGGGCGATGCCGTCACCGGACCCGCCTCGGTCGTTGAAGCCGTGGCGGCCGGCGAACGGGCCGCCGTGGGTATTGACATGTTGTTAACAGGACAGTCCCACGCCTTTTGGCGCGAGACAAAACCGGTGGAGACAAGCTTTGACCCGGATGCCGAACCCGAGCCGACTCCCCGCGAGATGCTGCGACTCCTTCCTGTAGAACGACGGCGCCACAACTTTGACGAGGTGGAGTTACCGTGGCCGGAGCCGGTGGCCATCCGTCAGGCACGGCGGTGCTTAAGGTGCGATTACGGAAAACGCAATGGCGTGCAAGGACCTGTCCTCCATCAGGTGGGTGAACTGTGATGGGGTGACCGTGCCTTCACGATGAGCATCCAAAGAAGATAATGCCCAAGCCAAAAATCCACGACGAGTAAGGTGCGCTTATGGTACGAATTTACATCAACGATCAGGGAAACGACGTTCCGGCCGGTACGACGATCTTGTGTGCGGCCAAGAAGGCCGGCATCCGTATTCCTACTTTGTGTTTCGTGGAAGGTCTGCGACCGGTTGGGGCATGCCGTGTGTGTGTTGTGGAAGTGGAGGGTGTTCGCAATTTGGTCGCCTCGTGTTCCACGCCGGTCACCGAAGGCATGCGGATTCACACCCACACGGCGAGAGTTCGTCGGGCGCGGAGGGCCGTTGTAGAGTTGCTGCTCTCCGAACACAACGGCGAGTGCCAGACGTGTGAGCGAAACGGACAGTGTGAGCTCCAGTCTCTGGCGGCGGAGCTGGGAATCCGAGAAGTCAGCTATCGTGGTGAAAAGGCCCGCAAGAGAATTGACTTTTCAACGGCGGCCCTGCAACGGGACAGCGGCAAGTGTATCAAGTGCCGCCGATGCGTAAGTGTGTGCAACGAGATGCAGCATGTCGGAGCCCTGTTTCCCCAGTTTCGCGGCTATCAGACGATCATCGGACCGGCGTTGGGACGTGACCTTGCCAGCGTCCCCTGTGTGCAGTGCGGACAATGCGCGGCCATCTGTCCTGTGGGAGCGATTTCCGAGCGCGACCACGTGGAGGCCGTCTGGGCGGCCCTAGATACCCCCGACAATCACGTGGTGGTTCAGACGGCTCCTGCCATTCGGGCGGCTTTGGGCGAGTGCTTTAGCTATCCGCCCGGGACGTTGGTCACAGGGAAGATGGTGGCGGCCCTGCGGCGGTTGGGTTTTGATGCTGTCTTCGATACAAACTTTGCCGCCGACCTGACCATCATGGAGGAAGGAACCGAGTTCTTGATGCGGCTCCGCAAGGCCTATGTCGAGGGGCAACAGGACGTCCTCCCCATGTTCACAAGCTGCTCTCCGGGGTGGGTTCAGTACCTAGAGTTCTTCCATCATAATTTGCTTCCCAATCTTTCCACATGTCGGTCGCCTCAGCAAATGTTTGGGGCGCTTGCCAAGACTTATTATGCCAAGAAGCTCGACAAACGCCCGGAGGATATCTTCGTCGTCTCCGTCATGCCGTGCACGGCAAAGAAATTTGAAGCAAGCCGTCCGGAGATGAACGCAAGTGGGGTCCGTGACGTGGATGCCGTCCTCACGACACGTGAGTTAGCTCGGATGATCCGAATTGCCGGAATCGATTTTGCGAGCTTGCCCGACGAGGAAATGGATGCCCCCTTGGGACTGTGCACCGGCGCCGGGGTGATCTTTGGACACACTGGTGGGGTGATGGAGGCGGCCCTGCGCACGGTTTACGAGATTCTCACCGGCGAAGATCTTCCGACGCCAACTGCTTTGGCCACCTTAGATGGCATCAAGGAGGCGGAGATCACTCTTGAGAACGTCCGTCCAGAGTGGTCATTCCTGGAGGGTGTTACCTTACGGGTTGCGGTCGCCCATGGGCTGGGAAATGCGGAAAGGCTCATCAGGGCCATCGAGGCCGGTGAGCGTCAGTATCACTTCGTCGAGGTGATGGCTTGCCCGGGCGGGTGCATTGGGGGTGGTGGACAACCCAGATTCACGGATAACCGCGTCAGGCTGGCCCGGATTGAGGCCCTCCGCAAAGAGGACGCGGTAAAGCCTTTCCGGAAGTCCCACCAAAACCCCCAAATCAAGCAACTATATGAGGAGTTCCTGGGCCAGCCCCTGAGCGACCGGTCCCACAAACTCCTGCACACGCACTACGTTGCCCGTGACCACGTGTGAAAGGTGCGCCATCCCCTGCCGGGTGGGCTGGAGATGGCCATCGTTGGCTGAAGTGCCGCAAAGCAGGCCAGTCTCGCCCGGCTTACCACGGCCCGCGAATGTAATACATGCCGAATTGGTCCGTGTCACTCGGCCACTGTGGCGTCGGCTTCAAAGGGAGATAACCCCCTTGGGCGGGTCCCGGCCAGTTTCGGCTAAACTGGTGGTCGATGGAGGTGACACGGAAATTACCAACTCCCCAGCCCCAGTGGGTTTGAAACTCGGCCGTCGGCGGCACGACCACGGCAATAGGGGCTCCCCATGTGGCTCCGTAATAATTGCCACTCCACGAGTAGCACTGGGCCCGCATAGCTGCCCGCCTGCCGAAGAACGTGTTTTCGCCGGCCGAGGCCACCAGGCACGTGGAAACGGTCAAGGTAACCACCAAGACACTGCTAATCAAAAACTTTTGACGCATGGGTAGGTCCTCACGTGAACCAGTGGTATTTTCCGATTCGAGGCTCAATCTGGGTTTTAGTACCACCCAACGACAACCCTTGTCCATCCACCTTGGGGATTCTGACGCCAGTAAACCTTGCTGTGCTTGTACAGGAATTCATGCGGATAAAGAGGCTGATAGGTCACCCAAACGTGTCCGACGTGCGGTGGGGTGGGGATCGGAGAGACATAGAGGGGGGCCGAAACCCCCCCAGGGGCCGCCGGCGCCCAATAACTCGGAAAGAGGTCCCCCGCATAAGTCCCCTGGTGTCTCCCCATGAAAAAGCCCGCGTCCCCCGCCATGCTTTGGGAGGTACTTACCCAACAAACCACCGCAGCAAGTAAAAACAACCCGATTCCGCGTTGAAGTGGTCTTCGGATCCGCATTTTGGTCATCCCTTTGCAGATGAATCCTCTTCCATTTAAACCCAAACGTTTTGCGCGCAGACAAGTAACGCGACGATCTCCTTTATCACCTTTCGGCTACCCTTGACGCCGAGTGTGAGTCTTTATAAATGCGAAGGAAGAAATAGGCTTCGCATGAGCCCTGCATGCCCTTTGAGGCGTAGGAATCTTCGGGGATAATCGCTACAATCGTTACATTCGTTCGTTCTTGCCTTCAAGGAACTCGCAACAGATAGGAGCTGTTTTGCCTTGGATATGGTGAAGTCCACGGAAGAGATGTTTTTGGAAACGAACCGAGAGAAGCAATCAGGCCCCCAGAACGGCAACGGACAAACTCGCTCTCCCCGAGTTCGTGTGACGGCCGAATCGATGGCTGCGAAGCAGCGCGAAATCTCGGTGAGTGAATTCTTCGCTAAGAATCGCCATTTGCTGGGCTTCGATAATCCCCGGAAGGCCCTTCTCACCACGGTTAAGGAGGCAGTTGATAACGCCCTCGATGCCTGCGAAGAGGCCGGGGTCCTGCCAGAGCTTTGGGTGCGAATTGACCCGACGGGCGAAAACCGTTATCGCGTCATCGTCCAGGATAATGGGCCGGGCATTGTCAAGAAACAGATTCCCCTGATCTTCGGCAAGTTACTTTACGGCTCGAAGTTCCACCGTCTTCGGCAAAGCCGGGGGCAGCAGGGAATCGGGATCAGTGCCGCCGGAATGTATGGACTATTGACCACCGGCAAGCCCGTCAGCATCGTCTCCAAGACGGGCCCAAAAAAGCCAGCCCATTTCTACCAAATTCAAATTGACACAAAGAACAACCGGCCGGAGATTGTCAACGGCCGAGGTGAGGGCATCGACATCCCACCTCACGAGGATATCGGTCAATTCCTCGCTCCGTTCGGCCTGCCCTGGTCAGATGTCCCCCACGGGACTCTCGTCGCCATTGAGATTGAGGCAAAGTTCCAGCGCGGCCGTGGCAGCGTGGATGAGTATCTTTACCAGACGGCGATTGCCAATCCCCATGTGACCATCCACTACACGGACCCGGAAGGCAAATCTCGCGATTTCTCTCGTGTGGCCGACGTCTTGCCTCCGGAGCCGAAGGAAATCAAGCCGCACCCTTACGGTGTGGAGCTTGGTTGGCTTTTGACCATGCTCAAGGACACAAAGGCCAGCACGTTGAGCGGGTTTCTCGTGGATTCCTTTTCGCGTATTAGTCCGGCGGTGGCCCAGCGGATCGCCGAGACAGCCCAATTGAGCACGCGAGCCAATCCGCGCAAAATCGGGCGCCATGACGCCGAGGCCCTCTTTCGTGCCCTCCAGGAGACGAAAATCCAGTCGCCCGCTACCGATTGTCTTTCCCCGATCGGCGAAGAGTTGATCCTCAAGGGGCTGAGGGAGTTGGTCCCTGGTGAGTTCTACACGGCCATCACTCGCCCCCCCGCGGTATATCGCGGAAATCCCTTTCAGGTGGAAGTGGGCCTAGCCTACGGCGGAGCCCCGGCGACCTATCGGGTCTCACTGGAGATTCTGGAAGAACTCTTGGCCGAGACCGACGCGCGCACCCTGCGACAGTTCCTGACAACGACTTTTGACGGCATCGGACCGGAGGGTGCCGACAAAATCATCCATCAAGCACGTCTCAAATCGAGGATGTCACCGGCAAAGCTCAAGGCCAGGGAAAGGGAACAACTTTGCCAGGCCTTACAAACGGTCAATTTGAGTGAAGGCCAAACGATGACCATCCTCCGGTATGCGAACAGGGTGCCTTTGCTCTTCCAGGCTGGGGCCTGCGCAATCACACAGACGGTCATGAGCACCAATTGGCGGCCTTACGGTTTGACACAATCGCGGAACGCCTTACCTTCCGGGCCCGTCACGTTGATGGTCCACTTCGCAAGCGTGTGGGTGCCCTTTACCAGCGAATCGAAAGAAGCCATTGCCGCGTATCCCGAGATTCAGAAGGAGTTGCGGCTCGCCTATCAAGCTGTGGGACGGCGCCTGGGCCTATACCTGCGACGCCGTCTCCGTGTGAAGCAACAGGGAGAGCGCCGCAATATCTTCCTCCGCTATTTGAAAGAGGTGGCAAATGCCGTGGCCATCATCCGAGGCGTGGATCGGGAATCCGTTTACCGTGATCTCATGGAGGTGGCCAAACGTGTCACCGCTGAGGCGGACCTCAAGCTGGATGAACACGGCAATCCGATCGAAGAGACTCCATCGTCGGAGGAGTTTGACGGCGCAGTGATTATTGTGGAACAACAAGAGGATCACCTGCCATTACGATCCGGCGATTCCAAGCCCGTTCAACTACGGCTTTTTGAGGATGACCGGGAAAACGCCGAAATGTCGCCTCCGGGAGAGTAAGCGACATAGTCGAACCATTAGGTACCGGTTGTATCCTCGTCCCATTGCGGCGGTGTCTGTTCGGTGATGGCCTCCAGAAACGGGTCGCAAGGATGACTTCGGCACACGTGCTGAACGGCCTCGGGAAAATTCCAATTCATTGCCCAATAGAGGTAGGCTATGATCACGGTGGGTGACCGGTTCATGCCGGCCGTGCAGTGAACATAGACCCGATGGCCCTGTTTGAGAAGGTTGTGCAATAGCCTCACGGCTTCCGGCAACCGTTGCCGTAGGTCTTCATAGTCAAAATCACGAATAGGATATCTGATTTCACGCACACGGTATGCCCGATACGCCGCTGTGACATCGTCCCGGTCAATGTTGCGCCATGCGATATCTTCATCCGTTTGGAGGTTTAAAACGACCGTGATACCGAGTTCCTTCAATTCCTCAACGTCCGTCTGTGACGTGGGGCAAGAACCTACGTAAAGGAAATCCAAAATCTTCGTCGCGTGCATGATCAATCCGTTATGGAGGACAACAAAGACTCCCTTGGGCACAGTCTTGGGAAGAACCACCCAAGTGATTTCAATCCATCACTTGACCTGACATGACCTATTGGAAAGCCAGTTCGTAGATGTTGTCAAAGGGCCCCGGCTACACGTTATCGGGGATGACATAGGGGGGACGGTACTCGCGTCGGTAGAGTGCCGCCGCTTCTGGGACATTGGTAATTTGTTCCGTTTTGGGATCAATTACGAGCTTGGTTCCTCCAAGCCGATAACTGATGTTGGCGAAGTGAATCCACAGGGCACTGCGATGACCTTCCTCGACATCCGCGTTGGGCAGCTTCCGCGTGCGAATGCAATCCACAAAATTGGCCTTGTGTTCCGGGTCGGGGAAGCGACCGTAGCACTGGGCGGCCACAACTGGTTCTCGGCTCTTCGGTCTGACAAACACTTGCCAACCCCCGCCGTGGCGTCCTACGTACATCACCCCTTCAGAACCGTAGATCTCAATCCGGGTAGCACAGTGCTGCCACAGCGGAAACAGGTCACTGTTTCGCACTTCCGGATCGATCTTTAGCATGTACGGCGTGTACAACGTTAGTTCGAACGTCACGATCAATCCATCGAATTCGTAAACGGCAATCTGTGTGTCGGGGGTTTCAGCAGCACCCTCGGAATCAAAACGACCGCCAACCGAGTACACCGTCTTGGGATAATCCACCCCAAGCAACCAACGGGCCAGATCGATTTGGTGGCTCGCGTCGTTGGCGATATCGCCTCCGGAATACCTCCAAAAGTGGTGCCAGTGGTGCTGATAGTTGGGATTGTATCTTGCCTCGGGGGCCGGGCCGTTCCAAATATCCCAATTCAACCCAGGCGGAGGATCACCGTCGGGACGGACGGGGAAATTCTCCCAGAGCTTCTGGTTGAAAATGCGACAGAGGTGGATACGTCCAAGCTTGCCGGAGGAGATGTACTCTTTAGCCTGCCAGTTGTATGGTGCACTGCGGTTTTGTGTACCGATTTGGACAATCCGTTGGTACTTCCTGGCGGCCTCGACCATCTTGCGGCCTTCCCAGGCGTTATGGGATGTCGGCTTCTCGACATACACATCTTTGCCCGCCTGACAGGCCCACACCGTACTCAGGGCGTGCCAGTGATCGGGGGTCGCCGAGACAATGGCATCGACCGCCTTGTCGTCGAGGGCCCGTCGCATATCATCTGAAACTTGTGGCCGGGTTCCTTGGAGTTGCTCGACGGTCTTGGCCAGGGCTTCGGCACGCGGCAAAAAGGGATCACAAACCCAGGCGATGCGGCAATCGCCGCGTTCCAGGAAACCGGCTGCCAACGAGGTTCCCCGGCCACCACATCCAACGATTCCCAAAACAATCTGTTGGCCGGGGGACGCCTCTCCAAAGACCCGGACACCGGTCAGCACCGCGGCGGCGCCCACGCCTAGCCTACCGGTTGACTTGAGGAAAGACCGGCGATTGGTAGCCCGTTCCTTACCATGGTCGCGAGATTGTGTTTGGCACATAGCTCAATCTCCTTCAGGAATCGCGTGTTTGGAAGCTTCCCCAACTCCAGGGATTATCTCAAGAACCCTGACCGATCGAAACTACTTTTTACCCATGGCCCGTTGCTTCTGAAAGAACTGGGTGAGGATGGCACCGCATTCCGTCGCCAGCACACCACTCACAACGATACACCGATGGTTCAGGCGAGGGTCCTCTAGAAGCCGATACAAAGATCGCACGGCGCCGCCCTTGGGATCATCGGCACCATAAACAACCACAGGAATACGGGCCATGATAATGGCCCCCGCACACATAGGGCAAGGTTCCAGTGTGACGTACAGTGTGCAATCTTCCAGGCGCCAGGACTGGATTGCCCCAGCCGCCTGCGTGATCGCAATCATTTCGGCATGAGCCGTCGGGTCCTTGAGTTGTTCTCTTTGGTTATGGGCGGCGGCGATAATTCGGCCATTCCTAACAATCACCGCACCGATAGGGACCTCGTTCTCGTTCCTGGCCTGCTCCGCTTCCTGGAGTGCCTGCCGCATGAAATGGATGTGGATGTCTTCGTCTTCCATTGAGGTACCGTCGATCCTTCCTTCCGCGAATGCAATCATCATTGCGCCGAATCTCGAACATCTTCACAGCGTTACGAACAAGTTTAGTGTGTTGCACTTGCCGCAAACAGACCATCAATACGGCATGCCTGCCAGGATACCGGGAATTTCAAACCAAACCCTTGAGGACGGATCACTTTTTGGGACAATGGTAAACATGCTGTGTCGCGGTGCGCCGGGTATGGCTGGCGAACTGACTGATGTGAAGGAACCCCAGGTTTTTCAGAGGAACACGAGAATTTTATCCGATGGCACTATGACCTGACAGAGTATGGCCGCCTGCAAGGGGCACGTGGGGCCCTTGTTGGAATGATCATAGGGCTGAAAATGTGGAACGGAGAGAGGCAGTTACCGTTGTGACGAGGACGTCGAAGAGCGACCCACGCGGATGTCATTGGAAAGGAAAACCGGTATGAGATTCGCAATTTGCAATGAGACCTTTAACGATCGCCCCGTGGAAGCAGGATTTGAATTGGCGGCGGAGTGCGGTTACGAAGGGATTGAAATCGCACCTTTTACCTTGGCCGCCTATGTTACGGAATTGACCCCACAACGCCGAGCGGAAATCCGGCGTTCGATCGAGAAATGCGGCCTGACGACCGTGGGATTGCACTGGCTGTTGGCGAAGACCGAGGGGTTTCATTTGACGAGCCCCGATCCCGTTGTGCGGGCGAAAACCACGGAGTATTTGAAGGCCTTGGCCGAATGCTGTGCCGATTTGGGCGGTCGCATTCTCGTCTTCGGTTCGCCTCAACAGCGGAATGTCCTGCCGGAGACAAACCGCCTTCAGGCCGAGGCCTTTGCGATTGAGGTCTTGGAAGGCCTCCTCCCCACACTGGAGCGAACCGGTATCATTGTGGCACTGGAACCCCTTGGTCCCCAGGAGACCAATTTTATCAATACGGCTGAGGAGGCCGTTGCGATCATCAAAAGGCTTTCTTCGCCACACATTCAACTTCATCTGGATTGCAAGGCGATGGCCAGCGAGACCATCCCGATTCCCGAGCTGATCCGTGCCAACAAGCAGTATCTGGTTCATTTCCACGCGAACGACCCCAATCGGCTCGGTCCGGGATTTGGCGAATTGGATTTTGTGCCGATCTTTAAGGCCTTGCTCGAGATCGGCTATCGGGGCTGGGTCTCCGTTGAGGTCTTTGACTACCAGCCCGGCTGCGAACGCATCGCTCGGGAAAGCATCGCTTACATGCAACGTTGCCTGGCCGAGGCTCAATAGCGTTAAACCGCGGCAGACGTTGTCATGTTTCGTTCAGGAGTCCCAGGAATTTCCGGCAATTTCCCGGCGAACGATATTCCGCCACCGGGTGATCGTACGCACGGCTCGTGCCTATTGATGAGAATCGTTGGCAGATTCCGGCGGCGTGATCAGTTTACCGGTCCGCTTGTCCCATACAATGGTTCGGTGAAACATCCGGTGCCGCCCATGACAATTGGTGCAGGTGAGCTCTTTGGGGTCGCTGATCTCTCGGCAACGTTTCAGATAGACCTCCACGACCTCCCGCGGGGAGGCATTATGAGTTTTGTGGCAGTTTTTGCAAGCAGGTTCGATGTCCTCTGGGGCATACATCTTATCCGGCGGGGTTGTGTTGTTTTCGTCGCTCCGGTGTGCAAATGATTCCCCATGGCAATCTACGCACCCGATTTTGGCCTTGAAATGTCGCGTACTCAGCGATTCATCCTCAAAATTTGCATGACATACATAGCAAGGCGAATTGTCCGGGGCGGCCTTCTCTTGAACGGTGCCTTTTTCCTCCGACACTGCAAGACTTGCCCAAACAAACTGACCTCTTGGCCCGGCAAAGGTGAAAATAACCCATAACGCGACGAAAAGGCCAGCCAGTGTTGCCAACAGAACATAACCCGTTGCCAAACCAGATCTGCGTTCCATTTTTCCCGTCATCTCCGATGTTTGAATCCTCCAAGCCCTATTTCACACCGCTGCTTCTTCACTCCTCGGATATAGGGGCCGGTTCGAAGTCGTCGGGATTGACCCATCCTGCCCGCACTTCTTCGCCACTCATGAACCGTTCGTAAAAGTTCTGGGTTTTCGGATCGATATAAGGATATTTCTCGAAGATGTCCCCCTGACCAAACATGCGAGGGTCGCCTTCTTGGCGAAGGATCTCCGTCATCTTTTGGGCCAACTGTTGGGCAACCTCGGGGTGCTTTTCAATGAGGTTGCGGCTGCACTCGGGATCGTCCACGACGTTATATAGTTCCTCCGGTGGACGCTTACCAAAACATGCCTTCCAATATGCAGGATTACGATTTTCCCGGCGGGCGTGCAGGACCTCCGTTTTTGTGGGGCCTCCGTCGCAGTTCAAGTAACCGGTTTCAGGATTACCGGCCGGCCAGCGACTCGGCTCGTAGTTTCGCAGATAGAGCCATTGTCCCTCCCGGATACCCCGAATGGGATAGCCCCAGTCATGCGGCCGCCCCACGTCATGGCGTTCTTTCCCCACGAGGACGAAACTCCGAGAGGGATCCACCTGCCCAGCGCGGTCGCTTTTCAAGATATCCAAAAAGCTACGCCCCGCGAAGGCGGCCATGCCCGATTGAGTAGCTTCGATACCGGCCAACTCCAAAAAGGTGGGGGCAAAATCGGCAAAACTGATGAAGTCATCAACGACCCGCCCTGGATGTGGAATCCCTCTCTTCCACATGATCGCCAACGGCATGTGATTGGAGAGCTCGTAACACTGTCCTTTGACACGCGGAAACGGCATCCCGTTATCCGATGTGACGACGACCACCGTGTTTTCCAGTTCCCCCGCTTGCTCCAGAAGTTCCAGCATCTTTTGAAGGTGCCGATCGAAGTATTCCACTTCAAAGGCGTAATCGAGCAAATCCGTTCGCACCACGTCATTGTCCGGCCAATACGGTGGGACCCAATTGACATCCGAAAGCTTCTTGCCCGTCAAATTCAGGCCACTTTGGAACTGGTAGGCCCGATGGGGTTCGGTTGACCCGTACCAAAAGAACCACGGACGATCTTTCGGCTTTGCTCTTAAAAACTCTGCAAAATTCGCCGCATAATCGTTTCGCGAAATGGTCGGTGTCGGAGGCGTGCTCGTTTGCTTGTCAAAAGACTTACCCAAAAGCGGACGAGGTTGTCCGTTTGCATCCCTAGCGCGACCTGGCCCCCAGCCCTTGCCGGTCTTTCCCACAAAGTAGCCACGCTCCTCCAGAACCTCAGTAACGACCTTGAACTCCAATGGAAACTCGCAGTTGTGGTTGCAGGCCTCCTTGAGTTGCCAGGAATTGCGACCGGTGAGGATGATCGAGCGACTCGGGGCACACTTGGCATTAGGGGTGTAGGCCCGGGTGAAGAGAATCCCCTCCTTGGCGACACGATCGAATCCCGGCGTTTGGACCCACGGGCAACCATACACGCTGGCATGCGGATATGACCAATCATCGGCCAAGCAGAAAAGGATATTGGGGCGTTCCTCGGCAAAGGTCGTCGCAAAGAACGCAACGATCGACGCGAAACACATTGATAACACCACGAGATTGTAAAATCTCGCTATCCTCTTTCTGAACATGGTGTGCCTCCCCATCGAATGCTGTGGTTTTGCAGAACGCCGCCGTAACAGCAATATTCTAAAAACCCTCGGCGAATCCTCAAGGTGTGCCTTACCTGACGTTTGCCCTGTCGCTGGGAGTTTGGCCCTGGCTGCGACGGCGTGTGACCCTTCCAATGATGTCATTTGCTCACAACGTGCCTGCTTTTCCAACAACCGGACAGGTAACCCTTGCCGTTGCCCCGTTTTGTTGCGTGTCGTCTTCCATCAAACTTGTACGGGTCCAACGTTTTCCAACAAATCTGGAGAGACGCGCGCCGTCGCGTCCGCCGACGTGCCAATTGATAACCCACGCTCCTTCGCAGCGAGGACGGCGCGTAGCCCTCCAATTCACTGCCGCCTTACGTGGGATATCGTAGCACGTGGCCCTCCACAAGTGAGATCCTCTTCACTATTCGACGAGATTGTTCTCATCACAGACACGGATGGCCGCGGGTACGACACGCGAAAACAAGCGGATGGCCGCAATAATCTGAAATGCCGGTATCCCGCCTTCATACGGGAGAAAATAATCCGCGATCAGGACATCATCGCGTTTTTCGGGGATCGAAAAGCGGGCGAAAATGAACTTGTCGTTCAGCGCATTGCTCAGCGCCAGCTTTTGCTCGAGAGGCGACCATTCAATGACACCATAGATCGCCATGTACTTGAGGAGGCGTCTCTGTTCATCGATTGTTACCAGGACGCGGGGACCGTCCGTTTGTACGACGAGATCACCATCGCTATCGAACGTGGTGTTGAAGAACGCCCGTCTGAAGAGAGCCGCCAAGTTCTCTTTGGTCATATCACTTTCCATCAATAGTTCAACGTCCGCCATACTCCTCTCCCTTCGCAAATGCCATCGATTCGTGTCTCTCGCATTTTCAAACCGTGAGGAACCCCGCTGTAAGCGACACTCACAAAATCTCGCCGGTGTCCACAAAGTTGTGCCTGCTTTAGTTATACTGACATACGCTCGTGATGCAAACCATTTGTTCTCCCTCGCGGCCAACAAGACACGGCGATTGACTGCCGCCGAGATTTCGTCTATCCATGGATGCCAACAAAAGCCGGTTACTTGTTCGAACTGATCGGTTCGAGACGCTTTTGGTTACCACAAGGAGCCAATCATGTCCCAATCTCCGGAAAAGCCAGCGTTGAGCAGTCCATCCGGAAGGCGGCATTGGTATCAAGCCATCGGTCCGGCGCTGATCACGGCCTGCGTGGTGTTCGGACCGGGCAGTCTGATTATCAGCTCAAACGTCGGGGCAGTGTATCGCTATCAATTCCTTTGGCTCCTCGTCTTGACAGGACTGTTAATGGGGACGTACGTCGCCATGGCTGCGCGGATCGGTGTCTGCGGCGGTGCTAGCCCATGCACGCTTTTGGCCCGTCGCTTGGGGCGTCCCATAGCGTTTTTCGTGGGGATGGTACTTTGCCTTGTCTGTGCCACATTTCAGTTCTCCAATAATCTTGCCGTGGCTTTGGCCGCCGGGGCCTTTCTTCCTGAACGGGTCAATCTCACGTTTGGGGGAATCTCCTGGCAGTTGCCGGTGCTCCCTGCGCTTTTGGTCGTCCTCAATGCCTTGATCATCCTCTTCCTGTTTGTCGGCCGCCAAATCTACAAGACCTTGGAACGGGGCATGAAGGTCATGGTGGCCATCATCCTCTTGTGTTTCGTCTTCAACCTTGTGGTTGCCCGCCCGAATGTGATGGGTGTTCTCGGTGGATTCATCCCCAGTTGGCCTGAAGGGCTTCAGTTGGGCATCCCCAAAAAGGTTGGCCAAACCATTGATGACCCCATGATCCTGTTGGCCTCACTTTTGGGAACGACCTTCTCCGTAGGAGGGGCTTTCTTCCAGGGCAATCTCGTCCGCGAAAAAAACTGGTCGATCCAGGATTACCAGCACGGCATTATTGACTCGATTGCGGGCGTGGCCGTGCTGACGGGCGTCAGCATGATCATCATGATCACCGCCGCCACGGTCATCCCGGGTAGACCGGCTCACGACGTGGGCGAGCTTGCCAGATCACTAGAACCCCTATTGGGACCTACATCCTACACACTGTTTTGCCTAGGGCTGTTTGCCGTGGCCATGAACCCCATTGTCATTAACGCCGTCATCGGGGGAACCATTTTCGCCGATGGTTTGGGACTTCCCGCCCGGCTAAATGATCGTGCTCCCCGCATCTTCACCGTTATTGTCATGCTGATCGGGATGGGTGTCGCCCTCTGGGCTTTGGCCAGTGGTGAACGCCCGGTACCTCTGATCATCTTCGGACAGGCCCTCACTGTCATAGGCAATCCCTTGATGGCGGCCGCCTTGCTATGGCTCGCCAATCAGCCCGATATCATGGGAGAAAAGCGCAACCGTCTGACATCCAACCTCCTTGGTGGACTGGGATTTCTGGTCGTATTACTGGTTGCAGCACGCGTCCTTTGGAGGGTCATCTTGCATTTTGCGTGACGCACAACTCCAAGCAATCGGACATGGAGACGCGCTGCCAAAAAAGCCGATCATTGGGGACCGGTTGGCAGCAACGCAGTCTTGAAATTGGGCAGCCGCGGCTTTTTCCATCAGGAATCGAGGTCAAGAAGCGATTGGCCCTGGGTGATAAGTTTGCTGCATCGTGCATTTGAATCCCGGGGCACCTCTTCACACGTTCGAAACAGGTCGAGCAGTAACCGGTGGTACGTCGCGCGATGTAACCGCGTTAGTTCATGATGAACACGGACCGCGACCAAATAGGTGCTAAAACGTTCACGATTTTCAATGACCTTTTGCAACTTGTCTCGTAGCATGCGGAGGAGTCGCGGAGGACGGTGGCGTTTCTTCCGCCATCGACGCATCAAGGTCCCCAATTGCTCCCAATTGGTAAACACAGCGATCTTCACGGCTCGAAGTATCTCTTGATTGCCTTCCCCAAGTGGGTGGGGACTCAGGTCACTCATATCCTGCGAGGTTAGAACGTCTTTGATAAGCCGAACCTCGCAGGCGGCACGCTGGATAAGCTTGGCAAAATGCATCCGTTTGAAGGCGGGAAAACCAACCCACTTGAGGTCCGACCAGAGGTCGTAACCTAAACTTCCGTCCAGATACTCGGGATCGAATCTCGCACGGAGGTCGGTCGCAAATAGGAACAACGGCACCAGGAAACGATCGAGCATCAGAATGCCTTCCGTGGCATTGTTAAAGACACAACGAAGGATTCTCGCCCGTTCCTGAAGCAGTGTCTCGCGGGCATCCTCTCCGAGAGAAGCCACCCAGGGTTCTTCGTGTTCTTCCGGCCACAAGAGGGCCTGGGCATTGAAATAATCGGTATTGAACTGTCGGTTGAGCCTGATCACGGCTTCGCCTACCCGCAGGGCAATGGCCCGCGTGATGAGGCGAAACCAAATCCTTCCAAAAAGACGCAAGGGCAAATCGCGTAGAGAGTCCCAAAAGCCATAACCAACAAGGGACCGCACCATCATAATGGGAACGGCGGCGGCTTGTTGCTCGTCCAATTTGATGTCGTTGGGATCAAAGTACCCGCCGTTGTACCAATCCTCCAAGAAACGGAGGTCAATTCCCAGGTGGTAGCGCTGCCGCGGTTCAGACTGAGGGCGAGCCAGCCCAAATCGGGCCCATCGTAGGAACTTAATCTTTCCGCGATCCAGGATGTCGGAGGGAAGACCCGCGTCGGAACACAGTTCGGAGGGGCATTCTGCCTCATGTGGTCGCGCCCGACTGAGATGTGAACCGACTTTCCATTCATGCTGATAGACACGCTCCCAGAGTGCTTCCAGGTGCGTTTCCTGATTCCATTTACGATAATTTTCCATCAGGTCCAAGTCCGCGGCCTGCGCGACATTCAAAAGGCGCGATCTAAACAAAAGGGGAATCAGCTTGAGGAGAAGGCCGGTCGTCAACATGATGCTACCTACCAACAGTGGCATCAAAACGGCGACACGGGCATCGTAGGTTTTCACACCCGGAACAAGATTGCCCAGGTATCCGACAAAGGAGACGAACGCAGTGGCAAAAGTGTATCGGAGACTCCGTCGGTAAAGGAAGTTGCCCGCGAGATAAAGGGCATCGAAAAAACTGAAGAGCCGATACGCCGTACGCCGCCAGGGCATCACAGCCCCTCGAGCGTTGCTAGGGTGGCCCGAAAACCAATATTCGTGGGGACTTTTGTCGATCGTGCCCCTTGATTTTAGTCAAAAATCGCCGCATCCGCGAATCTTAGCCTTATTTGGAGTTTGCCCAGTTTACTGCAGTTTGCCACGGCCACGACAGCGTGTGGTCCTCCATCGCGAAGTTTTGAAGGGACGTGCCCCGTCGCGTCCGCCGACGTGGCGATTGATGATCCATGGTCATTCGCGGCCACAGCAGCACATGGTCCTCCAAGGCAGACTGTCGGTTTTGCCCCGGCGGATGCCTATCTGCACTTCATTTCATTGCGTGACTGCTCCAACGATGGAGGCATGCCCCATCGGTACAAAAAACATGTGAACCCCAACAGCTTGGTGCCGGGTCCTGTAGCTGTTAACCCGTTTGCCGGTCCCCACTCAGAAGAACACACTGTCCTGTGCTGGCGCTTCGTTCCAGTGACTCAATGATCCTCTGGGCTTGATGAAGGTCTTCGATGTCACTCATACGCTGCACGAGACTGGTCACCATGCGATGAAAACAGAATAACAGTCGTTCCCCGAGCGGACGTTCATTATCGAACGACTCTTGGTGACGTCCGGCTTCGTCAAACCAAACGAGAGTGGTTGGCAGGTCCACGAAGGCCACACCGCGTTCGCAAACGACCTGCAGTTCGGCAAGGGGACGATAATTGATGGCTTCACGCCAGTGGGGTGGCAAATACTTGCCACAGCTGATTTGGGCAAGAACATTGGGCTCGTTCCCCTCTGATGCCGAACCGAAATCCAGACTCATCATCATGTAATCGACGTCGTTAGGATGCGACGAACGATGAACAACACCCATGACCTTGACGGGGGACCGTCCGGCCACGAACCGGCACCAATCCACCAGTTCGATGAGGTCCAGGTGTAACATTTGACTTGCCGTGACGTGGGCTAAGCCATTGCACTTAAGGTAATGTGACAAGCGGCGATGACAGAACAACAACCGCGGTGAGCCCAAGACGGTGGCCATCAACTCCTTGAGGCGGACGGTGGCGGGGGAATACCGTCGGGCAAACTCCACCATAAAGGCCACACCGGATTGACGAACCGCCTCTCGAACCTGGGCCGTTTCCTCGAGCGATAAAACGACGCGTGAACCGAGGTAAACCGCTTTTCCGTACTCACAGGCCGCCAAAATGGGCAGGGGACCGAGCCAATGGGTGTTCAAGACCAACACGGCGTCAATGTCCGGACGACGACACAAGGCCCGAAAACTCTCGTGCGTCGTGACGCCGACTTCGCGGGCAGCCAATGCTGCCCTTTGGGCCACCGGTTCATAGATTGCGGTCAAAACAAAACGGTCCTCCAGGACCCTCAGGGCCGGGAGATATCGTTTTTCCCACTGGTCATTCAGTCCAATGACGCCTAAACGGAGCTTCATGACTTTCCCTGTCTTGTAACGCCAACGCCAACATAAACATCGGCCACTCTGATTTCCACATGGGACCCAAGATCTGTCTATCCCCTCGTCCACAGAGCTTTTGACAATTGGACATGCCCCAGCAGACCCTGCTGAGCAGGCTCGTTGGCAAACATCGGTTGAATCCCGGTCCATCTTAATTCGGCCAAAAGGGTTCCGTCGGGTTTTCGGCCCACAAGTTGGGAAACGAAGAGGTCCCGCAAATGATATCGATTTTCGGCATCAAGCCCCGCCACTTCCGTGACATGAGTAATCTTGCGAGAACCATCCTCGGCGAATCGGGCAATCTGGACCACAAGGTGGATAGCCGAGGCGACCTGGGCCCGGGCAACATAGACGGGGATATCCACATCGGACATGAGCGATAACGTCTCAAGGCGAATGAGGGCGTCACGGGGCGAACTTGCATGAATCGTGGACAAGCTTCCTGAATGCCCGCTGAGCATGGACTGAATCATATCCAGGGCCTCTCCGCCGCGGACCTCTCCCACAATGATCCGATCAGGACGCATCCGCAAAGAATTGCTGAACAACTGACGGATCGTCATCCCCTGGCCTTCTCGGCCTCCGTGGCGGGCTTCTAAGTAGATTGTGTGGGGCTGAACGAAGCGAAGCTCAGACGTGTCTTCGATAACGACAATCCGTTCCTCGGGGGGGATAGCACGGGAAAGGGCACCCAGGAGGACCGTCTTTCCCGTGCCCGTTCCCCCGGAAATGAGGATATTCTTGCGGAGCCGGACACAAATCTCCAAAAATTCCTTGGCTGTTTCTGAA
>FWWL01005088.1_pt1 | contig 21133 bp, 18 predicted proteins | sample 2228331 | NCBI WGS metagenome assembly FWWL01 (sample SAMEA103939775, study PRJEB20133) | metagenome | reverse complement strand
CAATCCTCTGAGGCGCGGCAGGCGCCATCGCCGCACGATCGCGCGCGGTCGCGGCAGGCGCACCGAGGGCAGGCGCAGGCGACGACGGCGGCGCGGCGGCGGCGCCAGGTGCAATTGCTCCAGCAGAATCGATGCGATCTGCGCGGCGCCATCGCGTGGAACTGCATCGATCAGACGCGCGGTGACCGCCGCATACGTGGATGGCTCCATTAACTCCGCCAGCACCGGCACGATTCGGTCAATGGTTGGGCAGAACAACCCCAGCTCATGATTGAGCACGAAATCGATGTTGCCGCGCTCCTGCATACCGACCGCCTGCGTCACAATCACCGGGCGACGCATCACCAGCGCCTCCATCAGCGTGCCGGGACCCGCCTTCGAGATCACGATATCACTGGCAGCCATCAACTCTTCCATGTTTGTCACGAAGCCGAAGATATGAACATTCGGGCTGAAGCCGCTCTGCTCGAGGCGCTCGCGCAACGCCGTGTTGCGCCCGGTAACGACCAGCAACTGCAACTGCGGATATGCCGTGTGAATGTTGCGCACCAGTTGCTCCATATTGCCGGAGCCGACCCCGCCGCTGGTTACCAGGACGGTAAACAAATCCGGCGCAAGACCAAGATTCGCCTGCGCAGCGTCGCGTGTTTGATCGTACGCTGCAAACTTGGGGTGAACGGGAAAACCGGTGCGCACCAGTTTACTCTCTGGCATACCCAGACGAAGCATCCGCTCGTAGGCTTCGTGCGTGGGCACGATGCACAACTCTGCGTCCGGATCGGCCCATGACGCATGCAGGCTCACCAGATCGGTCACAACGGTGATGAATCGAAACGAAAGGCGATATGTGCGGCGCGCATTGCCGATCAGACGATTGAGCAGCGGGTGCACCGACACAACCAGCGTCGGGCGAACCGCTTCCAGCACGCGCAGAATATTGCGATGCGCTGCGAAATAGACGACTCTCGTCAGCGCATCGATACGTCGCCGACCGTCGGTCAGACGGTACAGCGTATCATAGAGCGGCAACCAGCGCGTCGAGAGTTTATCGTAAACCACCGGCGCGTTCCGCACAACCGGCACGCCAGTATGCGTAAAGATGTCGATAATGTACGTCTCGACCGCCTGATCAACTCGCTGTTCGATAGCAGCGGCGATCGCCTGTGCTCCTGAGCGATGACCGCCTCCAGTATCGGAAATTGCGAACAGAATCCGCGGCGTGCCAGCAGTCGAGGACTCTCCGTGTGCATGTGACATATTGGTTACTGCCAGAGGCGCCGACAATCCCGACGGATCGCAAGTATCGGCGCGCTGGTATGGTGCGTCTCTTGCCGATGCCATCGTACCATACCGTTCTCTAACGTGCAAAATGGCAGGAACTGGGGAACGTGGTCACTTTAATCTAAAATCAAAAATCAAAAATCAAAAATGGTATAAGCCATTTGCACGCAGAGGCATCGCCGGACTCGAAAAAGAGCGCCAGCAGGAGACTGGATATGGGGAACCATTCATCGCTTCATGTCTTCTTCCGAAACAGGTGTATCCAGCGCGCGCCGCCGCGTTGCTGTCGTTGTTGCGGAGTTGCCGCCGTGTCATTGGCTGGGCGGTGTGCTGCTGCGTGCGCCTGGTAGAGCGCGGCGGCGCGCTCGTGGCAGTACTCTGCGCTCTCAGTATCACCAAGGTCAGCAAGCACACGACTGAGCGCTTCCAGGCTTTGCGCAGTCGTCAGATGGGTGCGTCCCAGGCGATCTTCGCGAATAGCAAGCGCCTGCGCCAGACAGACACGTGCGCTGCGCAGATCGCCGAGCGCCGCCAGGGTGACGCCGAGGTTGTGCAGACTCTGCGCCGTCGCCGGGTCACGCGGTCCCAGTATCGTTTCGCGAAGGGCGAGCGCTTCCTGGAAGTGGAATCGCGCCTGCGTGTAGTCTCCCTGCTCGAACCAGAGCGCGCCAAGACGGGTATGGGTGTGCGCTATCGAGGGATGGGCGCTGTTCAGTTCCTTCTGGCGTCGCAGCGCGCGTTGCAGGCACACGAGCGCTGCTGTGTATTTGCCTTCAGCACGCAACGCATCACCCAGTCCGCTCAGGGCGCGGGCAATGATTGCGCTGTCACCAAGTACGCTGGGACGGTGCGCTGCCAGCACGATCTCAAATTGCTGACGCGCCTGGTCGCGTTGCCGCTCCGCCAGCAACAGATCCCCCAGACGGCAGCGGAGCGCGCCGACCGCTGGATGCGTCTCGCCAAGCGTTGCGGCACACACCTCCACGATGCGCAAGAGCAACATTGCTGCCGAGGACGGGTCTGGCTGCTGGAGCAGATCATCGGTGCAGGCGCATCGGTGCGCCAGGTCTGCAGCGATTGCGGGCGATACACGCGCCTGCTCCAGCAGTGACTCGATGCCCCCAGAGATGGTGACTGTCTCGCCCTGCGCCGGTGGCTCAGCGGATGGCAGCGTTGCCAGAGCAGCAGAAGTATCTGGCAGTGAAACCTGTGGTTCCGTAACAGTATCAGGCATCATGTCCGACTCTCAATCAGCGCGTGCGCCGATGGAAGTGCACGAATAAGCACGTGATGCGGCGCTTCATTGTCGATGGGAATCAGCGGCAGCTGTGTTGGTGCACGATACTCGGGCACAATTTTCTGCAGCATGCGTCGGACGGCGGTATCGTCACTGGCGTGTGCAGCCCGTTCGAGCACCGCCACTTCGGCGCGCAGCATCGAGGGGACATTATTGCTGGCGCCTGCTGCAACAAAGATTTTGCTGTGCGCCGTCGGCTGGTATTCCTCACCACGCGCAAATAATTCCTCAAACAGTTTCTCGCCCGGGCGTACACCGGTGAAACAGATATCGATGTCGCGCCCGACTTCCAGCCCGGAGAGACGGATCATGTCACGCGCCAGATCAACAACCTTCACCGGTTCTCCCATATCGAGCATGAAGATTTCACCTGTGCGCCCCAGCACGGATGCCTGCAGCACCAGCTGGACGGCTTCGGGGATGGTCATAAAGTAGCGTCGCATCTCTGGATGGGTGACGGTTACCGGTCCCCCTGCTGCAATCTGGCGCTTGAAGGTCAGCACTACGCTTCCACGACTGCCAAGCACATTGCCGAAACGCACTGCAACATACGGACGACCGCTCGATCGTGCTGCGTCGAGCACCAGCATCTCAGCAATGCGCTTGGTTACGCCCATGACACTCGTCGGATTGACGGCTTTGTCCGATGAGATCATCACGAAACGTTCGATGCCGGTTTCGAGGGAGACATCAAGCAGGTTGCGCGTTCCGACGACATTGTTGATGACGGCTTCAGCCGGATGATCTTCCATCAATGGGACGTGCTTGTGCGCTGCTGCGTGGAACACGATCTCGGGTGCGTGGCTGGTAAACACGGCGCGCAGGCGGTTCAGGTCGCGAATGTCGGCGATAATCGGCACAATATGCGGCGAGTGATCGAGTTGCGCCTCAGTCAGCCGGTTCAACTCGTTGCAGATTTCAAATACGCTGTTCTCGCCATGCCCCAGCACGAACAGATGCGACGGACCGAAACGCAGCAGCTGGCGGCAGAGTTCACTGCCGATCGAGCCGCCGCCGCCCGTTACCAGCACCCGCCGTCCTGATACCAGTGCCTGCACGGCAGCCGTATCAGTCTGTACCGGTGCGCGACGGAGCAGGTCTTCGATCTGGATTGTGCGCAGTTTGCTGACGCTGATCGTGCCATCGATCAGTTCGTGGACGCCAGGCATGATGCGCACGGTCACCCCTGCCTCTTCGCAGATATGCATAATGTCGCGTACTGCTTTGCCCGGCGCACCTGGCATGGCAATGATCACCTGACGGACTTTGTGCCGTGCAACCAGTGACGGAATTGCGCGGCGGTCGCCAAGGACTTCGATGCCGTGGAGTTTCAAACCGCGTTTGTTTGGGTTATCATCCAGCAACCCGACAACCTCCATGCCGAGTTTGGGGTTGCGTTGAATCTCGCGCACAATGATCGATGCAGCATCCCCCGCTCCCATAATCAGCACCGGCGCCGGACGGTCGGTTGCACGACGCCGGCGCTCACGCGCTGCACCGATCCGCACCAGCAGACGTGGAATACTGACGAACGAGGCAGCGATCGGCAACACGATGAATGGAATGGAACGTGGCATCGGCGTCACTGCCGGTGTTGCAGCATCGATCAGGAAGAACACAATGGCGGAAGCGGACATGCCCAGCGATGTGGCACCGCAGAGCAGGAGCACCTCCTCGAAGGAAGCATACCGCCAGTAGCGGCGATATATGCCGAGGACGTGAAACGCCAGCGGAGTGATGATGGCTGCCATCAGAGAGAAGTGCGCCCATGCCTCCCAGTATGCGGCAAGATCGAACGCTTCGAGCCGCAGCACGAAACTCGCGTAGATTGCCAGCGGCACGAGCAGGATATCGAAGAGCAAGAAATGCCGGTTCGTGAGTCGTTGCATCATCACGCTTCTCCTTCCACGCCGGACATCGCGACGCTTTGCTGAACCGCATCACACAGCGCTTCACAAACTGCATCGACCTGGTCTTCGGTCATAATGCTCGAAAACGGTAATGCCAGCGAGACTGCTCCCAGATATTCAGTTACTGGAAATTCACCGCCACGGTAGCCGAACCGCTCACGGTAGAATGGCTGCAGATGGATGGGAGTGAAGTATGGACGGCTGGGGATGCCGCGTTCCGCCAGCAGGTGCACCACTGTATCACGTCGGGCAGGCGGCAGAATGCGGACAACATAGACAAACCATGACATGCGCGTTGTCGTTGACGCAACACGTGGCGTTTCAATCAATTCCACGCCAGTGAGTCGTTCGCTGTACCAGGAAGCGACGCGCGCACGTTTGGTCAGCAGGGTCTCAAGCCGGTTCACCTGTACCAGCCCAAGCGCAGCGCTGAGTTCGTCGAGGCGGTAGTTGTACCCCAGACGGGTATGGTTGAGCCAGCCGTCGAAGATATCACGCCCCTGGTTTCGCAGGCTGGAAAACAAACGCGCCCACGAGTCATGGTCGGTGACGATCATGCCCCCTTCGCCGGTGGTGATCTGTTTATTAGGGTAGAAGGCGAACACCGCTGCATCGCCGAGCGATCCGGCTGGACGTTCTTTGTAGGCGGCGCCGATCGCTTCACAGGCATCCTCGATCACCGCCAGATCATGGCTATGTGCGACATCGAGCAGTGCGTCCATGTCGGCAGGCTGACCAAACGCATGCACCGGGAGGAGGGCGCGCAATCGTCCTGCAGGACGACGCGCACCACGCAGGGCTGGCGGCAACCAGCGATCAGCCTGTGTGCCGCCGTATGCCAGATCCGCAGCAGCGGACGCTGCCAGACGAGGATCGATATTTCCCGTTACCGGATCGACATCGACGAATACCGGGACACCTCGCTCATACAGGATGCAGTTCGCCGATGCAATGAATGAGAAGGGCGTGGTGATCACCAGATCATCAGGCTGGACTCCGGCGGCGATAACACACAGGTGGAGCCCGCTTGTACCAGAATTGACGCCAACGCCCCAGGTCACGCCGGCAACTGTGGCAACAGCGCGCTCGAATGCATCGAGGCGCGGACCGATGCTCAGCGTCGGCGTTCGCAGTGTTTCGACGACAGCCTGTATCTCGGCATCGCTGATGTCAGGGGACGACATTGGAATACGCAGCGCCATTGACGACCACTTCTCCTTTCTACGGCGGACATCGCCGCTGCTGGAGAGAGTGTAGCGTCTTGAGCGCTGACATACGTCTGCCTGCTGGCTATGTCGGGCATATGCCACATGGCGGATTTTATAGCAGGAATTGCAGGTCATCAGGCTTGTGCCTGTCACATGGATGAGAGCAGACAGAGGTGCAGTACTGCTGCACCTCTGCTCCTTATGACGGACGAAAGAGAGTTGCTGATGCTGAGAAGTGATATTTGCGAGCAGGCGTTCAGAAAGGTCTTTACGGAAGAGGGATACCGTAGTACAGCCGGTAGAAGCTCATCTTGACCATCTCACTGACCGCATACCGCCAGACGCGCATACGGCAGCGCCAGGTATCGGCGCAGGAGTCGAGAAAGGGCGCCGCGCTTGCCGTTACACGCACATCGGGGATGATGGCGCGAAAGGTGTGCATAGCACGCCGGGTGTGGTATGGATCGGTAACGATCACCAGCGAGCGCCACCCACGGGCGACTGCCAGGTCGCGTACCAGCACTGCTTCATCGTAGGTGCTCTGTGCGCCATCAGCCACAAGCGCCGCGTCTGGCGGCAATCCACGCGCCAATGCCTGGCGCAGCGATGTATACGCCGACGATGTTTCCGGCAACTTGCCGGGCAATGCACCGCCGGCAAACACCACAACCGGCGCACGCTGCTGCCCGTAGAGGTGCAGGGCATGGATGGTGCGGTTTGGTAGCGGCGACTCGCCGCCAAGAACGACAATCGCGTCTGCTGTGTCTGCAGCATTATCGACAACCAGCCACGGAGTGACGAGGAATGGAATGAGAATAATGGCGATCAACAGAATCGGGACGACCACAATCTCGTACCGTGGCGCGCGGCGAGCTGCCAGGCGATGATCAAAAGCCAGACGCAACAGAAACATAGCATAGACATTATATCATTTCTGGCGCTGGCACGTGCATTCATATGCTGAGAATCTGATCGTCCACCCGCCATTGCGGATTGGGAACGTAGTAGAGGCGCAGCACTGCTACGCTCCTCACAATGAAAGACCTTTGCCGGCACTGGTCCCGGCTTGCCCGTGCGCACTATCCCAGACCCTGGTAGACGCGCGGCGCCGGCTGACGGACGTGGCGCCGCATGGCTCCGTGTGGACGCGCTGGAATACCGCTGACAACCAGACCATCTTCGACGTCTGAGGTCACCACCGCGCCGCCGCCGACGATGCTCCAGGCGCCAATGGTGCATTGTGGCAGCACGGTCGCCCCGATACCTGCCAGCGCTCCCTCTCCAACGGTGACTGCGCCCCCAAGGGTGACACCCGGTGCAATGTGCGCATGTGCGCCAATGTGGTTGTGATGCTCTACAATACATCCGCTGTTGAGGATGACATTGACGCCGATCTGTGCCCCGGCATTGACAATCGCACGCGCCGCGATCACGGCGCCGGCGCCGATCGTCGCATCAGGTGCGACAATCGCCGATGGATGCCGCGCAACGACAAACGATTTGCCGCACATGGTCAGACGCTCATAGAGCATCCGGCGCGTTCGGTTGTCGCCAATGCCGATGATTACAGCGTCATGCTCAAATGCATCAATGGCAGCCAGCGGTCCCAACACCGGCAACCCGAGTCGCTGTTCGCCCGACAGGTGTGGATTATCATCGAGGAAACCGATCGGTATCAGGTCGGCGCCGGTTTCGTGCATACGCAGCAGAATGTCGGCAACGACTTGTGCGTGACCGCCGGCGCCGATGATTAACACGCGCTTCATTGGTATCTTCCTTCCGACGTTCCCTGAAACAATGTCACGGTTGCACACCCGTGCTGGTTGATCCCCTTGCGCTGCGCGACCTGCCACACCGTCAGCGCCAGAATGCGGAGGTCGAGCCAGAACGACAGGTTATCGACGTACCAGACATCGAGTGCGAACTTCTGCTCCCAGGTGATGGCATTTCGCCCATTGACCTGCGCCCATCCGGTAATGCCCGGACGAACCTCGTGGCGGCGCATCTGTTCCGCGGTGTAGCGCTCCAGATAGTCCATGAGCAACGGTCGCGGTCCTACCAGGCTCATCTCGCCGCGGATCACGTTGATCAGTTCTGGCAGTTCATCGAGACTGCTGCTGCGCAGAAAACGACCAAACCGCGTCAGCCGCATGTCGTCGGGCAACAGATTGCCATCTGCGTCACGCGCATCGGTCATGCTCCGGAACTTCAACAACGTGAATGATTGCCCCTGCAAGCCGGGACGCTGCTGGCGGAAGATCACCGGCGTTCCCAGCCATAGCCGAACCAGCGCCGCAATGATCAGCAACAACGGCGCCAGAGCAATCAGCGCGACACACGCAAAACTGACATCGAACACCCGCTTGAAGCAACGACGGTACATATGTCACGCTCCGTGGGGAATGGGCGCTCCTTCCGCCTCCGGCGCCGGAAGACCCTTCTGGTGCAGGAGGTGATGGTAGGCGCTGATAACCCGCCGGAATACCTGTTGCTCATCGAACCGTTCGCAGGCGATGGTGCGACCAGACTGACCCATCGCTCTGCGCAGATCGTGATCGTGCAGCAGTCGCACCAGCGCCTCTGCCAGCGCATCGATGTCGTGCAATGGCACAAGGACGCCGTTGCGCCCGTCTTCGACCGCCTCGCGACACCCGCGCACATTGGTGACGACACACGGTATGCCCATTGCTGAGGCTTCCATCGGCGCGCGCGGAAAACCCTCGCGGTATGATGGAAGGGCAAATATGTCCATCAAAGCGTACATCTCCGGCATATCGTGGCGTACACCGGCAAACACACACCGTACTGCTCCAGCAGCAGTTTGAATATCCTCGCTGGTGATGGCGCCTTCCTTTTCGCGATCGGATCCGCCAACGATCAGAAGCGTTACCGGACCATGGCGTGACTGAACCTGCTGCATTGCCCGCGCCAGTTCGAGTACTCCCTTCTCAACTGACAGCCGACCAACGAAGCCAACGACCGGCGTTCCTTCCTGCACGCCCAGGCTTCTGCGCACCTGCGCGAGATGCGCCGGATCGACTCGACGCCGGTCGAAACGCCGGATGTCGATGCCATTTCCCAGCAGCTGGATCCGTTCGGGTGGGCAAATACCCAGCCGAATGGCGGTGTCGAGGTCTTCACTGCTCTGTGAGAGAACGAGATCCGAACAACGCGCCGCAATCCGTTCCAGTGCGATATAGAACTGTCGCCACGCTCGTGGCATGTGTTCGTGAAAATAAAATCCGTGAACGGTATTGATAACAACCGGGACTCCCGCCATGCGCGCTGCGAGTTGTCCCAGCAATCCTGGTTTGGGTGTGTGCGTGTGCACAATCGTGAAACGCTCGCGACGACATATCTGGTACAGATGCACCAGAGCGCGCAGATCGGCGAGCGGCGTCAGACGCCGTGTGAGTGGCACGGCAATGTGGCGGATGCCGCGCGCTTCAACGGCAGGAACATCTGGTCCGGGCGCTGAAATCCCGGTGACCTGGTAGCCGGTTGCTGCAATAGTGCACATCTGATTGAGCAACAGGTAGCGCAGGGACTGGTCGATGGTTGTGATATGGGCAACCCGCACATTCATGACACATCTCCTTACGAACTGTTTCCTACATGCAGCAGGATGTCCACCAGACGCGACGCTATCGACTGGATCGAATAGTGCTGCTCCACGGTTGCGCGCCCTGCCATTCCGATGCGCTCACGGAGGGCCGGGTCGTCGAGCAGCCGGGTCAACGCGCAACGCCAGGCGGTCGGGGTGTCTGCCAGCAAACCGTTGACGTTCTGGGTGATCAATTGACGTGCCACGCCGACCGGTGAACAAACCGCGGGAACGCCAACTGCCATGTACTGCACAGCTTTCACGCCGCTCTTGCCACGGGTCCATTCATCATCGGGCAGCGGCATGACGCCAATATCGAGGCGATGCAAATCCTGCACCTCGGTTTCCAGGCGCCAGGTGCGGTTGACGACCGGGATGCCGGTGCTCGTATAGGGTACGGAACTGATTACGTGGAGTTCGAGCGGGTAGTGGTTGACCAGTTCACCGAAAACCGGTTCCAGTGATCGGAGGTAGGGAAACCCGTTTGGCGTGCCGATCCAGCCAATCACCAGCCGCTCCGACGTCCGTGGCGCCCGATAATCCTTCGGCGGATAGCGAGTGATGTCCACACCGCTGTTCACAACCGAAACGTGGGGGTTCAGGCGACGCATATAACCCGCCAGATGCTCGTTCCAGACGATCACGTGCGTGGCGTTGCGCACGATGCGCTCGATTTTGCCGCGGCACAACCAGCGTACCAGCAGGAAGGGATGCTGTCGGTAATACGCATAGGTCGCATCGTCGAACAGAACGATGCTCTTTATCCCGCGTCGCCACAACCAGCGCTCGAAGCCATACGGCAAATAAGGGAAGAGTTCTTTCTCGAAGACCACCAGATCGTAGCGGTGTGCATCGAGCAGCGCCCGCAACCGCAGCGCTCCACGACGCGCAAAGTACAGACTGTGGCGCACAATCTCGCTGATACCCGTCGGACGATCAAGAACGCCGAAGTCGAAATACTGGTCATCGAACAGCGGTGCGACAGTGCACGATATGCCAGCCTGAGCATATGCAGGCAGATACTGGTGAACCATGTAGCGACTGCTGCCACCCCGCTGGCTGTAGCGTGTGAGAAAAAGTATGTTCACGGGCGCCTCACCGGGTCACGGTCAAATCACACAACAACCCCACAACTCGCCAGTACTGTGTGGCATACTCCCACTGTCGCCGCTGACCTGCCAGCGTTGCGCGCATAGCCGCCAGCAGCGCACGCATAGCCATTGCCGGTGCAATCGCCGCCCGAAGCGCTCCGGTTGTTCGCGTGCCATAGTGTTTGTGGAAGAACAACACCAGACTGGCATACCGCTGTGCAATTCGGGCATCAAGGTTCTGCAGCGAACTCTGACCGCCGTAGTGCGTAATCTGTGGCTCGGGCGTAAAACGAATCCGCCACCCTGCCTGCCGCACGCGCCAACAGAAATCCACTTCCTCGAAGTACATGAAGAAACGTTCGTCGAGAGGACCGGCGTCGTTCCAGGCTTCGCGACGCACCATCAGGCATGCGCCCGACGGTTGATCGACATCGCACGCCTCGTCATGCGCCCAGTCGGTCATCTTGAAGCGGGCAAGCGTCCGGTTCCGCGGGGCAAGCCGGCTGATGCCCCAACAATCCAGGATCATGTTGGTCAGGGTCGGAAAATAGCTGCACGATGGTTGCAGAGTCCCGTCAGCGTTCACCAGCCGGGGACCGAGGATGCCGACGTCTGGCATCTGGTCCATGAGTGCTACCATACTGTCCAGCGCGCCAGGAGGTAACCAGGTGTCGGGGTTCAAGAGCAGAAAGTAGCGTCCCTGCGCCCGGGAAAACCCGATGTTATTGGCACGGGCAAAACCCACGTTCTCCGGCAGCGCAATCAGCTGGACATGCGGAAACGCAGTACGCACCATCTCGACGCTTCCATCGCTCGACGCATTATCGACGACGATGGTTTCGCAGGTGAGCGCGCCGACTGCCGCCGGTATCGACGCAAGGCAGTCGCGCAGCATATTGCGCGTATTCCAGTTGACAATTACGATGCTGAGGTCGCACATAACGGTTCGCCTCGCAGACGGTTCATGAGTTGCTCTTCCGCGAGCGCCACACGCTCGATATCGAAGAGTTCACGCACAAGCGCACGCCCTTTCCGTCCCATCGTCTGGCGGGCGGCGGCAGGTAGCGTCAGGATGTGCAGCAATGCATCCGCCAGCGCCCACGGGTCGCGCGGCGGCACGAGATAACCGGTTTCTCCGTCGCGCACCACGTCGGGCAGCCCGCCCACCGCACTGGCAACCACCGGTCGCTCCATTAGCAATGGCTCGACTGCGCCGCCAACATTCTCCGAGAGCGACGGAACGACAGCCACGTCGCCTGCTGCCAGGATCGCCGGAATATCACTTCGCCTCCCGGTAAAGATGATGTGGCGCTCGACGCCGCAGGATCGCGTCAGTTGCTTTAGATGTATTTCATAAACACCGTTCGTCTTGCTTTCCGGTTCCCCTCCAACAACGAGGAAGCGCACCTCCGGCAGACGCGCTGCAACCTCACGCGCTGCCCGGATCAGCACCTCGTGTCCTTTGATGCCATAGTGCGGATCGAAACGTCGAATAGGGGGGATGAGATGCGCTACCATCGTCACAACCGGCGCCGTTGATGGAATGCCGAATTCCCGCCGCACAGCGGTTCCATCCAGCATCGGATCAAAACGCTCGAGCGGAAAGCCGTAGTAACTCAGCATGACTGCTGCAGGCGAGATGGGGGCGCGCCGGTAGTAGCGCACCAGAGCGCGGCTCGATGCCAGGATTGCGCTATCCATCCAGGCAGTGCCATACTCTGCCAGACGATACAGCGGCAGCTCCAGATCCCACAGGCTCGGCGGCTTGAACAGGCGCACCGGCGTCCCCGCAAGCCGCGCTGCTATGCGCGCCCATAGACTGATCGGCAGCGCATAGTACACAACAACATCCGGTCGGTGGGTGCGGAACAGTCGGTAGAGTGTGCAGACAGCGCTTCCTGCGGTGCGCACATCACGCAGGCGGCGCGGCGCCTGCCAGGAAAGCACACGCATACCGGCGCATTGCGCCAGACGTTCCATTGGTGAGCCGGAAGGACACGCCATCACGACCCGATGACCGCGACGCTCCAGAAATCGTGGCGTGTGAAGCGCCCATTCGTGGGCGCCATATCCAGTTACATACATCACTGTGAACGGCGCGCCCATCGCAATCCTCGCATGCCTGCCGTATGCAGCGTGTCGTAGTACAGTTGCTCGGTCTGCCGCACTGTGGTGCGCAGATCGAAGAGTTCCTGCACGATGGCGCGTCCTGTGCGTCCCATTGTGCGACGCGCAGCCGCGGGCAACGCCAGAGCGCGCACCAATGCGTTCGCCAGCGCTTCCGGATCGCGCGGTGGCACGAGGTAGCCGGTCTCGCCATCACGCACGACATCGGGCAACCCGCCGACTGCACTGGCAACCACCGGTCGCTCCATCAGCAATGGTTCGACCGCGCCGCCGACGTTCTCCGACAGTGATGGGACTGCCACCACATCGCTGGCTGCCAGGATGTGTGGAACATCATCGCGCTTTCCGGCGAAGATCACCGTCTGCTGCAATCCCAGATCAGCAACCAGCCGATGCAGCTTCTGTTTGTAGCGTTCTGCTTCACCCGGCATCAGCGCATCACCGACGATCAGAAAGCGCACATTGGGGTTCGTTTCACGCACACGCGCTGCCGCTTCGATCAGGATTTCGTGCCCTTTCAACCCAATGCCATCGAACACGTTCAACCCGCGCAGCGAACGTTCCTTCAGTGGCGAGTAAAAATAGGCAATCATGCTCACGAGTGGTGCATCAGGGGCAATGCTAAACTCGCGTCGAATGGGACTGCCATCGATCGTCGGGTCGAAGGGATCGAAAGGGAACCCGTAGTAGATCAGATGGATACGGTCGCGCACGACGCCGTGCGCCTCATAGATGCGCCGTGTCGCAGTGCTGGCGGCGATGATGGCGCTATCGAGGGGCGCCAGTGCCATCTCGATCCGGCGTGAAGCAGGAATTTCGAGCGGCAGAGGACCGGGCCATTGCGTCAGACGCACTGGAATGCCTGCGACATATGCCGCCAGTCGTCCCCACACATTGGTTGGCGCCAGATGGTTGTGGACGACATCGATCTGCTCCTGGCGCAGCCACGTCGCCACGCGCGCGATGTAGGCTGCTGCGGCATGCACATGGCGAATGCGTCGCGGGAAGGGAATAATTCGTACCGGAATGCCTGCTGCGCGCGCCCGTTCAGGCAACGGACCATCATCCGGGCAGATGAGGTGCACGCTGTGGCCGGCATCGCGCAACCGGCAGAGCGGGTGAAATGCCCATCCACCTGCAAATGAACTCCCAACGATATGGACAATACGGAGTGATCGAGACATTTACGCCTCACGTTTCTGCCCGACCAGGCATGCCAGCACAAGAATGAACACAAAAGCCAGGATCGGGTCGAAGAGCGGTTCACCAAACAGCGACGCAACCAGAACTGCCAGCAGCACTGCCTGGACAACACGCGCTACGTGGTTTTGTTGCGCGATGAGCGCATGGGCGCGCAGCCAGGCTGCGACAAAGATGCCCACACTCAGCGCACCGCCGCCGATGCCGGTCATGGCGAATGCGCTCAGGAAATAGTTGTGGGCATAGCCGAGGTCGTATACCGCTGATCCCGCTGCGACTGGCGCCTGACCGGTGCGCACCAGATACTCACTGAACTTCCCCCAACCAATCCCGGTCAATGGTGCAGACAGGAAGGCATTGATCGCTGCGCCCCATAACTCGATGCGTGTCTCAGCCGATGGATCGAAGCCCCGTCCCGGTGTCCAGGTCATTTCGAGACGCGCCCATACGGCATCTGGCAAACCAAACAAAAGGAAAGCGCCAATCGCGCCTGCCACGCCCCACAGTTTCAGCGAGCGATCACGATAGAGCAGCAGTGTGGCAACGATCAACGCCATATACGACGAGCGGCTGAACGAAAACAGAATGGCGACCAGCAGGACGATGAGCAATGCGCCCCTGATCAGCCGCCCTTCACGAGTGCGCAGCCCCAGCAGCAGCGTCCATCCAATCACCCACAGCAACCCGAGTGAGTTCTTCAGGCTGCCGATAATGGTGTACGTATCGATCCAGGCGTCACGTCCCTGAAGTCCGTCGGTCAACGAACGCGAATTGACGAGGAACACGACTGCCACAACGACTGCTCCCAGTGCAATGCCGCAGAGGAGCGCGCGTTGTCGGGCTTCCTCGGTTATCCGTGGCGCAGCCAGGGCGAACCAGAGATAGGGGAGCAACCCGATCCCCACCGTCACGACGAATCGAAGACTCAAAGGGTCGATCGCGGAACTCCGTGCAGCCAGCACCGCGACTGCTCCCCACGCAACAACGAGTGCAACCAGCCGCCGACTCCATTGCCGGGAGTCGGGTTGTTGTGCAACCAGATAGAGTGCGTGGAGGCATGTCATGCCGTAGAGCGCCAGCAACGCCTGGCTGAAGAGCGCACTGCGCACATCGATCAGATAGAGCAGCGGGGCTGCCATCCCGGTTACGAAGAATGCGCTCCGTCCACCGCGCAGGATCAGGGCAACCCACATCGTAGCGCCGAGAAACGCCAGCAGCAGCAAAGGCTGAGTTGCCGCGAGCGCACCGGCAAGCGGCGCGATGATCAGACTGATCGCCAGTGCGGTTCCGGTTCGGACGAAATCAGGCGCGACGGGTGTGAACAATCTGTTCATAGAGTGAAGCGATCCTCTGCTCGCCATTGACCCAATCACCAGCGTGGAATGCCAGCGTGCGCCAGTTCAGGCGCGTGGCGCGGCAAAAGCGCTCAGTCATGACGAGTACTGTTGTCATTCGTGCGATCACGACAGCAATAGCTGCCCCCAGAGCGCCAAACAATGGCGCGAGGATCAGCGAAGCGGCGAACAGCGCCCCGCAACCGATCCACGCCGCAGTCGCCGGTACACCGGGCTGTCCGAGCGCATTGAAGTACAGCGATACGACTGCGCCAGGAGTGCTCAGCGCTGCACCGAGGCACAGGACGAACGCGACGACTGCCGCCTCGCGAAATGCTTCGCCAAAACCGATCGGGACCACGACGAAAGCAGCGATGCCGGTCAACAATCCCAGCACAAGCGCCCCGGCGAGCGCATACCGTGCGACCAGAGCGACGCGCGCTGCAACGAACTCGGGACCGCGCCCCGCCAGGCGTGGCAGCAAGATATTGATCAGGGTGTTCGGCAGTATCAGCACCACATCAGCAAAGACAACTGCAATCGAGTAGATGCCCGCCTGCGCTGCCGGCGATACACTGCTGAGAATGACCAGACTGCCGCGCAAAAACAGCAGACCAGCGAGATTTCCCCGGAACGATTGCAGCGCATAGCGTGTCAGTGCGGAGAAGTCGGGTGCAGCGTATCCAGTGTCGGCTGAACGAAGGATTGCAGTGGAAAAGACAATCAGCGTCGCTGCCTGGACTCCCAGAACAGCCGCCACAACCGGCTCGAACCGATCAACATTCACAACATACAAAGCCAGGAGGCTCAGCACATAACAGAGCGCAGACGCAGCATTGACGATGTTGATCAGCCGGATGCGGTTCAAGCCGACGCAGATCGCATTGACGAGCGCCGCTGATACAGCCATTGGTGTGAGGAATGCGACCGAAAGCGTCAGTTGCCGGTTGCCTGGCATCTCGATCTGCCAGCCGAGAAGCGCCAGTGCGATCAGCGCGAAGCCAAGCGTACAGATCAGACCGCTGCGTATGAACCACCGCGTGTACTGCGCGGAGCGTGCAACAAAGTAGGCAGCAGCGCTATCCGCGCCGATCAGCGCCATCCCGCCGATCAGCGCCGACCACGAGAGCGCGGCAGCGAGCAACCCCTTGCCCTCAGGACCGAGCAGGCGCGCTTGCAGAATCGCCGAGACCATCATCAACCCCAGCGTCACCACGCGCACGGCATAGGTTTCGATTGTCAGGCGCGCAATGCCCGGCTGCGATTGTGCTGCCACGCGATGGCTCCTACTTCGTGTCGATCGTCGGATGCGGCGCTGTTCCATTGCGTCGCCCGTTCGCTTCGGACGTCGCAACTGTGCTGGTGATCGTTGGGTGTCCGTCCAGATGCAGCGGCAGAGCCTCTTCCACCGCTGCCGCTATCGATGGTGCGGAACCGCCGGTCACTGTGTTGCCTGTCTCGATCGCGCCGACATGGACTGTATCGACGACGCCAGGTGGGCTGTGTCGCCGCCGTCGTCGTCTGAACAGCCGACCCAAAACGCCGCGACGGCTCCGTTTCCGTGCGCCGCCGTAATAGTAGTAGTAATGGTCGTACCCTCCCTGCTCCCTGGTCACACGGTTCAACACCACTCCCTGCGGCTCGACGCCCGCCTGCAACAGCTGATCGTATGCGCGGCGCAGCTGAGTAGTGCGCGTGGCGCCTGCCAGCACAACCAGCAGCGTGGCATCGCAGAGACGCGCAAGTGGTATGGCATCGGCAACCGCGAGCAGCGGTGGACTGTCGAAGACCACAACATCGGCCATCCGCTGCAGCTCACCGATCAGGTCGAGCATCTTTCTGGAACTGACCATGACTGCCGGATCGGAGGGAACCGGACCGCTTGGTAAAACGAGGAGATTTTCCAGGCTGGTGGCGATCATGTGGTTGTACAGACTGTCTGAGGGATCGCGCACCAGCGCTGTTGTCACCCCGCGCAGATTGGCATGGCGAAAGAAACGGTGCAACGACGGACGTCGCAGGTCGGTGTCCACCAGGATGACCCGTTTTCCAGAACGGGCAATCGCCAGCGCCAGATTTGCCGCCGTTGTGCTCTTCCCTTCACCTGGACTGCTGCTTGTTACAAGGAGTGTGCGCAGTGGTTTCTCGAACCGCGCAATCTCCAGTTTGACACGCAGCATCTGATACGCCTCCGCGACCTGGGAGAAGGGATCTTTCAGCATGACGAGTTTGTCGGACGGCTCGACGCCATCGATCCGTCCAATGGCAGCCAGCATCCCCGCCTGCACTGCAGTCGCCACATCCTCTGCTGAACCGACGCGATCATTGAGGTATTCGAAGAGCAACGCCAGACCGATAGCCAGGAGCAAACCGGCAACCGCGGCCATGCCGGTATTCATCGCGATACGTGGGCGAACCGGCGCAAAGACCGGTATGGCCGTCTCGACCACATTGACACTGTTGGTCAACTGCGCCTCGGCAAGACGCACTTCTTCCAGGCTGCGCAGCACCGTGGCATAACTGCTGCGGTACTGAACCAGCGCTTCTTCCAGGCGTGCGCGACGCACCGGATCATCGACGCCGCGCAATGCTGCCAGTTCTGTCTGAGTTGCATTGATGTCCGCCTGCAGTTTGGCGATCTCGCTCATCAGGCTGCGCTTCGATTCGGCGAACCGTTCGGATTGCAACTCACGGTTCTGCTCGCTGAAGACGTCCACGATCCGATTGGCAACATCGGCGGCGCGCTGCGGATCAACATCTTCGACCGTGACGACGATCAACTGGGTGTCACGAATCGGTCGAACACGAACACGCTCGGCAAGCGCTGCTGGTGTGACCGGCAGGTTCAGTTCGTGCACCACTTCTTCGAGGACTGGACGCTTCACCAGCATTTCGGCATAGGTGCGCGCCAGCCGCTCGGCGGTCAGCACCGCGTTGTAATCAGGCGATGCACTGCCTGCTGGCGCCTGGTTGATCAGGAGCGTCGTCGAAGCTTCGTACACTGGTGTCATGCGGATGCTGACGGCGTATGCCACTCCTCCTGACAGAAAGGTCATGAGCAGCAGCAGCCAGAGCCAGCGCCAGAGAAGATTCAGATAACGGTACAGGATCATACGATGCTCACTTTGCCTGAACGTCTGGTATCGGCTCTGGTTCTGGTCGCCAGCGCCGGTCTTTGTGTCCATATTGGCGTAATGCAGAGCGTGTCGCTGCATTGTGATCGTCGAGGCGACTGTAGCACGCTCCGTGCTCCTGTTGCGTCTGCCTGTTGGATAGTCGCATCTATGCCGGATGGCATATCTCTGCCGGGGTGCCGATCACTCGCTGAGCAACGTGTGATAGACACAAGGGGCGTCTCATCACGTCAGTGTTCACACCTGGGGGAAAGGCAAGCCCGGGAGCGCGAGCATCCTGCGATGCGTATTCGAGGGCGCACAGGAGCAGTGTGATGGTTTTCCTGGAAATGATCCATTCGATCCCGCGCCGGCGGGCGACGCCCGGTTGGGGCACGGCGCCGCCGTGCCCTGACGGGGAACCGCATCGGCGCAGGCCGACGCCCGGCGCACCCGTACCACCGCCTTCAGGCGGTCCCGTGACAGGCGAATAAATGTTCGCCATGCAGGTCGATCTGGGTGCCAGCGATGCACGTCGCGTCCCGACGGGGAACCGCATCGGCGCAGTCCGACGCCCGGCGCCCCGGCGCCCCGCAGGCGCGGGTTCAACCGCCCGCCACTGTCAGGCGCAAGAGGGCGTTCGTCGATAGTGTGGCATCAAACAGCGTTTCGCCTGCAATAATGCGTTGCAGCGCATCCGCCAGATGATCGACGGGATCGGCAGCGGATAGATACCCGTTCACACCGATCCGAAGCGCTTCGAGGAGAAAACGCGGGTCATCGATTGCTGCGATGATTACCACTCGAATGCCTGGTTGCATACGAAGCACGTGACGGACAACCGCCAGACCACTGCTATGAGGCAGCGGTATGCCGAACAATGCAAGATCAACCCGCACACGCCGCGCGTACCTGAGCGCAAGGTGTTCATCATCGGTCTCAACAATCACATCCATTTGAGGAAGACACGGAAGCAATGCGCGAAACAATTCACGGTGCGACTCCAGCGCAACAACAAGGGTGTGCAAACAGTTCGGCTTCTGCGCTTCTGAACGCCTCATAGAACCTCACTGCCTGGTGGAGGTATGTGCCCGAATCGAGCAATCTCGATTATCGGCTCTCATCCTAGCGTACCGGAGGTTCAGATGCGTCTGCCGAACGGCTATGCTCCTGATATGTCAGACGGCGTATGACGCATGCACACAGCGCTGCGTCCTGCGGAAATGCCCCCGTCACAATCTGACCAGCCCCAATTCCAACGCTCGCACTGCCGCCTGGGTGCGGTCAGACACTCCAAGTTTGGCGATAATGTGTTCAACGTGCACCTTGACAGTTCCCGGGCTGACAATGAGTTCGCGTGCGATTTCGCGGTTGGTTTTGCCCTGCATCAGGAGACGCAACACCTGACGCTCACGCGCCGTCAGCGGCTCGATCGGTGGTGTCTCATCGCCCGAAGTCGCCTGCGCCAGCTGGCGCAGGGTCTGCAGAACGAGATCGGGGTTCAAAAATGCCTCACCGCGCAACACATGTCGGACAGCGTTCATGATATCGTGCCGGCTCGCATGTTTCAGCACATACCCGACAACACCGGCGCGCAATGCTTCCATTAACGCATCCGGATGTGCCTGAACGGTCACGACAATGATTTTGATGTTCGGGTGCAACGCTTTGATCTGGCGTGTCGCCTCAATACCGTCCATCACGGGCATGTGCAAATCCATCATGATCAGGTCTACCGGATGGCGTGACACAAAATCGAGCGCAGCTGCCCCATCGCCTGCTTCACCAATAACCTCGACGCCTGGTTCGCGCATAAGGATCGCTGCAAGACCGGCGCGCGCCAGTTCGTGATCGTCGACGATCAAAACACGCGCAGATGGTGACAGGCGTGGGACAGATCGATTATGAGACATTGCCATAACCTGCTCTCCTGCTCATGGTAAGGTTGTGCGAATGCTTCAGCTGCGTCTATGAAGCGCCACATAAATCTCAGAGAAAAAGCGTCTCACATCGCACCAAAAGATGCCTGGCATCACACATGTACCTGGACAGTGATCCTCGTCCCGTCACCAGGACGACTCTGGATCTCGATGATGCCGTCCAGAAGCGCCACACGCTCTTTCATTCCTGTCAGACCAAAGCGTGTTGTAGGGATTGTTCGGGGATCGAAGCCGCACCCATCATCAGCGATCTCCAATCGTATCGATGCCCCAGTGCGGGTCAGTGTGACCCGCACCCGGCAGCGTCCTGCGTGCCATCGGATATTCTGGAGCGCCTCCTGTGCGACGCGGAACAACGCCCATGCGATATCCTGGGGCAACGGACCGACATCTTCTACCTGGAGCACAACCTGCCATCCGTCACGCTGTAGCGTCATCGCTTCCCTGCATATCGCCTCCGACAGGCAACGCTCGTCAAGGGAGGCAGGCAAAGTCCCGGCAATCACCTGCCGCACCTCATCAGCAGCGCGATGAACCAGTTCAATCGCGTGCTCGAGAAGCGCGCGCGCTTCTGGCGATCGTGGACGATACCTGCTCGCCAGCGCCTGAAGGTGCAGGGAGGCGGCCGTGATGTGTTGTGCGACCCCATCGTGCAATTCACGGGCAATGCGACGTTGCCCGGCACGCTGCTCTTCGGACAGCATCCTGCGCAATTGACGCATTTCTGCTTCACGCTCGATGAGCAGTTGCAGGAACTGATCACGCTCGTCTCGCCATTGTTCAGCGGAGGAGGCGATCACCACTGCACGCGCTCCCTCAAACGAGCGCCGTTTGGACTCAGATGGAATGGTTGTGAGGTGATATGTCATTGTCGTGCTGCGTTGTCTCGTTTCAACAAACCACATCGCAATCTTATCGTTATAGTTCAGAATATATCAGACATTATCGGGAAGTTTTTATCATATCGAACATATTCACACGTTCAGACGTTGATCGAAGCTTTTGCCGAAAATTATGAAGAGCACACG
>FWWL01005087.1_pt1 | contig 21142 bp, 13 predicted proteins | sample 2228331 | NCBI WGS metagenome assembly FWWL01 (sample SAMEA103939775, study PRJEB20133) | metagenome | reverse complement strand
TTCTCCGGTTGCTATGCCCCAGTTGCACCCCGGAAACTCTGCCAGCCACTGGCGGACGGTCGCCTCGTCACGGGCGGCCCGTTCCGGCCAGTTTTGGAGAATCGGCCCCTTAGTGCCCGCCTTTAGCGGATGGAGCCGGTATTCGTAAGAGAGATATTCTCGCAGAAGCTGGTGCATGAGGTTCCTCTTATTGCGGCTGATCGGGAAGAGAGTTGTCACCTTCCACTGCGGAGTCCGCGCGACCTGATTGGCTAGCCAGCTCTTGTTCAATCCACTTCTCCACCGCCTGACGTGGAAAGCGAAGGCAGCGGCCGATCCGCAGCGACGGAAGTTTTCCCGCTTTGGCCCAGGTCCAGGCCGTCCGCTGGCTAACACGAAGCAGTCGGGCCACCTCGGGCAGTGTCAAAAGGAGCGAGTTCTGATGGGGACAGTGGTGTGTCATCTTTTTCCTCCTATTGGAATGACACGATACGTACCGAAAACTTTCTGTGACCCGTTTCCAGTATAAGGGGCGCCTGTTGCAAAATGCCGCCACTTGCAGCAAGGGGATGAGGCTTACGGAATTCGCTTTGGGGATTTGGAACGCATTATAAACCCCAGGGGTTAGAAACTTGGGACAGTTTTACAGCGATTCATGCTTTTGCTTGCGTTGTCAGCCGCTCGGGTGGCCGGGATCTGCCAAGAAGGCAAGGAAATTGCGATGTATCTCGCTCTGATTTAACAACTTATGGCACTTACGCTTTTTGCTCCCAGGGCACTGTGCATGACTTGACACGCGATAGGCAATGCCATCAATCGCCGTACGTGGAGGGTGACGGACAAGGAGTTTGCGTGGGCCGATGTTCGCTTTCCAACCCTGCCCTAGCAGGACCGTAATTTATTCGGCAATCGCGTGGAATGAACCGGCAGGCCAGCGCGGAGGGGCATCTCAAGACTGTCAAGGGATTTCTAGACCGACCGGCCGGGCACCTTAAAAGAAACTTTCTCCAGCCTCAACTCTGTTCAGCGTTGGCTGAGGGCAGCCTGATCCCCCAGATGGAACACCTACACAACTCCTTGGAGGGGCTTGACAACACACACATTTAAGCTTGCTGACGAATTTCTGGCCCTAACGGGCACTTTTCTAAAATCGGAGCGGGGTTCAATGGTTGGTGGGCAAAAAGGGACGCGGTTGAGGGCAGAATGGGGGTGCGGCGAGGGCGCAGCGGGGAGTCCCTGGCCGTCGGCCGACACGGAAAAACTCTTCGAGGCGGCCCTTGCAGCCCATCGCGGAGATGATCTTGTGACGGCCGAGAGACTCTATCGGCAGATCCTGGAAATGAACCCTCACCACCCGGGTGCTTGGCATTTTCTGGGCGTGATTGCCTTGGCTAAGGGCGATCTCCAAGAAGCTTGCCAAGCGATCGAGTCCTCATTGCAGTTTTGTCCTCAAAAGGCTGTTTACTGGAACAATTACGGGGCTGTCTTAAAGGCCCTTGGTCGATGGTCAGAGGCTGCGGCGGCGTTTTCTCGGGCGATCGATCTACGGCCCGATTACGCGGATGCGTGGTCCAACCTGGGGTTGGTGCATTTGGAGCGGGGGGAGGCCGCGGATGCCGAGCGGTGTCTTCTGCGGGCCTTAGAGTTGGCTCCGCACCACGTGGACGCCCTTCGTCATTTGGCTCGATTGCGTCAGATTCAGGGGGAACTCGAGGGAGTCCCTCCGGCTGTGTGAGCTGGCCCTGGTGCTGGCCCCACGACATGCGGAGCTTCTGCTGCAGTTGGGCGAACTTTACGCCACACTGAAACGCTTCGGAGAAGCGATTCGGATGTTGCGGGAGGCGGTCAATCTGAGGCCGACCTGGGGCCAGGCCCATTTGGCATTGGGGCAAGTCCTTAATGATATGGAGGAGTACGAGAAGGCACGGGAAGCTTTTCGCCGGGCGGCACAACTTTGTCCCAGACGGCCGCTATGGCGGTGGCGAGAGTTGAGTCTGTGCCCAGCGGTCTTCGATTCAGAAGAGGCCCTTTGGGCTTACCGGGCGGAGCTGGAACGGCGACTGGACGAGGCCTTGGCAGAGCGGCCCCCTTGCGATTGGCGAGAGATTTTCCGGGATGGGTTCCTGCCGTCCTTTCATCTGTATCATCATGGGGTGTGCGATCGTAGCCTGCGGGAGAAGTTTGCCGCATTGTGGGGAGGGGCCTTTCCTCAGGAGAGACCCCAGCCACCGCGAGGGTCCAAAATCCGGGTGGGCTTTTTAGTAACGGCTGGTCATCACGGAGGCTTTTTGCGGGGCCTCGGGCGGGTTTTGGCCGGTTTGGATCGGCGGCGCTTTGAGGTCGTTGGGCTGGTCTCGGCAGGGATCGGAGAGGCCTGCCGCAAGAGCGTGCCTGCAGGCGACATCCCCTGGATTGAGTTCCCTCATGAGATTCAGCAGGCCTTGTCGGTGATTCGCCAAGTCCAATGCCATATTATCTTTCACTGGCAAGCGGGAACGGATACGGTGGACTATTTTCTCCCTTTCTTGCCCTTGGCACCTGTGCAATGCATCGGTTTTGGGCAGCATGGGACCACGGGGATAAAAAACATTGACTACTTCATCTCCTCCCAACTGTTTGAGCGTGGATCAGAAGCCCAAGAGGACTACACGGAGAAGCTGGTCCAATTTTCGGGTTTAACGACTTGGCAGCCGCGCCCCGGGGTCCTTGCAGACATGGGGCGAGAGCATTGGGGGCTGCCGGAACGGGGAACGGTCTATTTCTGTCCTCATCGGCTGAACAAGTTTCACCCTGCATTCGACCGACTATTAAGAGGAGTTTTGGAGGCAGACGAGGAGGGGTATTTGGTCGTTTTGAAGGGATACCGCCCGGCAACCCAGGCCCGGCTCCAGGCCCGTTGGGAAAGCACGTTGGGAAAAGACCTTTGCCGGCGGGTGATTTGGCTGCCCAGTCAGCCGGTGGGGGACTATTACCGTCTTTTGAGTGCAGCGGACGTGGTTCTCGATTCGCCCGCTTACAGCGGTTCTCTGACGGGGTTTGACGCCTTGGGACTGGGTATTCCAGTGGTGACGCTTCCCGGACGGTTGATGGTCCAGCGCTACATGGGCGGATTCTATAGTCTTTTAGACCTCCCGGAATTGATCGCTACAACCGAGGAAGAGTACATCCGTTTGGCCGTCCGGCTGGGCCGGGAGAGAGATTTTCACCACGCCATGCGAAAGAAGATTTCGGAACGGGCGGAGGTGCTTTTTGAACAGGATGGAGTGATCCGAGAGTACGAAGATCTCTTCACTCAGCTTGGGGAACATTCTCGCTGAAAGGTCCTGTCGAGAAAGTAGGAGGTATGGCAATGCGTCTCGGAAGCCTGTCCGAAATGGGGTCGAAACGTAAATCACGGCAACGTTGGCTCGGCAAAACGAGACAACATCAGAAACAGCGGCACCGTGCCCTGCGGGTGGAAGAACTCGAACGGCGGGAACTCCTCTCGGTAGTGGCCAATATCACGGTGGATCAGCCCTCTCAAGTGGAGCGGTTGCAGGGGACGTCCACGTTCACGATTACGATTACGGACTGTCCGCCCAACCTGACCTATGGAGTGGTCAATTTCCAGGTCACCGGCACAGCGAATCCCAATTGTGATTATCAGGCGTCAGGCTTTCTGACGTGCGGCTACATCACTTTTTATGGCAACGGGAGCCAGTCGGCCACGGTGACCATCCAGAACGATCCTTGGCGAGAGGAGGACGAGACGATCACGGTGCGACTGACGGGCGGTTGGTGGACGGACACCAGTTGCTGTGGTGCTTATCCGGTGACCATTGGCGAGAACAGTGCGGCCACTGTCACGATTTTCGACGACGATCAGTGGAACTTTTACCTGACAGCGGTGGACAATATAGGGGCGGAGACGCTCCAGGGGAAAAACGACGCGACCTTCCGGATCACCCGCAGCAATCTCCGCGAACCGGACCTCAGTTACGGCATCAAGGTGTATTACGACATTTCGGGGACGGCAACCCAGGGTGAGGGTGTCAACGACGACTATGACCCGCTTCCTGGGGTGGAAGGTGATGGGTGCTGGTATTCTTCCACGGGTTATATCATCTTCCCGGCCAATTCTTCCCAGATGGCATCCGACATCGAGGTCAATGTGAGAGATGATGCGCAAAACCCCCGCGCAGAGCCCCGGGAAACCGTCATTTTGACGCTGTCCCATACGGAAGCTCTCTGGAATGGCCCCGAGTACGCCAGCTACCCTGTCTCTCCAGACCCAAGCACTGTTTACATACATGACAACGATTGGATTGTTGAGCGTGTTAGCCACGCAGTGGAGCCTATTGCCCCCCTCCCCGAGCCGACTACAGGCATGGAATCGGAAATGCATGGGCACCCCGGAGCGTTCATTATTCACCTTTTGGAGGGTAATGAGAACTTCGAGGACGTCGCTGTTTCGTACAGCGTGGGAGGGACGGCCACGATCGACGACGATCCACATTGGGACAATGAGCCGACATCTCGCGATAATCGAGCCGACGCTGATGGATTTCTTACAACGGGGCAGGGTGCACTGCCTCTGAGTGGTCAAGTCACGATTCCAGCGGGCCAGAACCAATACTCCATCTCTTTCGTGCCGTGGTATGACGGCTTCCGAAACGAATCATCGCCTCCCGAAACTGTGGAGCTGACGATCTCCGGGCCGAATGTGCACCAGGGCGAAGGGACGGCCACGATTCAGATACTGGAACCGGAGGAAAAGCTCAAGCCCTGCGTGGGCTGCTGTGGGGTGAGCTCGAATTGCCCCAGCGTGAGCCAGGAGCGAGGTACGACCAACGGTGGTTTAGCACTGTACAACTCTGGAACCTCCCTCACCTATTATTCCCATTTTGCCTCTGGTTGGGACACAGTTGTGGCGTTCAGTCCCCTTCAGCTCACCAACGGCCAGGCCACCCTGGAGTTCGTGGAGGCCAAATTGGTCAGCTTTGGCAGCAGTAACCCCGATACGACCATCTGGTTTGACGCCGCGGATGCTTCCGCACTTAGCACGTACGCTTTTGCTTTTCCAGTGGATGTGTCAACTCTCAGTACGGGAGCCTATCCCTGGACGGTCCAATTGATTCAGCACTACTCCGACAATTCCACACAAACAATCACGCTCAGTGGCAAAAAGAACGTTTTCAACACGCTCAACAGCCCGATGGGACCAGGTTGGTTTCCCTTTGGTGTGGCCCGGCTCATCCCGGACGGGTCCGATGTTCTCCTCCTGCGGGGCGGGCTGCAGCGATTCAAACCGAACGGCACGGGCGGTTGGGTTCCCGATGTGTCCGATGACACCAGTGCCTACACGCTGACCGGCAACTGGTACACCGGTTTCACCCTACGGGCCAAGGATGGAACCGTCGATTATTTTAGTCCCGCGGGACTCATTACCCGCACGGTCGATCCGGCAGGGAATCAAACCTTTTACCATTACGACGAATCCAATCGTCTCGTCTCCATTGACGCCCCTGAAGGCGACACCGTCTATCTCTACGATGAACAGACCGGTTGGCTGAGTCAGATCATACGCCCCGATGGCGTGGTGTCCACGTACACTCATGACGCCCAGGGGCGAATCACCCAGATCACCCAGCCCGACCCCGACGGCAACGGTCCGCTTCCGGCCCCTGTCACGACGTTCGAATACGCGGGACCCAACGGTCTCCTTTCAGCCATCGTCTTTCCGGACGGCTCTCGCGAAACTTATGAGTACGATCATGCGCTGCGGCTGAAGAAGATCATCCGCGCCGACGGCAGCGAAGAAACCTACGTCTCTTTCCCGGCTGCGGCCCTGGTCAACCTGGCCAGTGGTGAAGGGACGCTTCAGAACCCGGCGGCTTTGCGCGATACCGCGGACCTTAGGGTCAGTTCCACGGTTGGCGGCGTCACCACCACCTCGGCCGTGGATCGATGGGGGTTTCCCCTGGAGTCGGTGGACGGTGAAGGCCAGACCACCCGCTACATCCGCAATGCCGCCGGACAGGTGGTCCAGGTCATCGAACCCGATCCCGATGGCGAGGGCCCCCTGACGCCCTCCATCACCCGCTACGAATACGACTCCAAGGGCAACCGCATCAAGATGGTCCTCCCCGACGGGGGCATCCGCCGCTGGGAGTATGACCCCCAATGGAACGTTGTCACCAAATACATCGACGAACGGGGGATCACGACGCTCTATAAAATCGACTCGCAAACAGGCTATGTCCTGGAAAGCCGCATCGTGGTGGGCCAGGTCGATTCGCCGGGCAACAGCGAAAGCGACGATGTGGTCACGCACTACACCTACACCGACGCCAATGACGGCACCCTCATCGGCCTGGTGGAAACCGAGACCGATGCCCTGGGCACCGTCACCCGCTACCAGTACAACAGCCGGGGACAGGTGATCCAAATTACCTATGCCTTTGGCACATCCCAGGAAGCCTCGGTCACTTACGAGTACGACCCCGACACCGGAAAACTCCTGGCCGAAGTCGATGAACTGGGCCGCCGCACCGAGTACCAATACAACGCCCTTGGTCAACTCGTCCGCAAAATCCTCCCCGATCCCGATGATGAGGGGCCCCTGGCAAGCCCGGTTTACGAGTACGCCTACGATGCCATGGGCAACCTGGCGGCCGAAACCGACCCCTTGGGGAACGTGACCCAGTACGTCTATGACGCCCGCGGCAGGCTCGTCCGCACCATCCAGCCCGATCCCGACGGGCCAAATGGGCCACTCGCCAGCCCCATCACCCAGCAGTTCTACGACACGGCCGGACGCCTCAGCCACGTCATCGACCCGGTGGGCACGGTCACCGAGTACGCCTACGACAACGCCGATCGCCAAACCGCCGTCTATCATGGCATCCTCCTCGATAACGCCGACGGCGGCTACGCTGAAACTGGCCCCAACTGGTCCGATTGGGAGGAGGGCTATCGTAACCTCTCCCGCGTCCACCCCACGGTGACGGGCGATCCCACGGCCGCCGCCACCTGGACGTTTTCCTATCTTCTGGTGGGCATGCAGTACGAAGTGTACGCCACCTGGGAGGCCGACCCCGATAACGCCCAGGATGTCCCCTTCGCCATCTTCGCGGGGGATACTTCCGGCCAGCCCCTGGCCACCCTGACCGTCGATCAATCCCTGGCCCCCGGCCAGACCGGCCCCTCCCGAAACATCGCCGGCCGCACCTTCCGCAAGCTGGGCACTTTTACGGTGAATAACCCCACCCTCATCGTCCGGCTTGCCAACAACTCGACGACCGCCGGCAAGAATGTGGTGGCCGACGCCGTCGTGGTGCGATTGGCCTCACCCCTCTCCCAAACCTTCTACGACAACGCGGGGCGGGTCACCGGGACCCTCGATCCCCTCGGCCGCCTGACCGCCTACGAGTACGATGCCGCGGGCCGCCAGACCAAGATCATCCAGCCCGATCCCGACCGCAACGGTCCGCTCCCGGCCCCCATGACCCAGTACGTGTACAACACCGGCGGGCAGCTTGTGCAGGTCATCGACCCCCTGGGCCGAGTCACGGCCTACGAGTACGATGCCCTCGGCCGCCGCAGCAGGGTCATCCTCCCCGATCCCGACGGTCCCGGCCCGCTCACCGCCCCGGAAACCCTGTACCAGTACGACAAGCTCGGGCGACTGGTGGCCGTCACCGATCCCTTGGGCAACGTCACCACGTATGAATACGATGCCCGGGGCCGCCAGATCCGCGTGACCCAGCCCGATCCCGATGGCAATGGCCCCCTGGAAGCCCCCGTCACCCAGTACGTGTACGATGCCGCCGGGCAGCTCCTCCAGCTCACCGATCCCCTGGGCCGGATCACGACCTACGAGTACGACGGCCTCGGCCGCCAGATCAAGATCACCCAGTCCGACCCGGATGGTGAAGGCCCCGAACTGGCCCCCTGGACCACCTTCACCTACGATGCCGCCGGGCGGCTGGTGAGCCAGGCGGATCGGCTAAACCACACGACCACCTTCACCTACGACAACCTGGGCCGGCTCATCAGCCAGACCGACGCCAACGGGGCCGAGACCACCTTCTCCTACGACCCCGCCGGGCGACGTCTCTCCCTGACCGACCCCGTGGGCAACACCACCACCTGGGTCTATGACGCCCTGGGCCGCACCGTGGCCGAGACCAACGAGTTGGGCAATACCCGCTATTTCGTCTATGATGCCGCCGGGTATCTCGTCCGCCGGATCGACCGCCTGGGCCGCGTCCGCCAGTTCCAATACGACAACCTCGGCCGCAACACCGCCGAAATCTGGTATAATAACGTCGAGGATGCCGACGCCGATCAGAACCGCCAGCGGACGATTACCTTCAGCTATGACCTGGTGGGGCAACTCACCAGCGTCGATGACGTCGATGCCGACTACACCTACAGTTACGATGCCCTGGGCCGGGTGACCACGCTCACCCACAGCATCGTGGGGCTTGTGCCCATGGTGACTTTCACGCAGGCCTACGACGCGGCCGGCCGCCGCACCGAGCTGAAAACGCAGATCAACGGGACGGCCGAGTTCGTCAACCAGTGGACCTACGACGCGCTGGGCCGCGTGGTCCGCATCACCCAGGGCCCCCAGCCGGGCGGCCGGGCCGTGGCTGAAAAGCGGGTGGACTTCTCCTACGACGCCGCCGGGCAGCTGACCGCGCTGGCCCGCTACGCCGACCTGGCCGGCACACAACTGGTGGCCGAAAGCAGCTACAGCTACGACCAGGCCGGGCGATTGCGCAATCTCCGCCACTTCCAGGGCCAGACGACCTTCGTGGAATATACCTGGAACTTCGATGCCGCCAACCGTATGACACAGTACATCAACTCGGTGGACGGCACGGCCGACTACACCAGCGACGCCGCCGGCCAACTCACCGCCGCCGACTACGACTATCAAACGGACGAAAGCTACCAATACGACTCCAACGGCAACCGCGTCCTGGCCAATGGCAGCACCTACACCACGGGCACCAACAACCGGCTGCTTTCCGACGGCACCTACCGCTATCTCTACGATGCCGAAGGGAACCGCACGCACCGGTTCATCGACAATAACCAGAACGGCCAGCTCGACGCGGGCGATACCGACATCACCCAGTACACCTGGGACCACCGCAACCGGCTGGTCAAGGTCGAGCACCGGCTGGGCTACGCCGCGGCCGTGGACAAGGTGGTCGAGTACTTCTACGACTACCAGAACCGCTGGGTCCGCAAGGCGCTGGATAGCGACGGCGATGGCCACCTGGACGGCCGGCGGATTTTCATCTACGACGGCAACCAAATCGTGATGGACTTCCGGCGGGCCAATTCGCAGGACATGCAGATCGGCCACCTGCGCCAGCGCTACCTATGGGGCCCGGCGGTGGATCAGGTCCTGGCCGAGGAGGCGGTGGACGGCGGGACGGACGACCTGGTACAGTGGACGCTGACGGACCACCTGAACACCGTGCGGGATATTGCCCGGTTCGACCCGCAGACGGGGGCCACCACCGTGGTGAACCACCTGGTGTATGACGCCTTCGGCAAGGTGACGGCGGAGACCAACCCGGCGGTGGACTCTCTGTTCCTTTTCACCGCCCGGCCGTTCGACCCGGACACCCAGCTTCAAAACAATCTCAACCGCTGGTACGATGCCCGTGTCGGCCGCTGGCTGAGCGAAGACCCGTTGGGGTTTGATGGGGGTGATTCTAATCTTTACCGTTATGTCCGAAATGCTGGGATCATTGGCCTGGACCCAATTGGGCTACTTCGTCTCCCGATCTTGTCCGACCTATGGGATGACATCAAAGAGCGCGCAGATCGCCGGCGCGGCCACGGGGCTTGGGGAGACAGCGCGCAGCACTGCTGGGCAGCATGTTACATCGGAGCAGTTTACGGGGTTGGCAATCTCGCGGCAATTATTGCCGATTGGGCGGAATACTATGGTCCAAGCCCAGATTCGGAACGCGACATTTGCGCTCAGCACCGAGGCGCTTATTTTGGGCATCAGTATTCTTGGTTAAAGATTTTTACGCTGGGAGCAAAGCCTGAGATGACTGCCGAGGAGTGGTGCGACATGAGTTGCGATACATGGGCGGGTTAAAGCGGCTCCGCTATCGGGATAAGAGGATGACAGGTTACATTGCAGTATGGAGTATTGTCGTATGGGAAAGAGATTGCTTCTCGTGTATAGTCTATTGAACGCCTTCCTGTATTTCGGTATCACCGTTGCCGCAGCACCGATCGAAGCGAGCCGTCTGACGGAGTTACTCACGCAGTCGTTTGACTGCTTGAAGGGTCAGGAGCAAACAGTGCGAGCCATTTTGCTGGAAAGCCAAAGCGAGAAAGCTGATCGACAAGCCGTTTTTGTGGCCATCCCGTGGCTCCTCTTGGCAGGAGTTGCCCTAGTTCAATTGTGTTGGCCACGGCCCGCTGGCTCTCCCCATAAGGAGAGCACCGAGCGTAAACCGGTAGGTTCCTAAAAGTAACCGAGATATCACAAGAACGGTTCGTTCGAAACACTTTATTCCGTTGTTTCACAGTCAGATGGCATATGACACTTTTGGCAAGTTGACGTCGGAGACCAACCCGGCGGTGGATTCTTTGTTCCTGTTTACTGGCAGACCGTTTGATCAAAATAGCCAGCTTCAAAACAACCTCAACCGCTGGTATGATGCCCGTGTTGGCCGCTGGCTGAGCGAGGACCCCATCGGCTTTGCCGGTGGGGATGGGAATTTGTATCGGTATGTGGGGAATGGGGCCACTGATACGTCAGACCCGCTCGGCTTCTTCTGCGGTGAGTGTCAGCCGCCAATACCGAAGTATGCGAACCAATATAATAAACGTGTTGTTGATATTGCCGTCACCGCGGGTCAGAGCCCCTCGCAACAGAGAGCCGCAGAATCCATAGAGCGAAATCTGGAGGCACTGGGGTATATTCAAGCATTTGGCGATGTTACAACGGCTGCTATTCTGGGAACGAAGGAGGCATTAGAAGCATTGGTAAACGCTATTGCAGAAATAGCCTCGTCTGCCTATTCCGGTGTAACAAGTGCTCCTAACAATGCGTACATGAAGCGCGGTTATATCGTTTGGCTCATTGTGGAGTTCGAATCATGCGATCCCTGCTGTGCGTGGCCGTTTGTCAAGGGGTATGAGTTCATGACACATCGGAAGGAGGTGCCGATTCGAGCACCGGAGGGCGCGAACGTAATTCCTGGGTTCTATGGCTACCCGCCTTATGGCAGGGGACCAACATGGGAGGAACTTCGTGATGCGATTGCGCGCGTTCTGGGCCCTGGTCCCATTGATGACTCTCGTGACTGGATGCGACCTTGGTAGGCATGATTACGCAAGAATCGCGCATACAATAAACATTTTGGATGGTATCCTGCGCGGCGACTCAGCCTTTGATCCGGAGGTGCTGCCTGCGTGTTTCAAGGCTCGTGAGGCGTTAAAGGTTGGCGGCCCGCGGGCTCTCCGACAGCCCGTTGCTTTATGGGCGATCATGCATCCTGCACGTGTTGTACGTTCTGATAAAGTGTTCTCTTTAGATATTGCATGGCTGACGCTTGATGATGCGAGTATCGCAGGCGTTTATTTTGTCTCCTCCTCCGGATCACGTCCCGAAGTTGTCAAGAGCAAGATGGTCCTAGAGTGGGTGGATGCAGGCACGGCCTACTCGGTGAGATTTCACGGGCAAGGGAATTTCCGGGTGGTCAAGGACCTGAGCGTTGAATCAGCCATGCGTCTGGGACTGCTCTTAATCACTTTTGATGAAGGAATTGTCAAAGAGATCCCTCCGGAGTGGAGAACGGCAACGGTTGTACTACCTCGTGAATTTGACGTGGATCGGAAGCTATCTTTTGGCCTCTTGCTTAGGGACGATACGCTTTCGGAGCCAATACGAATTCTGCGTCGTGACCGACGTGATGAAAAAATGCCACAATAGCTACGAAGGTCGATGGCGTAGACAGTTTTGCATTACTGTTTTACAGACACCAGGGATACAATCGAATCTCTGGCCGAGGAGGCGGTGCTCAGCGGCGCTGACGAAACGGTACAGTGGACGCTGACGGATCACCTGAATACCGTCCGGGATATTGCCAAGTATGATTCGGGCAGCGACATGACCACGGTGGTCAATCATCTCATCTACGACGCGTTTGGCCGAGTCACGTCGGAGAGTAATTCGACTATCGATAGTCTGTTTTTATTCACCGGTAGACCATTCGATAGTGACACCCAACTTCAAAACAACCTCCACCGCTGGTACGACGCTACGGTCGGCCGCTGGATAAGTGAGGACCCGATCGGCTTTAACGGCGGCGACGGGAATTTGTATCGGTATGTGAACAATCGGGCGCTAATTGGGATTGACTCCAACGGTCTTGACGGACCATTCTACCATCCAAGCGTAATGCGCCCGCGTCCGATCCAACCAGTCTGGGAACCAACGTTTTCACCCCAGGCCTTCTCACACGCCTACGATGTCATTAAGTCGATATGCGAGAATTGCCACTGTATCCAGTGCACGAAACAGCAGTGTCGCAATGAAGCGGTGAGGATTGCTCGCGCTTTCGTACGCATCTTTGACGTCATGCGGAGACCCAACCCTTGGTTTGGCGACTACCGCCATGGGTGGGTGTGTTATCAATGGCAGACAATCGTGTTTGAGAATCTGTCACCTATTGTGCAAGCTGGTAGTTGCTTTTGGATAGAACGGGTTGGGCTGGTCGAAGGTGAGGAGTTGACCCACAATTGGATTGCTTTGTCCGCAGTTGCTCCGCGGGGAGAGCGGAGGTTTAGCTCAGCTCCAGCAGGATGTTGTACTGTGTATTTTGATCCGTGGAAGGGAGGAGAAATGGGTGTCTACGCCTCAGAGCCGCAGGCCCATCCCCTACACAACTATCTTGTTACGGACCTGACGGAGCTTATTTCAGTGGGCGTGATTAGCGTAGGTGGCATCTATTTACCGCAACCGGGTATCCCGGCTAAACAGGAGTACCTATCCAAATGCTTCGACTGGCCGATATGGCGACGCTAAACCCAAAGCTGATAAAAGTCGTTTGGCGTCTGCTCCCTATTGCAGTGCTTGGGGTGGGATTAACGTACATTCTTTGGCCTGCAAGATGTATTATCCGTGAAACTCCATTCAAGCGGCGGTGTATTGCCCACCTGATGCTGATCAGGTCTAGTTTGGACTGGTATAGGGAGGAGAATGGTGGCCGTTTGCCGCCTCCTGTCGTTGTGGGTCCGAACGGCCAGGTTCACAGTTGGCGGGTGCTCCATCGTGAGTGCCGCCGGCGCGGGTACCGCCTGGAAGAGGCATCGGATAGCGCCCATAACCGGCAGGTTCTGGAGGAATTTTATAAAGACAGATGGCACTATTGCTATTGGGACAAGCTGGCCAGCAAGGATCCGAACCAGGAGATTACCTCGTACGTGATGCTTGTGCGGGGTAAGGATCCAAGGTGTTGGGATCCAAATACGCTTCCGCGCACCGCTGTTTTGATCGTGGAATCCGCCGGATGCGGCATTAAGTTTCCCGAACCTCGCGATTTACTGTATGAAGACCTCTGGAAATGGGAGTCACCCTTCGGGCCTGGAAAGCTCTATGCCGGTCACAAGTATGTGCATGCGCTGCGCGTTGATGGAGCAATAGTGCTTATCCCACAGAATCTCCCCAAGGATAAGCTGCGTCTGGTGTTAGATGGCATCCCAGTAGACGGCGTCGAGGTTTCGTCGCCAAGGTAGTTCAGATTCGCCGCACGTGAGGTAGCTGCTGAGGTTGGATGTTCATGGCAAATCGCCAGGCGTTAGGATGGCAACCAGATTGTCATGGACTTTCGGCGGACGGGCTCCGGGTTGGTTCAAACAGGTGATCTGGAGTGGCGTTACCTCTGGGGCCCGGCAGTGGATCAGATTTTGGCCGAGGAAAATGTTGACAACGGCAGTGACGAAACCGTACAGTGGACGCTGCCGGACCACCTGAACACGGTCCGGGACATCGCGAAGTACGATTCGGGCAGCGACATGACTACCGTAGTCAACCATCTGATCTATGACGCCTTCGGCAAGGTGACGTCGGAGAGCAACCCGGCGGTGGACTCGTTGTTCCACTTTACCGCGCGACCGTTCGACGAAGACACCCAACTTCAGAACAACCTCAACCGCTGGTACGATGCCCACGTTGGCCGCTGGCTGAGCGAAGACCCCATCGGCTTCGCAGGCGGGGATGGGAATTTGTATCGATATTGCACCAACAACCCGGTCGTATACGTCGATCCAAGCGGCCTGAAATGCATAACGAAGAGGTACCCATCCCATGTTTGGGGGAGTCACAACACGGGGCAGTTTGGCTCTTTTGTATTCGGGCTCAACTACATCATCACGCAGAAACCTGGTACGTATACAGTGTGCGAAATCTGTTGCCCCGATGGCGCGACTGGTGTGTCGGTCACCTTTGACTACTCGGCGCATGTCGATGTCAGAGGGTCCGTGGAAGTATCGTGGGATTGGAATGGGCTGCTTGGCATAGGAGTTCTGAACGCTCGGGTGTACGGCCAGATATACGCCCAAGGCCAAGGTGATCTCAATTTTGGCGGTACCCTCAGATACTGTGCACCGTTGATGCCTAGTGGTACGGTCAAGGCTTGCGGTGAGTCATTTACGCTTACGGTGGGTGGCCGAATCACTGGGTGGGCAAATATTCCCGGTTATTCCTTATCTGCAACGATCGCGGGAGCCGTGAGCATCCCGGCACGATTCTGCGCATCGGTTGACGTGGGGACAGGCACTATCTCAGGAGCCTACGCAGAGATCACAGGACCCGGAACGGGCGGTATACGGTTCTACGGCTATGGGAAGGGAATCGGTTTCAATAAGAGCTTCGACACCTGCCTCCTGGGAAACTGTTCCGGTATCCCGTAAGGGCAGTTGTCATTCAATGGGTGTTGAAGAGGAGGTTATATACCCATGGAGGTTGCATGCATTGCCGTCCTGCTGTGCGCAGTGGCCGCTTCGGACGATGTTGCGGCCAGTGCGAGTCCTGAGGCGGGGACTAACACAGTGGCTGGACCGCCCGAGCTAGCTGTTGCCGTTTTTGCAGATGGGCACTTTGTCGAAGTTCGCCGCTTTGTGACGCGGATGGTTAGACGCACGACTACGTCGAACCTTCCGCCGGGTCTCAAGATTGAAGTGAAGAGGGGGACCATGGAGCCGGCATCAAGCACGGAAGTGGTCCCCGTCGTTGAGACACACATTACGCGAATAGACGCCACCAAGATCGTGGCACGGCGCATTGATGGCCGCGCGGTTTCCTCCAACATTCTCGCGGAGGAACTCGCACGTCCCATGCCTGTAGTCCTTGTGAAACAGGGTCAGCCAGTCGATCCGCTGTTCTTGACGATCTTCAAGCCCGACTCGTTGATGTTGCTACTGCCGTCGTCGTCAGGAACGCCACCGCCTACAATGCTCCCTGACTACATGGTACCTGGCAACCGGGCGGGCAGCCCGGTGCCAAGGGCATGTAGGGGGACAGCGCCGTTAGACGGTAGCGAGGTTGTCCCAGATCCCGCGAACCACTAACGGCGATCTGGGCGCATTCGTCACGCGGAGCCAAGTAGGTCAGGCTGTGCCTGACGTTCAGCCCAAATCCTGATGAACCAACAGACTTCCACCGAACCGGTTCGCAGGACATGTCAGTTGGCCAGCAGCGGGAGCGTTACCTCTGGGGCCCGGCGGTGGATCAGATTTTGGCCGAGGAAAATGTTGACAACGGGGCTGACGAAACCGTACAGTGGACCTTGACGGACCACCTGAACACGGTCCGGGACATCGCGAAGTACGATCCGGGCAGCGACATGACCACCGTGGTCAATCATCTCATCTACGACGCTTTTGGTCGGGCGACGTCGGAGAGTAATCCGACTATTGATAGTCTCTTTTTATTCACCGGTAGACCGTTCGATAGTGACACTCAACTTCAAAACAACCTCAACCGCTGGTACGATGCCCGCGTCGGCTGCTGGCTGAGCGCGGATCCCATCGGCTTCGCTGGTGGGGACGGGAATTTGTATCGGTATGTGGGGAATGGTGTAATACTCCGTGGCGACTGGTTGGGATTGATCACACCTGGGACCAACCATATTCTCCTGCCGGGGGGGTCGCAATATGTCTATGGTGGACACTGGACGTGGGATGACTTCCTGTTGCATTATATGTTAGGTGGGGGTGAAGTCACTTTGGCACAGATCGGTCTTCATGACACGTTCTGGAATTCACCTGATGTTCAACGATCGCAGCAACACTTTGTTCGGAAAATTGTTTCGATGCTGCACGGTGTCATGCAGGGCGCGGACTGTGACGTTACGTCCTTTCCCTGGTGGTATCACGATACGGACGTAGTAAATTCTACGTTCGTGATATATCCACTCGGGCGTAGCACTTTTTTCCGCCGAGTGCTGTGCGAAGTGAATGTGAAAACCGGACACGAATGTTGTGCCAACAAAAATAGGCCGGCGATAGAGTATTCCGCCGAGTGTAAGTTAACGTTTGAGATCAAAGATGAGTTCGCTGATCCCCTTGATCTAGAGGAGTGGTTCGGCATCACATTCGAATTTGGGCATGTTTATCCAATTGTGTCCCGTCGTGACTACGGCATCTACGTGCAAGGGAATACTTGCGAGGAGGGACCCGCTATTACAGCGACTACGCTTCACCCGTTGATATCGGCTGGAAGGTGATTTACTTCGACATCCTTGCCATCATTGGGAGTAGCCAAGATGGATGAGCGTCATGTCCAATACCAAAAGGCATCCATCCCATGGCCGGAACGGGTGCTTGTATGCTGCGCCATACTCGCTGGATTGTTGGCCTGGGCTGCCGGTCTTCGGCGGGGGGAGTGTATCGAGGTATGCCTTTTCCTAACTGGCGAAGCCGTGGCCGTTCCGTTGGTTTGCGCAGGATTAGCGGCATTGTTGAGACAAAAAGACGGCGTCAAGTCCTCCATCCGATTCTCTCGACCCGCATCCGTTGTGGGAGTTATCTTTGTCCTTGGATATCTGGCTCCGATTTTTAGGGGACCTCCAAATCCAGACACGGCAGCGCATTTGGCACTATTTGCGTACCCTATCATACAGGCGCTATTGTGCATAGGTATCTACGTTGCGGTGACATTATACGAGGTGTTGTTTCTCGGCTACAGACTACGGTAAATGGCTCTGCATTTACTAACCCTGTATAACCCTGTGCATCATTAACGATCCATCTCACATACCGCTCTCCACGGCTTTGGAAGAGGTAATACAGCGAACGACGGTTGCCCGGGCACCAATAATGAAAACTCCGATTCGGCAAAGCAAGTAAACACAGATCGGATTATCGCAGATTCGATAACAGAAATCGCGGCCGATATTTAAACACCGCGCGGGATATTGCCAAGTTTGACCCGCAGACGGTTTTCAGCGTGGTCGCAAGACCGGACAACCCAGATTTGGCGGAGGCAAGGGGGCGACTAAAGTGGTCAATTGTCCTATCTACGACGCTTTTGGCAGGGTGACGTCGGAGAGTAATTTGGCGAGAGGGGACGTCTTCTACTGTGATAACTGGCCGTTATTAGTCGGTAATAGTCTCTTCTTATTCACCGGTAGGCCCTTCGATAGTGACACTCAACTTCAAAACAACCTCAACCGCTGGTACGATGCCCAGGTTGGCCGCTGGCTGAGCGAAGACCCGATTGGCTTTGCTGGGGGTGATGGGAATTTGTATCGGTATGTGGAGAATACCGCGCACACAGAGAAAGACCCGAACGGGCTTTGGCCATATTTCAAGCCAAAAACGTATGGCGATTGTATAAAGGACGTGGAGGTAACCTATCAGGGCTGTCGAAAGCGTGCTGCAGTGGTCTGCGAACTTTATGCACGTTTGGTATCCGGAGGGGGGTTAGGTAACGAACCTATCCGAAGGCAGATATTCTTGACTTGCGTATTGGCTTACGATTTTGCGTGCCAAGCTGATCGCAACCTCGGATGGTACTTATGTAGGCGTTGGTTTTGTGAGACCTGACTGAACACGCATTCACGGATAGTACCAATCGAAAGGAATTTGCCACTCAATCCAAGGAACCCTAGAATAAACAGCGACTTTAGCAATGCAAGATAATAAGGTAGAGACGTTCAAAAGAATAGTAGCGTTCCCTCTACGCGCCGGTTTGTTCCGGGTATGCCCCCGGTGCGCTAAATGGTTTGCTTTACGGAAAGTAAAACGACTGCGAATGTGTTCTCGCTACGTCGTTTTTTATCGATGCAGGTTTTGCCACGAAGTGGTGTCATTTGATTGGCCGCGTCTACGCGGTAGCTTTGTGGTGCACTAAAAGGCGCTCGTCATGTCCGAGCGATTTGGATCGGAAAGTGGCGTGGATCGCTTTGTTCGGGAACGAGATTGCGCCGTGGTCAACCACCTCATCTACGACGCCTTCGGCAAGCTGACGTCGGAGACCAATCCGGCGGTGGATAGTCTCTTTTTATTCACGGGTAGACCGTTCGATAGTGATACCCAACTTCAAAACAACCTCAACCGCTGGTACGATGCCCAGGTTGGCCGCTGGCTGAGCGAGGACCCGATCGGCTTCGCCGCCGGCGATGGGAATTTGTATCGGTATTGCAACAACTCACCCATCACGGCACGCGACCCAAATGGACATCAGAGTATACCGAATCCCCGGGGTATATATGACCGGATCGTACAACAACTGGGGCGGCGTGCCGCAACAAAGGCAGCGGACGTAATGGTAGCCCACCTTTTGCAAGTCCGCATAGGCGCAAACGCCGCCGGGGATACGGAAACCGATACTTGGGTTGGTCCCTTACAGGTTAACTCAACCGTGGCTCAAGCTTTGGGCTTTGATCTTTCGGGGTGGGTTAATGCCAAAAGCAGGGCTGAACGGATGAGCACAGACAGGTGCAAGGTTCGCGTCCTTGGACTGACAACGCTGTCCGCTTTCTGGCGGCCAGTGTGGCTTTTGGAAAGGGGCACGAACACATCGCATACGGGATATCGAATAGATTATTTCGTGACGTTCTGGCAAACTGTGACAATCACTGATCTGTGCTCAGGGAAGTTTGAGCAGTATAGCGGTGCTATTTTTGTAGCTGCAAGATCGGTATTTATTGTCTCAGGCGTGGGGGTCCTGTCTTATGATGAAGTGACGGACCATTACCAGGTTTCCTGGCGTAGATAAACCTCAGCATTTATCATTCTCGCTGATAAAGTGTCTATGCGGATCGAATAATTTTGTGAAGATAAGGACACAGTCATGACCATGCGGGTTATAAGATGGGCTTGTGCCTCAGTTCTCATTGTGATCTTCGCTGCGGCCAGTGTGTGTCTTGCCTTGGGAGGATGGGAGTGGGTTACTGAGATATGGGTGAGCCGCTCTCTAATGGCCCAAGGGGTTCAGGTCCAAGTCATTAGCCATCCAAGGGAAAACGGGAACTGGTCGCTGTTTCCGCGCCGAGCTTACCAACTTGTATTCGACAGTCTCCATCCTGACCTCCGATTAGCTTCGAGGCTCCAACGAGTTACCGACTTATCCTTCCAGAACCTTCGGCTAGACGCGGAGGATTGCGTGGCATTGAGGGAAGTGAACTCGCTTCGTACTCTCGAACTCTACCGCGTAACACTTCCGTCGGCCGGCTGGCAGTACCTTGGCCAGCTCTCCGGCCTTCAGTCCATTTATCTCCTAGAGATGCGAGTTGACGAGCCAGGAGTGCTCTCCCTGGCTCGGATGCCTTCCCTAAGGTATCTGTGGGCGAGCCATACAGAATTCCGCTTCTCACAGCGGTTGAACTCTAACGCATTTACGGTGTTACAGGAAGCCACATTTGTAAAGTGCCACATTGAGCCAGGCTTTCTGGGGCTTATCGCACATGCTCCACTTGAACACCTCGACATGCTCCAGTGTCAATTTCCGGAGCATGCTGTGGTGTACCTTAGCAAACTGACGGCGCTGCGATCTCTATCCCTTGCGACCAACATGTCAGGCCTTCCGGTGAGTGAGGTGCTTCGTTCATTAGATGGGTTGCGCAGCGTTAACTTGTGTATTGGCTCGCACGCTGACGAGCTATGCCAATCCCTTGCCACGCTACCAGATCTAGTGGAGGTACAGATTAATGTTAAAAAGGACGTGGGCGTAAGTGACATTGGAGTTAAACACCTCAGTGGATTAGAAAGGCTGTCAACATTGGCGATAAACGCTAAAGGCCTAACAGATGTTGGGGCCGAATACTTGCGACGGTGTTCCAGTCTCCGTGTTCTCAGGTTGATCGACAGCCAGATATCAGATCGGGGCCTGCGGGCTATTGCACAGCTTCCGGAACTTTCCGAATTGTTTATTCCAGGAAGTCGGATTAGTGACAACGGCATAAAAGCAATTGCAACCTCAAAAACACTGCGAATTTTGGATGTATCGCGAACGCAGATTACTGATGAGAGTATCGAATCAATTAAGGATTGCCGTTCGTTACAGGTGCTATACATCCGTGGAACAGGTATTAGCAGGCAAGGTATCTCCGTTCTACAACGGTGCAGACCAGACCTTGCTGTGGTCCACGATGGTGATTAAGCCGACGCCTCAGGATTGTCCAGCACGGTGGCTGGACGTGCTAACTGTGAGCATATTAAATTGACTTTAAGGCTTACGGGCAGGAAGCCAAAGATTGTAGAAAATGGCGAAGGCAATAGCTCAACTCATTGTACTTGGAGGGCAACTCGTGCCAGCGTCACGTTCGAACTCTCTACCCGTGTACCAACCGCTGCGCGGTAGGGACCTCAGCGGTGCTGATCAGAGGTGAAATCAACCGTGACCGACCACCTGAACAGGGTCCGGGACATCGCGAAGTACGATCCGGGCAGCGAGATGACCACCGTGGTCAATCATCTCATCTACGATGCCTTCGGCGGGGTGACGTCGGAGAGTAATCTGACGATCGATAGTCTCTTCTTATTCACGGGTAGACCATTTGATAGTGACACACAACTTCAGAACAACCTCAACCGCTGGTACGATACCCCTGTCGGCCGCTGGCTGAGCGAGGACCCGATCGGCTTCGCTGGTGGTGATGCAAATTTGTATCAATATGCACACAACAGTGTT
>FWWL01005086.1_pt1 | contig 21142 bp, 11 predicted proteins | sample 2228331 | NCBI WGS metagenome assembly FWWL01 (sample SAMEA103939775, study PRJEB20133) | metagenome | reverse complement strand
AGCCATGTGCCCAGGTGGTTTACCCCCCAGCAGCAAGAATAAAAACCAGAACTTCTTTCCGGGCTTTCTTCAATTACGAATAATTAAATAAGGGCGGACTTCCGGCCGCCCTTCCCTGAAAACTATTTTCCAGAAATCGTGCAGACTTCAAGATCGCTTAATTCTGCGCCATTTCTATTCAACCCTTAAAGGCGGATAAACCTGGAGCAGGGTGAAGCCCGCTTCCTGGAGCAATTTATTCAATTCGGCCACATCCTTCTCGTAGAAAGAATTTACCCTGTCCGCAAATTCACTGAATTTTTTCCTCGCATTTTCATATCTTTCCATAGCCGTAGGGGTGATCGGTTCATATCCGCCCTGGATGATTCCGCTGACTGCCGAGCTTACCTGTGATTGCAGGCCGGCTGAGCGGTCAGCCAGTCCCTGTCTCGGCGGGGTCGGATTCAGAGTTTCCATGAGCTCTTTGAGCTTCGCTTCAGCCGCTTCCAGCTTTTTCAGCGCTTCGGTCATTTTCTGATTTCGCTGGCTCCGGGCAAATTCCCTGATCGTCTGAAATGCCCGCTGGGTCTGCTGCAGTCTCTGGCTGACGGTCTGAAGGTTCCTGGAGAGACTCTGGGCTTCTCTGGCTTTTTCATAATTGGCTTTCAAAACGGCCAGGTCAACCTGCACTCTCGGATCAGGCCTCACCTCGAAAGTCTGGCTTACTTCCTGGTCTTCATACTTTATTTTCACCGTGTATTTTCCCGGAAGAACAGTCAGCCCTCCCCTTCCGGAAAAAGCAGCTGCCCGTCCCGAAGCCGCTGCCGCCATCATCTCGGCAGCCGCTGCCGGATCCATTTCCCGGAAATCCCAGTAAACTCTGTTTATCCCTTTCTCTTCGGTTCCATTAAGCTGCCTGACCACCCTGCCCCGGGCATCGCTGATGGTGATTTGAACCCTGGTTCTTCCGGCCATCTGTCTGAGCGCGGCTAAGTCCATACCAGCCTGCCGGGCAAATTGAGCCATTCTCTCGCGCATCCGGGCGATTTCCTCCGACTCTGGTTCCGGCTGCTCCGCCTTTTTCTCGGAAGGAATGAGGTAATAGGTGATGGACAGGCCCATCGGTTTGTTTGGAGCCAGAAATTCTCCGTTGCCCGGACTCATGTAAGAAGTCATCCGACCGGTAATGAACTGGAACGCATCGTTCACCTGGAATAGATGCAGCTTCTTCTTCATCACTTCAGTGGTAATTTCCCTGAGCGGGGAGATATCGTCAAAAATGAAAATTCCCCGACCGTGGGTGGCAACTATCAGGTCGTGTTCCCGGGGATGAACCGCAATATCATAGACAGGACAGGTCGGGAAGCTCCCGCTCCACTTTACCCAGTTCTGCCCGCCGTTTAAGCTGACGAAAAGCCCGAATTCCGTGCCCAGAAAGAGTAAATTTCTGTTCACCGGGTCTTCTTCGATGGCCATGCAGTAGCCATCTATTTCGGGCGTAGCCAGACTTTTCCAGGTCCTGCCAAAATCTCTGGTGACAAATACATAAGGAGTAAAATTCGAGCGGCGGTGGTCATCAAAAACCACGTAAGCCGTGCCTTCGTCAAACCTGCTCGGCTTGATGTGAGGCACTGCAGCTCCGGCCGGGACGAGCGGTTTTTTCCCGCCGGTCAGGCTTTTCGATACGAGTTCCCAGGTCCGCCCGCCGTCTCTCGTCAGTTGAACATTGCCATCATCGGTGCCAACCCAGATGAGTCCTTCCCTGAGAGGGCTCGGGGCGATGCTGAGAATCGTGCAGTAATTTTCCGCATTGGTGACATCCAGGGTCAAGCCTCCGCTGTCGTGCTGTTTCTGTTTTTCCGGATCGTTCGTGGTCAGGTCCGGTGAAATTATCTCCCAGCTCCGACCTTTATCCCGGCTGCGGTGGACAAACTGGCTTCCGAGATAAATGGTCGAGGGATTAAAGGGATCCACCGCAAAACCTGCATTCCAGTTAAAGCGGAGCTTAACATCAGGGACAAAGGGAACGGCACTCCGGCTTATACCCAGATTTACGTCAAAATAATAAAGATTTCCGCCCTGGGACATCCCGTAGCCGCAGCCTGGTTTTTCTGGGTCGGGCACGGCATCGAAACCGTCCCCGCCGCCGACATTCTTCCAGTGATAAAAGGCTAAGGTCCTTTCACTCAGAACGTAGGCCGGGCCCATCCAGGTACCGTTATCCTGGAGTCCCCCATATAGATTGTAAGGAATCTGCATATCGTAGTTGATATGATAGAACTGACCGAGCGGAAGGTTCTCGACAAAACGCCAGGTTTGACCCCGATTATGGCTGATCACCACTCCACCGTCATTACCTACATACAGAGTTTCTCCCTCCGGACTCAACCACATCGCGTGAAAATCTGAATGTGCCTGGTTAAAAGTGGTAAGCGCACGAAACGTTTTACCGCCATCTTCGCTCACCCGCAGCTGCGTTTGCAGCAGGTATACAATGTTTTCGTTGGCCGGATTTACAAAAACCCGGCTGTAATAGAAAGGACGGTTATGTATGTCCGCCTCGCCGTTTACCAGCGTCCAGTTTTCCCCGCCATCAACCGATCGATAAAAACCATTTTTAGCGGCTTCAATAAGCGCATAAACAACATTCGGGCGGGAGGGGGCAAAAGCTATTCCACACCGTCCGAGCTCTCCGGCAGGAAGGCCGTTCTTCTCGGTCAATTTTTTCCAGGTTTCCCCGCCGTCACGGCTGACGTACAGACCGCTGCCCGGACCGCCGGAAACAAAAAACCAGGGATAGCGGCGATGTTCCCACATCGCCACGATAATGTGATTCGGGTCTGCCGGGTCCATGGCCATATCGGCCACACCTGTTTTTTCGTTGACATAAAGGACCTTTCTCCAGCTCCTGCCGCCGTCGGTCGTCTTGAAAACGCCTCTCTCGGGACTGTCTCCCCAGGTGGCGCCGAGAGCCCCGACCAGAACGATGTCCGGATTATCAGGGTGGATCAGTATGTCGGAAATTTTCTCGGTCTTTTCCAGCCCGAGACACTGCCAGGTCTGACCACCGTCGAGAGAACGGTAAACTCCGCGGCCGACGCTGACCGAATTTCTCGGGGCTGCCTCCCCAGTTCCCACCCAGACAATATTCGGGTTCTTCTGATAAACAGCAATCGCTCCTACCGAAGCCACCGGCTGGTCGTCAAACACGGGTTTCCAGGTTAAGCCTCCATCTACAGATTTCCAGACTCCGCCCGCAGCCGCCCCTACATAAATTATCCTGGGATCAGAAGCCACCGCTTCGATCGCTCCAATGCGTCCGCTCATGTTAGCCGGTCCGATATTCCTGGGCTTAAAACCGGCAAGAACTTCCTGTAAGGTCTGGGCCTGAAGCGGAATCAAGCTGAAAGCCAGTAAAAGGACGAGCACCCGGATTAAAGGCTTTCTTCTCATCTTGCCTCCTTCCTGGTTAATTTTTTAATTTTGACGATTGAAACAAATTTTATCTTCCTTTTTTTGCGCCCTGAATCTTAATTTTTGTGTTTTCTTCCGCGAATTATAAAAGGCTCGACTTGCCGCCCTCCAGAAGAAAAATCCACAGGCACGAATCAAGGGCCATACCCATATTTACTTCCTGATGCCTGCGTCACAACGCCGGAAATATAAAACCGGCATGGCAGACTTCCGTCCGCGATCACGAAGAAATGTTTTATTTTAACGCCAGCCTTCCGTATAATAAAACCTGGTAGTTGCTGGCGGGAGGAATAAAGAATGTCTGGAGCCATCATCGTCTTTGCCACAAAATACGGAACAACTGAAAAAGCAGCCAGCCTGATTAAGGATAACCTGCCGGGAGCCGTCGTCTGCGACCTGAGGAAGAATCCTGATCCACGGCTGGAAGAATTCGACCTGGTGGTCATCGGAGGCCCCATCTATGCCGGGAAGATTCATCGGGCGATAAAAAAATTCTGCCGTAAAAACCTCGAAGCCCTTCTCAGGAAGAAAACGGCGCTTTTCATCTGCTGCATGTATGAAGGCGAGAAGGCAGAACAACAATTCAGAGACGCCTATACGGAAAAATTGCGCCAGAGCACCAGCCTGAGCGCGATCTTTGGCGGGGAGCTTTCTCTGGAAAAACTCAACTTCCTTGAGAGGTTTGTCATCAAAAAATTTATCGGGGTAAAAGAGTCCGCCTCGCGCTTTCAGCCAGGAAAAATACGCGAGTTCGCCGACCGGCTGCGCAGCATTTAAATGCGGCCTGAAGAAATTCAGGTTGTTCATAATCAAAACTTCGGTAAAACCCTGGTTTCTCCCGGTCCTCGTTACAGCAGAATCGATTGTCCTGCAGGAGAAAAGCAGCAGGACTTTTTACTGCTCGGCACTCGAACTGGAAGACGGAACAGACCTGTAAGCCCGGAACAGGTTGAATATTTCGTTCACTCCTTTCTGAAAACGCAAAAAAATAAATTGAGTCTCGAGCACCATTTTGAAATAATAAAACTTACCCAGAAGGTATATAAAATGGCGAACGAGCAGTGTATGAAACCATATCTTTATAAAATAACCGCGAAAAAAATTATAACTTGAGAATTTCTGTAAAAATGAGAAACCTAAAAATGATTTTTTCAGGAGATTTAAAAATCCAAATCCGAAAATACCCGGTCTCTGCCAGATATGCCTCATTTACCTTTTTCTTAAAAACGCTGCTGGCGACAGTCGTCGCGCTGTCATTTTTTTTTGCGGCGCCCCCGGCCAGCGGATTGCTCCCGGGCGGTTCAGTGCCCGCGGAGGAAACCCCTCAGATCAGCGGGCTCCCTTACCGCACTGCTTCCTGGAACCCCGACTCCGGAGTTGGAAATCATCGCGCGCTGGTCAGGGTGAAGAAAAAAGCTGACGCCGTTTTTGTGCGCTTGCCCTGGCGTCGTCCTGATCAGGATCCGGAGAAAAAAAGAGTTCTGGTCTTCAGCGCGGCCAACGGTCGGGAGGTTAAAAATGTCTTTCCGGTGGCCGTAAACAACGAATACGGAGATTTCGTCTTTCAGGCAGCGGAAGCTCCCGCTGACTATTATTTTTATTATATGCCCTACAAAATTGAAGGCCGCAATTATCCGAAGGTTACCTATCTTCCGCCCGAGTACGAAGCTGATACCGGCTGGTGCCTGCGCAACGGGTTGAGAAAAGACCGGCTGGCGGAATTCAACCCGGATGATTTTCCCCGGGCAGAAGTCCTGGCCTTTGAATGCGTCGACGAATTCAGCAGCTTTTATCCGATGGAAGTCATCGCCACCGCTCAGGAAGTCAAAGCGATCATTGAGAAACATCGTGATAAACCTTACCTGATCTTCCCTGAAGACCGGCGCTATCCGGTGCGCCTGAGCGATTTTATCCCCTGCCGCTGGGCGAAAAACGGACCGTCCGAAATCTTCGAAGGCCAGGCTGACCGTGGAGAATATTATGTTTTCCAGCTGGCTCTGTTCGCCCACCGGGAAAAGCTCGAAAAAATCAGGGTTAAATTTACCGACCTGAAGAAAATCGATTCCGGTGAAAAAATTCCGGAAACCTTAGCTACCTGTTTCAACACCGGTGGAACCGGCTGGGACGGTCGGGAATTTCAGAAAGAATTAAGCCTGGAGAAGTGCCGGGTCCAGCCCCTCTGGTGTGGCTGGCAGATTCCCGAAGCAGCCAGTCCCGGCGTTTATGAGGGCTCAGCAGAAATACTGACCTCCGGTTATCCTCCGCAGACGGTAAAGCTCAGAATTACTGTTTCCGACAGAGTCATCTCCGAAGCCGGCGACTCGGAACTCTGGCGCCTGTCGCGGCTGCGCTGGTTAAACTCGCTCCTGGCCGTCGACGACGAAGTGGTCGCTCCGTTTACTCCGCTGACAGTCAGCGGGCGGACGATAAGCTGCCTCGGCCGCCGGTTGAAACTCAGCCGGCTCGGATTGCCGGAGGAAATCGAGAGTTTCTTCAACCCTGAGGTAACCGGCCTGAGCTCCAGAGGTTTCCAGCTGCTGGAATCTCCTTTTATGCTTCTCGTCCGAAATTATGGCGGGCTCTATCAGGAAGTGAAAAACAGGTCTTTTGCTTTTACTAAAGTAACTCCAGGAACAGTCTGCTGGAGAGCTGAGAATGAAATTCCCGGACTCAAACTGTCGATGGAAGTTAACGGCCGCATCGAATTTGACGGTTACGTCGAATTCAGGATAAGAATCTCCGCCAGTGAACCGGCCGAGGTTGACGACATCCAGCTGACCTTTGCCCTCAGGGAGGAATCTGCCCGCTACATGATGGGCCTCGGTTTCAAAGGCGGGCTCCGTCCGGGAAAATTTTCCTGGAGCTGGGACCGGGGAAAAAACCAGGATGCTCTCTGGCTGGGTAACGTCAACGGAGGCCTTCAGATTCAGCTGAGAGCGGAAAATTACTCCCGTCCGCTCAATACCAATTTTTACACTCTGAAGCCGCTTAACCTCCCTCCCTCATGGTGGAACGAAGGCCGGGGCTGGGTGGCGGTGAAAGAGGAATTGAAGAAGGACCGTAAGAGCAAGAAGGTGGTATTCACCGCAGCCAGCGGAGCGCGAAAGATCCAGAAGGGAGAGGAGCTGCATTTCGATTTTAACCTTCTGCTGACTCCCTTCAAACCGATCAACCCGGGACGCCACTTCAGCCAGCGCTATTACCATGCCTTCAAACCGGTCGAGGAAATCGCCGCTTCCGGCGCTAATGTCATCAACGTCCATCACGCCACCGAGATCAATCCCTACATAAACTATCCTTTCCTGCGTCCGGAGAAAATGAAAGCCTACATCGACGAAGCCCACACCCGCGGGATGAAAGTTAAAATCTACTACACCATAAGAGAACTCAGCAACCGCGCGGCCGAGCTTTTCGTGCTGAAAAGTCTCGGAGACGAAATTTTTACAGACGGTCCGGGCGGCGGCTATTCCTGGCTCCAGGAACATCTGCGCAGCCACTACATCCCGGGCTGGTTTGTTCCCGAGCTAAAAGATGCAGCCGTGATAAACAGCGGGATGTCCCGCTGGCACAATTATTATTTAGAAGGGCTGGCCTGGCTCTGCCGTCACTGTCAGATCGACGGCCTGTACATTGACGATGTAGCCTTTGACCGGGTGACCATGAAAAGAGCCAGAAAAATCTTAGAAAAACTGCGCCCGGGCTCGCTTATCGACCTGCATTCAGCCAATCAATACAACCCGCGGGACGGCTTTGCTTCCAGCGCGAACCTCTATATGGAACATTTTCCCTATATTGACCGATTGTGGTTCGGAGAGTATTTTGACTACAACAGTCCGCCCGATTACTGGCTGGTGGAGGTTTCCGGAATACCGTTCGGATTGATGGGCGAAATGCTGGAAAAAGGCGGAAATCCCTGGCGCGGGATGGTCTACGGGATGACAGCCCGACTCCCCTGGTCCGGAGACCCCCGTCCGCTATGGAAAGTCTGGGATGAGTTTGGCATAGATAAGGCGGAAATGGTCGGTTACTGGTCCTCCGCCTGCCCGGTGAAAACCGACCTGGATGAGGTGCTGGCCACAGTATATCTTAAAAAAGGTCAGGCGCTGGTGGCTCTGGCCAGCTGGTCGGCAAAGACCGAGAACGTAAATCTTCTTTTCGACTGGAAAAAACTCGGGATTGACCGCCGGCAGGCAATTCTTCTGGCCCCGGAGATTGAAAACTTTCAGCCAGCCCGCCAGTTCAACCCGTCAGACCCGATTCCGGTAGAACCCGGCCGGGGCTGGTTGTTGATACTAAGAAACAAATAAACGGACCGGAATTTCACATTAATTGCATCTGGCGGCGAGAACCTGAATTTTTGCTTGACAGAAAAGCAGCAAAAACCTTAGCCTATTCTGGATGTCTGAAATATCAAATATCAGGAGGGCGCTTTGATAAAAAAATCTCTTAAGTTTTTCGCGTTTCTTATTCTGACTTTGTGTTTGATTGGCTGGTCTGGAGCTCAGAAACCTGCTGTTCAGACGAAAAGTCAGAAAAAAGTTGAAAACACAGACCCGGCGCTCCGGATGAAATGGCACGAACAGCACATGTCGATGAAAACTTCCACTCCTTTCAGGGAACTTCGATGGCGCCACATCGGAGGTGGAATCGAAAGCCAGGGCGGACGCTGCACCGATGTCGATGTCCCCAGAAACAACAAAAAAATCATCTACGTGGCCACTGCCACCGGCGGGCTGTGGAAAACAGAGAATGCCGGAGTTACCTGGCAGTGCATCACCGACGACTTCCCCACCCTGTCTATAGGCGATATCGCCATTTCAGAATCCGACCCGAACATCATCTATGTCGGAACCGGCGAAGCCAACATTTTCAGAGCTTCCATCGCCGGAACCGGTGTTTATAAATCAACTGACGGCGGAAAAACCTGGCTACACTGCGGCCTGACCGATACCAACACGATCGGCAGGATAAGGATTCATCCGAAAAATCCAGACATAGTTTACGTCGCGGCCAGCGGCCATGAATGGACCTACAATTCAGAGCGCGGAGTTTTCAAGACAACCGACGGAGGAAAAACCTGGCAGAAAGTCCTGTACATCGACGAAAAGACCGGCTGCATCGACCTGGTGATGGATCCGAAAAATCCTGAGGTCCTGATCGCCTCGATGTGGAACAGAATCAGGCAGCGCTGGAGCGACCCGGTTCCGGAAGACGGCGATTACCTTTACAAAACTACCGACGGAGGAAAAACCTGGAAAAAGCTGACGAACGGTCTGCCCGACACCCGATATACCGGAAGAATCGGCCTGGACCTCTGCGCCAGCAAGCCCAATGTCGTTTATGCTTACGTTGACAATCATACTCCAACCCGCCAGCCTTCGCCGGGCGAGCGAGACGCATACGGACGCCCGCGCACCTATCCCGACATCGTCGGGGCTGAAGTTTACCGCTCGGATGACCAGGGCGAAACCTGGGTTAAAGTGAATCCTTCGGACCGCCTGTTTGAAAGATTCGGCGGAACCTACGGCTGGGTCTTCGGTCAGATCAGGGTTGACCCGACCGACGAAAACACTGTCTATCTCATGGGGCTCGGTCTTTACAAATCGACCGACGGCGGAAAAACCTGGACCCAGCTTTACTGGGAAAATCTCCACGGCGACCATCACGGACTCTGGATTGACCCTGACGACCCCGACCATCTGCTGAACGTGAATGACGGTGGTTGCAATGAATCGTTTGACGGCGGGAAAACCTGGCGAGATTTTTACCGCGGGATTCAGGCCATCCAGTTCTACAACGTGGAATTTGACATGCAGAAACCTTTTACCGTTTACGGCTCGGTGCAGGATTCCGGAACTCACCGCGGAGTGGGCGTGGCGCCTCTCAAAGAAAGCGATCAAAGCGGCCGGAGAAGGTTCCGACAGGCTCAGAGAGTGCGCTGGGAAAGAGCTCCCGGAGGTGAAGGAACGATAATCGCCGTCGACCCGAGCGATCCCAACGTAATTTATTCCTCGTCATTCTACGGAAGGCTGATGCGCTCGGAGTACCGGAACGGCGTCTGGGAAAGTAAAGAAATTTATCCGAAACCCGGCGAGGGAGAACCAGAATACCGTGGACAGTGGCTGGCTCCGACCATCATCTCCCCGCACAATCCGCACATCATCTACCACGGTTTTCAGTTTGTCTTCCGCTCGCTCAACCGCGGTGAAACCTGGGAAAAAATAAGCCCGGATCTCACCGCATCCGACCCGAAAAAGCAGGGCCGACTGCCTTATGCCATTCCCTACGCCACGCTGACTGCCATCTCCGAGTCGCCGCTAAAATTCGGTTTGATCTACGCCGGCACTGACGACGGTCGGGTACACGTGACCAGAGACGGCGGCGCTACCTGGACAGAAATCACGGCCGGACTTCCTTACAACAAGCACGTCTGGTGCATCGAAGCATCGAGGTTTGACCAGGGCACGGTCTACATAGCGCTCATCGGCCGTCATGACGACGATTTTGCTCCATATATTTTTAAATCCATCGATTACGGAAAGACCTGGGTAAACATCAGCAGCAACCTGCCGGGTGGCCCGACGAATGTCATAAGGGAAGACCCGAAGAAAAAAGGACTTCTTTATGTTGGAACCGATTACGGCGTTTACGTCAGCCAGAATGATGGCCAGAGCTGGAACTATCTTGGCAGTGGGCTGCCGAACGCTCCGGTCTGGGACCTCAAAATACATCCGCGGGACAATATGCTGGTGATTGCCACCAACGGCCGTGGAATGTGGGTGATAGACGATCTCACGCCGCTGAGGAAATAAAACTGCATGAAGCCATCGGGGCAGGTTAAAACCTGCCCCGAGATTCCGCTTTTTCTTAAGTCCCGAACTCAACGCAGACGATGACCGAAAAGAAAACAAAGAAAATAATCAATCCGCAGGCGTTATTTGAATACCATCGTGACTTAAACCGGAAGAAAAGAGCGAACAGCAACTGCTTTCCTGTCATACACATCAACCAGAAAATCCCCGGCCTGAAGATGAACGGAGGCGGATTGCTGCCGGCTCAGCTGGCCGATTATCATAGTTGAGTCATACATGGAGGGAAACATGTTCGAGCAAAGAAAAAGTGCCAGAACAAAACAGGCCTTCGTTTTAATTTTTATCTTTTTTCCCCTCCTGATCATTTTCGCCCTGTGGCCAGGGACGCTTTACAGCCAGGAAAATGTTCGTTTTGAAGACCATTTTCTCAACCGGGCGATGCGTATCAACCTCTATCTGATCGGCGACGCCAGAGAGGAACAGATAATAATTCACAGCATCTACCAGGAGCCACTCTGGCCTGAAAACCACCATAATCTGACCAATCCGTTCAACTATGGACGCTATTTCATCAAAGTTTATGAAGTGGCCAGCAACAGATTGATTTACGCCAGAGGGTTCGACTGCCAGTTTGGAGAATACCGCACGACCACGCCGGCTCTTAACGGAGTGAAAAAAGTTTTTCAGCGGGCGGTCCGCATCCCCTGGCCCCGGCGCAAAATCAACCTGGTGATTGAGGCCAGAGACCGGAAAAATTTGCTACACCCGCTTCTGGTGGAAACGATCGACCCGGAAGATTATCATCTCCTGAAAGAATCGAGTCCTGGCACAGACTGCGCCTTTGAAGTCCTGAAAAACGGCCCGCCTGAGGAGAAAGTTGACCTGGTTTTCATTTCTGAAGGCTACACCACTGAAGAAAAAGAAAAATTTGAAAAGGATGTCAGACGTTTTACCGGCTACCTCTTTGAAGTTGAGCCGTTCAAAACTCATCAGGACAGATTCAACATCTACGGCCTTTTCCGTCCATCGGCTGAAAGCGGTTCTGATGAACCGAGGCAGAAAGTTTACCGGAACACCGCGCTTAAAGCTTCTTTTAACGCTTTTGACCTTGACCGCTATCTGCTGACTGAAGAGGGATTTCTTCTGAGAGAAATCGCCGCTCAGGTTCCGTACGATACGATCGTGGTACTGGTCAACAGCAAAAGATACGGCGGCGGTGGCATATATAACGACTACTGCATCACCACCGTTGACCACCAGGCGAGCAAGAGTGTCTTCCTGCACGAATTCGGCCACTCGTTTGCCGGACTGGCTGACGAATACTACACTTCGGAAGTGGCTTACAACGAATTCTATCCGGCCGGAGTAGAACCACTCGAACCGAACATCACCGGCCTCCTCGACCCGGAAAACATCAAATGGAAGGACCTGCTCTCACCCGGAATAACTCTTCCCACTGAATATGGCAAGGAAGAAATGGAAAAACTCCAGGCAGAAAGAAGGGCAAATTTTCAGGAGATGAACCGGGCGCTGGAAGAAGCCAGAAAGAAAAATCTGAAGGAAGCGGATATCAAAAAAATCCAGGCCAGATTCCTGGAGAAGGACAGAACCCTGCAGGCAAAAATCCAGCAGGTCCGCGAAAAGTACAGACACCTTGAGGATAAAGTGGGAGCCTTTGAGGGTGCCGGCTATGCTTCGAAGGGTCTCTACCGTCCGATGATGTACTGTCTGATGATTTCCAGCCCGAAAATGGAATTCTGCCGGGTGTGTCAGAGAGCCATCAAGCAGATGATCGACTATTACAGCCGATAAGGATTCGGGACCGGGCTGATTCCGACCTTGAGAAAAAGGCAAAGAGAACAGGTGGAGGGGCGTTTCGACTTCTGCTGGAGTCTCTTTTTTTGTTTTACTTTCAGCATTTCTCCGGACAAATCACAGAGCAGTTTCTCCTGTCCGAGACTGACGATTTAGCTTGAGAGGCACCGGTTGACCGGCTGGGTTAAACAGGTCCTCCGGACGAGATTTAAAAATTAAACTGGCTCTTGACAAATATTAGAATAAATATTATATTGTAATTGTTCTAATTTTATAATGAATACAATATTGAAGAGAATGATGATGGAAAAAGGAAAACGCTGGAGCCTGGAAGACGTTCGCCAGTATCTGAGTGAACACGATATCAGAATCTCTCTTTATCGTCTTAAGATATTCGAATACCTGATCAACGAAAGAACTCATCCGACAGCCGAAGAAATCTACAATAAGCTTAAAAAAGAAATCCCTTCACTCTCGCCGGCCACCGTCTACAACACATTGAGGCTGTTTTTAGAGAAAAAAATTGTCCAGCTGGTTAACGTGGAAAAGAATGAAGCACGTTACGACGCTACCCTTTCCTGGCACGGGCACCTCAAATGCCTGGCCTGCAGCCGGGTATTTGATATCCACATCGAATCTCTAAAACTGGGCGGGCTGGAAGGGTTCGAAATCTTTGAAAAGCATCTGAACCTCAAGGGCCTTTGCCCTGATTGTCTTAAAACTAAAAAATATGACCGGGAGGTTAAAAATGGCTAAAAAATACGGAATTTATAAGTGTCTGAAATGCGGCAACATCGTGGAAGTCCTCCACGAGGGACCGGGTACCTTAGTCTGCTGCGGTCAGGATATGGTCTTCTTAGAAGCCCGAACCGCCGACACCAGCCAGGAAAAGCACGTTCCTTACATCGAAAAGGTCAGCGGCGGTTATCTGGTCAAGGTCGGGCAGAACGTGGCCCACCCGATGGAAGAGAAGCACTACATAGAATGGATTGAGCTTATTGCCGACGGCAGGGTCTACCGCCAGGAACTCAAGCCGGGTGATCGACCGGAAGCTTTCTTCCCGGTCGAAGCGGAACATGTGCTGGCTCGTGAATACTGCAATATTCACCTGCTCTGGGAAAATAAAAATTAATTTAAATAAAAAATTTTATGGAGGTAAACCATGGAACACAACGAAACAAAAGGCATGCTTTTAATCGGGGAAAAACTTCCGGAGATGGAAGTTCAGACCACGCACGGCAAGAAGGTGCTGCCGAAGGATTATGCCGGCAAATGGCTGGTGCTGTTCAGCCATCCGGCTGACTTCACCCCGGTCTGCACCACCGAGTTTGTCTCGTTCGCCAAAAACTACGAGAAATTTCAGAAGCTCAACGCTGAACTTCTCGGCCTGTCAGTGGACCAGATTTTCAGCCATATTAAGTGGGTGGAATGGATAGAAAAAGAACTGAAAGTGGAAATTCCTTTCCCGGTCATAGCTGATGATCTGGGCAAAGTGGCCATGCGGATGGGCATGCTCCATCCCGGAGGCGGAGCCAAGACTGTCCGCGCGGTCTTCATCATCGACCCCGAAGGAATCATCAGGTTGATCCTGTACTATCCGGCTGAAGTTGGCCGCAACATCCAGGAAATTCTCAGAGCGCTGGAAGCCTTCCAGGTGTCCGACAAACACAATGTAGCCATGCCGGCTAACTGGCCGAACAACGAATTGATCAAGGATCGAGTGATCGTTCCCCCGCCGTCCGACATTAAAACTGCCAAGGAGCGTCATAAACAGTACGAATGCTTTGACTGGTGGTTCTGCCATAAAAAGGTGTGATTAAGGGCAAAAGCCTGCGAAAGCCGAGGGCTGGCTCCTGCCAGCCCCCTTTCTATTTTCTCTGTTGCTCGACTGCAGCGATTTCCCCCCGGGCCAGCCGCCAGTCCAGCCATATGTAAAAAAAAAGCGAGAATAGCTCCGGCCAGAAATAAAATTAACCTTAAAATTAAAGGTCCCGGGATAAAAAACTCCAGCGCCTCTTCCGGCGTCGTCAGAAAAACCACCGGCAGTCCGGCCGCATGAATTCCAGAGGCAATTAACGGATACCTGCGACTTTTTCTCCGCGCCATCCAGGTATTCAGGCTCTGAATAAAAACAAGATAAAGAACAGAACCCGCCAGCACTAAAACCATGCCCGCTAATAGCGATACATTCTGTCCGGTCGGCCGCGGCAGGCTTATAATGACCAGTCTGATGAGTTTCCTGACGCCAGCCAGAACAAAGACTCCCCACGAAAAAAGCACATTTAGCATAACCGGAAAAAAATTACCCATCAAAAAGGCAAAAGAAACAATCGTCAGATACCCAGTTATAAGAAAAAATCTTTCTTGACCTTGAACTGATATCTAATATATCTTAGCTGAGAATAGCGATGTTAGAATTTTCCTTTTAGGAGGTAATCATGTCCTTTCAGGCGGGAATTTCACATACAGGAAAAAGACGCCCGTCCCGGGTGAGAAAGTTATTTCTATACATTTTCCTATCAATTTTTCTGCTGACGGCGGTCATTCTGGTCTCTCCCCTGCTCTTTTCCGACAGCCGCCGCCCCCAGTTGCCGCCGCCGATCGACCCCCAGAGAGTCCAGGACCAGGACGAGATGACCTGGGCTGATTACCGGCCGCTTCCCGGAAAAAACTTGGGCGACCCAACGCTCAAACCAGAGCGCGGGTTTAAGCTGGCGGTGGTGGCCGTTGATTTTCCCGACCAGCCGTTTGTAATCACCAGGCCGAAAGGTTCGGACCCCTTCGGCAATCCACAGATAGAACCCATTCCACGCGAGCAGGTTCCGCAATTTTACGCTGACTTTTTTACCAAACCGACCCCACACAACCGCGGCCTGAACATCCACCATTACTGGATGGAAGTATCGCGGGGAAAGTTCGGATTGACTCAAGTTGACTCTTACGGTCCATACCGCATGCCGAAACCTTACTGGTGGTACGGACTCAACGAATACGGACAGAACAAATTCACTCCTGACGGAAGCGTTGCCGCCGGACGCCTGGAAGAAGATTGCGACCGACTTTGGATAGAAGATATCGGCCGGGACCTGAGAAAGGAATATGACGCTATTCTCAGGATTTATGCCGGCTACGACGAAACAGGAGTCTGGATGGAATTCGGGATCATGAAATTCAAAAGCAAGGATGATATTCCTCCTGAATGGGGCAACCCGAATCCGGAAATGCCGCGCTGGGTGCCCACCCGTTATGTCGAATGGACCAGCTGGTTAGCCGGGTCCCAGCAATGGGGCCTCTCTTCAATGCGCCAGGGCGAAAACTCCGGCACCATCGCCCACGAGCTGGGACATTTCGCCTTCCGTCTGCCGGACCTCAATAACAATCCCTACGTTCAGCCCTACCGCCGGGCAGCTGTCGGTACCTGGGACCTGATGGACCGGGGCTGTTTTAACGGACCCGGCGGTCCGCATATGCGCTGGGTCGTGCCACCGGTGGCCGGAGCTGCCTGCCCGCCGCATCTGATGATAAGGAACCGGATGGCTTGCGGTTTTATAAAGGAGGGAGAACTTCTCACACTCAGCCGGGAAGGGCTGGCCGGTTCCGGGCTGGTGGTAGCTGAGGTTACCGCCCGGGAGGTGGATCCACTCCCTGGGACTTACAGCGGAATTGTGGTCAGGCTCGACGGCTCAGACCCGGGCGACCGAACCCCGCCCGACGACCCGGCGGTCAATCCTCTTTCCCCGGGGATTCCAAATTATAATTTTTATTCAATCGAAGTGGTCCAGCGTATCGGTTTCGATTCTTTTTGCCCGGATAACGGCGTGCTGATAGCAAAAAACAAAGATAATCTCCGTGGAAATAACGGCGGACCCAACGCTTTCAACAGTTATATCTGGGTGATCGATGCTCATCCAGAAGACATAAATCAGGTTGACTACATAAGTCCTTCGGGCGAAAAGGTCATGCGGACGATAGCCGATTATCGCCAGCTGAATGATGCGCTGTTCCATGCTGGCCTGGACTCCGGCAGCAGCTACGAATACCGTGATGAACCTAACCGGCTGCACTTTTACGTGGTAGACCTTCATAAAAACCGCGATGGAATTCTCTCCTACACAATCGCTGTGCGTTCGCTCGACGGCTCCGGACCTCACAGCCGAGGCGTGGAACTCAGAGCTGCCTCACCCGCGCTCAAGGCCAGAAGAGAGGTAATTCCGGTAGCCTTTCGAATTAAAAATGTCGGGCAACTGGCCGAAACCGAAAGAAAACTTCATCAGTCAGATGTGAAAAAACATATAAATTATGACCTTTACCGGCTTAATCTAAAAGTTGAAGGGAAAGGCTGGCTGGCCCGGCTGCCGAACGCCCTGGCCGCGGTTCCCTTCGGCCAGGAAAAGGAAATCACCGTGTATGTGCTTCCAGAAAAAAACTGCTCCCGCAGTGTCTCGATCACTCTGACAGCTGTTTCAGAAAGCGACCCGGAGGTTAAAGCTCAGGCTGAAACAAAGATTTCGCTTTAGAAAATTCCAGGCCGGCTTTTCCTGAAGAGAAGGTGAACACATCCGATTTCAAACCGACAACCACAAATCTGGAAAAGAATTCCGATGTCAAAAACAGAATTAAAGGAAATGAAGAACAGGGGTTCAGGAGAGAAGTATATTTAAAAAAATAATGGTGGAGCTGACCGGGCTCGAACCGGCGACCCCGTGACTGCCAGTCACGTACTCTCCCAACTGAGCTACAGCCCCACGCGCTTAATTAATATACAGAAAAGCCTGTTTTCAGTCAAGATGACCCCCTCCCGCCCCTCAGGACAGCCCTGCGATTTTTCCCCTATAAAAATTCACAAATAACCATATTTTCCTGACCTGAGTAAAACTAAACCCTGAATTATTCAACCTCACTGCCGCCATAACTCTGTTTCGAGCTCGGGACGTGTCCCTTTTCTCTGGAGAAAGACTACGTGTTGCCAGCTGAATCTTAAAATCCCTTAAAAACGTCCGCTTCCGATGGAGATTGCTGACCCGGGAAAATATTAACAGAGCTAAATCTCTCTATAGAATAATTTTCACCTTCTGCCAGACTGACTGAATCTCCAGCCAGGTTTTTGCCGGCTGCATTTCTCTTTCAGGCGAAAGGTCAGCCCTTAAAAAATCTTCAGGCGTGAATTCATATCATCTTCCTGATACTCCAGCATTTTATTAACTTGACACCTGCAGACAAAGTTAAATATAAAAATCCAGGAAAGGATCAAAATCAAATGAATAAAAAGAAAAAAAGTTTTTTAAGATTCTCGTTCGGGCTTCTATGCCTATCACTTCTCGCCGCCTGTTATTCTTTCGCTTCTGAAAAACTAATAATCGGAGGAATCCGCAGCTGGCCCCAGAACGGCGAAATAGAACCTGTCTGCCTTTATGTCGAAATCAGCTATTCGATGGACCTTGAGCATCCGGAGATAAAGTTCCTGGTGAATGGAAAAGAAGCCGTTTGCCGGGAAGGAGGCGGCGGCTTCGGCGGTGGCTATTATGACCGAAGCTTTTACGTCTACGCGGGAATTCCGGGGGAAAAGAACCTCGAAGTCATCCTGATTTCAAAAAAGGAAAAAATAAGCAAGAGTATAAGGCATGAGCTTAAATCTTCCGGCGAGATCCTGCTTCTCGATACAGCAGACAAGCAGATCATCCTGGATAATAGAAACCTGAATTTCTACTCCGCTTTTTTCACCGACTGGAATATTCAGGTTAACGGTAATAAGCAGGCATTTTCGACGAAAGAAATCAGCGAAGGCATTCACCTTCTTTCGATAACTCCTGATTTCAGAAGCGGATGGAATGAAGTGACGGTTTCCGGCCGGGATGCTCGTGGACAGGAAAAAGTAAAAAAATTCCGTTTTTACTTTTCCAGGGACGGAGAAGTCTTCCTCGGGGATAGATTCAATTTTACCTATGCCGGAGAAGACACAAAAAGTTATCGCACTCTGGCCTATCTGCTCGGAGACTCGATAGAACCTGACGGTGAGGAAGAGAGAGACGCCAGGCTATTTACCCTGAAGGATAATTTTTTAACTCCGTTAAGTGTAACCAAATTCCCCCTTAAAGCAGTGAAAACAGGAATGGCTAAGGTAAAAGTGGTCAGAGCCCACTGGATGGGTGAAGAAGAAGTTCTGAGCGAAACAGCTTTCCGGGTTGTTGACAGGTAGCAACTTTTTGAATTCTTGCTTAATTTATTTTAGCGCAAAATTTGCAGACGAAACGGAAATAAAATAACCAGGAGGTCAGAGATGAAATCAGAGATGAAATCATGTCCTGAAAAATTGCCCGGAAAGCAGAAAATCGTTTCTTTCGGAAAAAATAAGAAATCTCGACACTCGAACCACCTCTTTGTTTTTTTAAGGGGCATATATCTGCTTTTCTTTCTTCTCGCGTCAATTTTAACCGCCGCTTCCGGCCCTGCCCTGGATAATGAAGAACGGACAAAACCTTCCGCTCCCTTTGACCTTCGAGTGGAGTATCTGGTAAACCCCCTCGGGGTGGATACGCCGAAACCGCGGTTTTTCTGGAAAAACGACCATCCTCAAAGGGGACAGAAGCAGACGGCTTTTCAGTTGATCGTCTCCTCTTCGCCGTCCGCCGAGCGGGGCGATCTCTGGGATTCGGGCAAGGTTAACTCAGAATCTTCGATTCAGATTGTGTATCAGGGCAAACCGCTCGAAAGCAACCGCTCCTACTACTGGAAGGTGCGCATCTGGGATGCGAGCGGCCAGGAAAGTCCCTGGAGCCAGGTGGCCCGGTTTGACACCGGACTTTTCTCCGCTTCTGACTGGAAGGGCGAATGGATAGGCGGAGAAAGTTTATTCCGCAAAGAATTCAACCTTCCCGAATCTCCAAAAAGAGCGCGAGCCTTTATCGCCGGGCTCGGATACTACGAGCTGAGGATTAACGGACAGAAAGTTGGCGACCACGTGCTCGACCCCGCCTGGACCACCTATTCCAGAAGAGTCCTGTACGTCGTCTACGATGTTACTCCATTCCTCAGGAAAGGCCGGAACGCCATCGGAGTAATCCTGGGCGAAGGCTGGTATAAATCCCGGGCTCTGCTGTTTCAGCTTTACATCGAAGGTGAGGAAGGCCTGTTGATGGAAGTTCACTCCGACACTTCCTGGAAAACAGCCCGGGGACCGATTCTTGAGGACAGCATCTATCACGGAGAAACTTACGATGCCCGGCTGGAACAACCCGGCTGGGACTTTCCTGATTTTCAGGAGAAGGGCTGGAAACCGGCGGTAAAAGTCAAAGCCCCTGGCGGAGTCCTCTCGGCTCAGCTGATGCCCCCGATCAAAGTGGTCGACACGATCGTCCCGCTGGTGATGACCAACCCGGCGCCCGGGGTCTATGTGTTTGACCTGGGCCAGAACATCAGCGGCTGGGCGGAGCTCCGGGTGCGGGGACCGCGCGGTACGGAAGTTCGCCTGCGCTTCGCCGAGCTCCTCTATGATAACGGAATGATCAACCAGGAAAACCTCCGCTCGGCCCGGGCTGAAGACCGCTACATTCTCAAGGGCGAGGGAGAAGAAATCTGGGAGCCACGCTTCACTTACCACGGTTTCCGCTACATCGAAGTTACCGGATATCCGGGAACGCCGAAGATTGATTCGATCAGGGCGCGCGTGGTGCACACCGCCGTTTCCCCGGTCGGAAACTTTTCCTGCTCTAAACAAATCATTAACGACATTCAGAGAATAATTCTCTGGGGCCAGAAAACTAATCTGCACAGCATTCCTACCGATTGCAACCAGCGCGATGAGCGCATGGGCTGGATGGGCGACGCCCAGGTTACCGCGGAAGAAGCCATGATGAATTTTGATATGGCCGCTTTCTACACGAATTTTCTACGCAACATCAGGGATGTTCAGGGTGAAGACGGCTCTATCACCGACACCGTGCCCCATGTCTGGGGTTCCCGTCCGGCTGACCCGGCCTGGGGAACCGCCTATCCGTTAATCGCCTGGTATATGTATCAGTATTATGGCGACCGGAGAATCCTCGAGGAGCATTACGACGGTCTTAAAAAATACGTGGAATTTTTAAGGAGCAAAGCCGAAGGCGGACTGGTGAAATTCAGCCACTATGGTGATTGGGTGGCCATAGATAAATGCCCCGGAAGTCTGGTTTCCTCATTCTATTATTATTACGATGTAAAGATTCTGGCTGAAGCGGCCAGAGTGCTCGGACGTCAGGCAGAAGCTGATCAGTATGAGAAATTGCTGGCAGAAATAAAGGAGGCCTTCAACCGGACTTACTTCGACCCGATCACCAGAAACTATGCCGGTGGCAGCCAGACAGCCAACGCCCTGCCTCTTTTTCTCGGACTCGTTCCCGACAACCTCCGGGGAAGCGTTTGGGGAAACCTGTTCAACGACCTGGTCTACAAACACGATTCACACCTGACGACCGGGATCATCGGAACGAAGTACATCTTTGACGTGATCACCGCTTTCGGGAATTCTGACCTGGCCTATGACATCCTCACCAGAACCGACTTCCCGAGCTACGGCTACATGATAAAAAACGGCGCCACCACTCTTTGGGAACTATGGCAGAAGCGAGAAGGACCCTCGATGAACTCCCACAACCATCCGATGTTCGGGTCGGTAGGGGCCTGGTTTTACCGGGCGCTGGCCGGAATCAACCTAGCTCCTGAATCTCAGGCTTTCCGCAAATTAATCATCAGACCCCAGATGGTGCGGGATCTCACTCATGCCTCAGGGTCGATTTACACCATTAACGGACCGGTAAGCTGCTCGTGGCAGAGAGCAGACCGCAAAATCATCGTCGAAGTGGCCATCCCGATGGGCAGCCAGGCTGAAATATACATCCCGGTGTTCAAGCTGAGAAATCTGAAACTGAGCGAAAGCGGAGAGCTTATCTGGGCGGAAAACCGATTGCAGAAAAAAGTTCCAGGAATAGAAGATGTCCAGCAGAAGGGCGGTAACTTCATCATAAAAGCCGGCTCCGGCCGGTACGTGTTCTCACTGGAGGGAGAATAAATTTTCCAGCCGGAAACCT